>OUNM010426041.1_pt1 | contig 22379 bp, 18 predicted proteins | sample 1769961 | NCBI WGS metagenome assembly OUNM01 (sample SAMEA3914820, study PRJEB12502) | metagenome | biome: forest; material: soil | place: USA | collected 2012-03-12 | depth 0.3 m | reverse complement strand
TCTCCCGCCGACCAATCCCTTTGGTCCTCTCCCTCCGGTCAACGATACGAGCTTGGTCTCGAACATGGTCTCGAACAACAACAACCTTGTTGCGACCTCCAACAACAACCCCGGCTTGACCTCCAGCAACAACGTTGGTTTGTATTTGAACAACAACAATATGTCTTCGGGCAACGTTCCTCGTCCACTCCCCTCGGTCAACAACCTTGACTTGTTCTCGAGCAGCGTTCCTGGTCCTCTCCCCTCGTTCAACAATCTTGACTTGTTCTCGAACAACAATCCCGGCTTGTCATCCAACAATAACCTTGGCGTGACCTCTAATAATAACAACCCCGGCTTGGCCTCCAACAACAACGTTGGTTTGTACTCGAACAACAACAACAATATGTCTTCGGGCAACGTTCCTCTCCCTCTCCCCTCGGTCAACAACCTCGACTTGTTCTCGGGCAACGTTCCTGGTCCTCTCCCCTCGGTCAACAACCTTGACTTGTTCTCGAACAACAACCTTGGCGTGTCCGCGAACAACAACCTTGGCGTGTCCGCGAACAACAGCCTTGGCTCGTCCGCAAACAACAACCTTGGCGTGTCCGCGAACAACAACCTTGGGAACAACAACCATGGTTTGTACTCCGGCAACAGCAATCTTGCTTCGAGCAACATGTTTGGCCCTCTGCCTTCGGCCAACAACTTTGGCTCGCTGCCCTCTGCCAACCTTGCTCTTCAGGGACAGGGCAGATTCGGACCGCCGAACATGAACGTCGGCTCCCGCAACCAGGGTCCTCCCCAAGTGTATCCGAGCTTTGGGCTGCTCAACAACAACTTGAACCCCAACAACAGCGTTGGGTATGAAGGCTCCGGCGTTGGCACCTCGTTGACTGGAAACACGCCGCGGTTCCACCAGCCGTTCCCGAACCCGTATGCGGGCCAGGGCTTGAACCCTCTCTTGCCCACGGTCCCTCCGGTTCCTTCCAGCCCCTATGTTCGCTCGAACACGTTCGACCCGAACAACCCGCACGCGGCATTCCTCCGCGCCCAGGCTGGCGCCGGGCCGTTCCCTGGGGCGGCAGCCAATAACAACAGGACAATGCCGTACGGTCAGATGGGAAGCACACTCGGCAGCGCCACAGGCACAACCTCGCTGACCCAGCTGCCGAACCTACGTCCCACTCCACCTCCGGCCATTACCGGTGTGCCGGCCATTGCTCCGGCTCACCTTGCCGCCGCCGGCCCCCCTGCTCCGGCCGAGAACAACGCGGCTAGCACGAACAATCCGACTGTTCAGAATCGGTCATATCGATCCCGCCTTGCTTCTGCCCTTGCCCTAAACAATAACCCGATTGTTCAGCAGCCGCCTATTGTTGTTCCTGGGCCGCCCACAGTTTCCTCCCACCTGGACAATAATTTCATCGACCCTCGGTTGCTGAACCTTTCCTCTTCTTCCCACAACCTGAACCGCAACAGCGCCAGCAACAACAACAACTCGGTTGTTTCTGCGCTGCCTGCAGTTTCTTCTTCCCTCAACTCCTCCTCTGCGACTGCAACTGGCACGCAGCACCCAGCTTCTTCCTCGACTGGTCCTGCAAACAGCCCTCCCGCAGTTGATCCCGAGTTCGCCTTTCTGAATCCCACCATCAACTTTGTCCGCATTCCCCCGACCTTCTTTTCCGACGTTCCCTTCTTGAGCGCCGTCAAATCCGAAAAGCAGGACGAAAAGCTCCCCGAGTTTCTTTTCCTCCAAGACCCCAAACTCGTCTCCCAGCACTCGCCGGCAGTGAAGCCATCAAGCCACTCGCCCTCAGAGCAACCGCCGGCAGCCTCAGCACAGCCCGCCATTCCGACCGCTCCAGAGAAAGTTCCCACCGATCCAACTCTGCAAGTCGCCGAAATGGGCATGCCCATTAGAACCTACCCGCACTCTGACGACGAGGCTGAGGCCTCAGGCGCCAACTCGACTGCCAATGTTCTCGCCAACAACCAGGGCGCGAACATGGACATCGACGAGACCGGCCACTCGGCCGCGGACAACAACAACCTCGCCGACGACCCCCACTCGGCCGCCAACAACGACCCCTCCGAGGTCCCCCACTCGGAGATCTACTATCTCCTGCGCGAGCTGCGCGTCGCCGCCCACTACGACGGGTTCCCCAACCAGGCGCCCCGCTTCGAAGACCTCGCGCCCAACGGCCACGCGGCACAGATCGATCCCGCCGACGAGGACGCCATGATCGAGGCGCTGAGCACGATTGCCCACGTCGACCTCACCTCGGACATCGGCTCGGACGCAACCGAGTTGGCCGCCGTCGCCGCCCAGCGCGACACCAATTCCGCCAGCGACTCGGGCCACGCCGAGTCGGACAAGGAGAACTCCGCAGCCGCTTCAGACGAAACCGGCGCCCAAGTCAACGGCCACGACGACGGCCACGAGGCAAGCGACGAGGCCTCTTCTTCGGACGACAACGACGCCGCGGCCCCCATCCCGCACCAGCCGCGCGTCGCCATCGCCGACATGTACGACCCAGCGGCGAACCCCATCGCGGGCTACTGGGTCCCGCAGCCCGCCGCCTCCCCCTTTGCCCTCCCCCTCTCCTCGGCCGGCGTGGCCTTCGAGACGGACGGCTTCCTCCCCTTCGCGCCCTGGCGCGTGCGCGACCTGGTCCCCTTCCGCGAGGAGACCGCCAGCCGCGTCCTCACCACCCGCGCGCGCTACCTGCTGGCCCTGGGCCAGCTCTACCCGGACGCCGACTTCGCCGTGGCGCGCCACCCGGCCTCGCAGAGCATCGCGGTGCGCATGTCGGGCCGCGCGCTCGTCGCCTCCCTCGCGCTGCACTTCCCCGCGGGCGTCTACAACCTCCCGCGCACCGACTACGAGCTCGGCCCGCTATACGTCGTGCAGCTCATCCGCCGCGACTGGCCGATGGGTGGCGTCGCGCTGCTGCCCGACACGCCCGACTCGGAGATGTTTGTCAACGCGGTGCAGGGCACGTTCGACCTGCTGCCGGAGGGCCGCGAGGCGTTCTACTTCCTGCCGGTCACGGCGCCCTTCACCGACGCCGTGACCCAGGACGACCGGGCGCGTGGCATGCTGGTGTGCCGCGCGTATGAGGGCGTGCAGGGCCCGCAGGCGGAGCAGCTGGTGGTGGACTGGATGGTGGCGAATGCGGGGGGTGCCGTGCAGCAGTATAACCTGGGCCAGGAGGTGCTGGCGTTTATGGGCGAGGCGGCGGTGGACACGGATAGATGGCCGCGTCATCGTCGTGGTAGGGCTGCGAGGGGTTCTGCTGGTGATCGGGCTGATGCTGCCCGCGAGTCGCCGGCTGAGGAGGAGTGATGGATTGGAGGATTGGTCAGGGACGATTGCATGAGGAGGGCTTTTTCTTCGTTGGGAGGAGGCGTTCTGTGCATGATACCCCGGTGGGCGGGAGTTCTCTGGTCCTTTCGGCTCTTTTCTTTCCTCGGATTCTGACGGTTGTTTTTCTTTTTTCTCTTCTTCCCTTCTTCTTCCCTTGTTCCCCTTCGCCCGGTTGAGGGCTTTTTCTCCTGTGTCATCCACCTGCCTAATTCTCCATTCGCTTCTTCCACCCTTGTTACACCTTCTTTCCTTCACTCTTTTCCTACTCTGTCATCTCGGGAGGTATCCTAGGCTTAGGAACCGGATCGCTTGCGGCACATGCAGCCATTGGTCTGTCTGGTGAGCATCTTCAGTCGGCCTATTGGCCCTGGACTGGATGGTCACCTCCATTTGGCACACATGGCCCTTGCCTTGACGCTCTCATCTGCAGACTCGCCCCTAAGACACCGACTGGATGATCGTCTTCAGCTGGCCCTTATGGCTCATCCACTGCCACAATACATGCAATGGATCAATCCCTGGTTCCTCGTGATGTTCGCTTCTCGTCTTCCAGCACAAGGTTGCTTAATTCAGCGCCTCATTCCATCCGCGGAGGGGCAAGGTGTTGGCCAGCTCGTTTTCCCATCCCGGCGTCTTCCCCGATGCACCACAAATAGCCACTTTGCGTTGCGCTTTAACATGCGAATCGGTGCCTGGTCATCCGAACTCGCAAACGAGATGAGCCATGACATGCATAATTGAAGGCGGGGGCGGAGAAACAAGTCGAGAACCTGGCTCCCGGGGATGCAGGGCGCCCGGCCGGCCTAGATCCCGCCCGGGATCATCGGGATTAAACAAAGGTTAATAACCTTATTGGACGTTTCGTATAAAGCGGATCTTGGGTTGAGGCTTTGGCGCTTGACCCGGCCCGTCCCGCGGTGTTTAAACCCCTGACTTGGGCGGTGGCGCTGAGTAACTAGGGCTGAGTGAGATGCGCTGAGTAACGGAGCTGTCCGCAATGTCACCTTGAGGGCTCCAATGCCACCTCAAGACTAGGCAACCGTTTTACAAACACCAACCACTAATCACTAATCGTGGAGAATGCTTCTTTTGCCTACCTCGGGTATGGCGGGTTCTCACCCATGAGAGAGGGTCAGCGTGGCGATGCGGAGAGAGAGACAAGCATGCCTGTCTTGTGTAGCGAGGTCAGGTTGCCTCCACAAGATGCAGTCTGACTTGATCAACTGTGGATGTTGTCATCGAGTACATAACAGCAACTCCTCGCCCAGGTTGAGACGTCAAGAAGCCTTCACCACCACCTCATCCTCTCAGACATTCCCGGACCAACCGTCAACATGAAGCTGTTCGCCGCTCTTACCTTCCTCGTGGCTCTGGCCACCGCTTCTCCCGTCGAGGTCAACTCCTCGGTCGAGGTCCACCCCAGAGACGAGGGCGGCCCGCTGGCCAAGCGCGACACCGAGATCATCTACCTCACCAACTGCGTCTCCGCCGTGTCGTGCTGCACCGCCGACGTCCACTACTCGCAGATCGCCGTAAGCCTTTTCCAAAACCGATACCCAAACCGCTGGCCGTTTCGCTAACAGTTCTCTACAGTACTACGCGGCCAGCGGCGCGTCCCAGAACGGCCAGTACCCCGGTGCCAACAACCTCTGCTCGGTGACCACCAACAACTACGTCTGGTGGGAGCAGGACAACAACCACTGCTCGTTCCCCACTGGTGTTACTGTCACCACCCACCTCGACTCCGGTGCCGGAAGCTACCCGCTGTACTCGTGGTCCGGGTATGTTCCCACCGTTCTTGATCCATTGGGTCATGAGGGACAATATTCACTAACATGATGTGCTTCACACAGCTGGCTTACCAACGGCTACAAGAACTTCAACTGCTACAGGGACAACGGCCGCAAGGTGTACGAGCAATCCGGCCCCGAGTGGGCCAAGGTCTGCAACAGCGTCTACTACTGCATCCCGCAGTAAGCGTGCTGTGGCGGTCGGCGACAACGGAAATGAACGAGCTGAGAAGAGGGATCAGTCTGGGCCAGAGGGGGGGAACTTGGCCAGCTTCTCTGTACATAGCAAAATCCCGGCGGCTTGGGGGGCAGACAAGCCAGTGTTGAGAAACATCATTCATTCTAAGCCCCCGAACGCTAAATCAAACCTGTGCCCTCATATCACCCTCAACTGCGCAACTTTGTCTCTCCGATCACCACACAACAGCGAGCCCCCTTCTGTTCCACATAGCAAACCACCACTCAGATATTGGCTGAAATCCCCGGCTGAATCCCCTCAAGAGTAGCAATCAGCTCATCAAAGAATTTCTTCTGGATCCGCTGCCCACACTCTCCAGTCACATGGCGCGCCGGTCTGCCCCCTCATGTCAGCATCAATCATCCCTGACCAACATGATCCCAGGGGAGCGGGCGGGGGGGGAATGGCACTCACGTCTGCACATGACAATTAGTAAGATACTGCCCATCACTCTCCTCCCCAGCAACAACCAGCCCATGGTACAGCGTGCGCGCCCCCTCCTCCGTCGTCCGCGCCAGCAACCGCTCCGCCACCTTGACCCCCACCCCACCGTCCTCCCTCATTAACCCACTCACACAATAACTCGGATTCGGCGTGTTGATGATCACCTTGGCCCCCACAACACCACCCCCCTCCGCAGCAGCAGCAGCAGCAGCAGCAGCGGCGCGACACCGCCCCGCCAGCTCCCGCACAGCATACAACACCAGCAACTTACTAACCGGATACCGCCCAGCCATGTCTGCCTTGGCCGGATCATCCAGCCGCGCAATGATACTCCCGTCTTCAGCGGCAGTCAACTCGCCCATCGGGGCAAGATAGTGCAGCGCGCTGTTGGGTATCACAAACCGCGGCGCCCGGCCAGTCTGGGCGTGGGTATCCCGCAGTTTGGGCAGCAGCAGCAGGCACAGAAGAAAAGTGCTGATGACGTTGACCGTAAGCGTGGATTCGTGCCCTGTTTCCGGGGACAGGGCGAACTGGCGGGTCAGGATGCCTGCGTTGGCGAGGACGCCGTCGAGGCGGGAGAGCTCAGAGGAGGCGCGGGCCGCGAAGGCTTTGACGGAGTGGTAACTGGCCATGTCGAGGGGCCAGACTTCGATTGTGGAGGGGTCGCAGCCCGTGGTGGTCAGCAGGTCGTGCTTGGCTGCGGAGCCTTTGGACGGGCTGCGCACGGCCATGATGAGCTTGCCTACGCCGAGACGGAGCAGGTGGCGGCTTGTTTCGAGGCCCAGGCCGGTGTTGGCGCCGGTGACGATGATGGTTTGCTGGGAGAGGTCGGGGGTTGCTGAGGGGATGGGGAGGCGGACGAAGAGGTTGGAGAAGACTGTGGATGTGGCGCCGTGGAGGGCGGAGAGGACAGACATGATGGTGAGTTGTTGTTTTTGCTGTTACTTGTTGGTGTTGTTGCTGCTTTTGGCGATGTTCTTGGTGACGGTCTTCTTGGTGTTCTTGAGGTGTTCCTGGTAATGCTGTCGAACTTGGCGAGTTTGGATGGGATGACTTTCCAGTTGCCATTAACGCGACCATCTCGATTTTATAACCAAATTCCCAAATTCCTTCCATGATCCAAAGCAGCGGATTTATTGTCCCCGGCGGTGCTTGGCGGGCCAGACATGGGAGTTGGACAAAGGATCGCGGGTTCGATGTGGTGCGAGACCCTCTGTAAGAGAGGCCTGGATGCTGATTGGGCCGGACTCGAGATGGGCTTGTGCGACGGAGATAGACGGGGCGGATGTGCGGGCGGGGATAATATCTCCGTTCCGCTCCTCCAGGATCCATCATCAATATCCATGGATCGATCTGCTTTTGCACAACCCGCTCTGGAGTAAACAGAGTCGACGAAGCGAAGCCTTCTCAACGAATTCTTCTCATATTTGTATTTGTGGTTGTGCTACGAAAAGTCCAAAACACCATGGACGCGATTCCCAGGAGGGTCGAGAAACGAAACCGGCCGGCGCTGTCTTGTGAACCGTGCCGTAGCCGCAAGTGAGTGCGACCAGTTCCAGACTTGAGGTCCTGGACAGTCACTCATTAACGCCATTTCAGGGCAAAGTGCAATCGTGCATCGCCTTGCGACAGCTGCGTCAAACGGAACCAGCCTTCCTCATGTCACTACTCGGCGACTGCCCGGCGTGGGGAGACTGGCGTCTCCAAAACCGCGAATCTCACCGACCGACTGAAGAGCCTGGAGGCTCTAGTCTCTTCTTTTGCGGCACAGGATTTTGTAGTTCAACAGCAAAGGAAATCCCAAACCAAAGCTTCCATCAACGACTCTGCAGGCAGCGCCATATCGAGCCAAGAACCCGGTCATGCCGCCAGCCATGAGAAAGACGAGAAGGGCTTGAACCCGGAGTCACCCCGCATGCGGCAGACGCAGGATGGCCATGTCAGCTACATTGACTCCAGCCACTGGTTGTCGGTCCTGGAAGACATTCGGGAAGTCCGCGAACATCTTTCGCCCGAGGGTAACGCCCTGCCCGAAGATGTGTCAAGAGGCAACGCGTCCAGCTGGGAACCTCAAGTCCCCCAAGTTAGTTCCGTCATGGGCTTGCACGCGAGCGGGAGCATCGAGGAGATCCTGGGCTCTTTGCCGCCTCGGGCTCTATGCGACCGGCTGCTTTCGAATTACTTCAACTCTCGGTTTCAGATCTTGGGTGAGTATTGCTAACGCAAAGTATCCCGGTGACATGATCCGGCTGACGCAAGAGGGCTTCCAAGGAATCATTCACCCATTCGAGTTCCAAAAACAGGTACGGATTTCCTGTGGCTCAAAGACGGCTCGCTGACGGCAAAGTGCAGTACGAAAGCTTCTGGGCAGCACCATCCAAGGCGCCGGTTCTCTGGATCGCACTTCTCTTCTCCATCCTCAGCATGGCAGCAATCTTCTCTCGCCGCCCTGGGTCAGATAACGAATCAATGTCCCCGGTACAGACACTACAACAAAGAACAGCAGAGTGCTTGATCCTCGGCAGATATGCGACGGCCAACTCGTACGCACTTGAAGCCTTCCTACTTCACCTCCAAAGCCGTTTCATGACGGGCGCCAACTCGGCCAGCGGCCATGTCGAGGTCTGGTTCGAGATGGGCACGGCAATCCGCCTAGCCTTCCGAATGGGCTACCACCGTGACCCAAGTAGGATGCCCGGCATATCGCCCTTCGATGCCGAGATGCGGCGCCGCGTGTGGCTCAACATATTCCAAATCGACGCGCTGGTATCCTTCCAAATGGGGTTCCCGAGCATGATCCCGACCGAGTACTGCGACACCCAGCCACCACGAAACCTGGAATATTCCGACTTTCGCGCCGGGATGGATGTGCTACCGCCATCCCGACCTCTGTCCGACGACACGCCCGTCCTCTACGTCATCTCCAAGGTCGCTGTGATGAGCATGTTCAAGAAGATCGTCGCTCACACGCAATCCCTTGCCTCGCCGACCTACGACAAGACCATTTCGCTGGACCTCGAGGCGAGAGAAGTGTACCGCAAGGTTCCACACCTGCTTCAGCGGCGAGACGTCGGCCAATGCTTCCTGGACACGTCGACTCGCATCCTCGAGCGCTGCAACATCGAACTCGTCTACCTCAAAAGCCTTATCATCCTCCACCGCCGCTTTGTCAGCTACGAACCAGCAACCCCCAGCTTCGAGACCTCGCGACGCGCATGCGCGGAAGCCGCGCTAGACATCCTCGCGCGGCAGGCCGACCTGCACCAGGCCTCGCAGCCCGGCGGCCGGCTGTTCGAGGACCGGTGGATGCTCGGCGCGCTGATGGTGCACGACTTTCTCCTCGCCGCAATGGTGCTCTGTCTGGACCTGTCGGTCCGGCTGCGCTTCGACACGGCGACCGACGACGTGGCCAACCGGGCGTACCTCGCGCTGCAGACGTCTCGGCAGGTCTGGGCGGCGACCAGCGCGCTGTCGCCCGAGGCGCATACCGCGGGGTTTGCGCTAGACTTGATGCTCAGGAAGGTGTCGGAGAAGAATGGCAGGCCGGCGACGCTGGCGCAACAAGCGCCTCCTCCCGCGGTTGAGGTGACGGAGACGTCTGGCGTTCACTCGCTGCCGTACGAGGAGCTCATGTCGGACATGATTGATGGTGCCAGGATGCCGGACTGGGTAGGGCAACCTGAAATGAGCTGGGCCATGAGAGTGTGTCGTGCTGATACTGCGAGATAGAACCTGCTGGATCAGTATTTCCAACACCCAAACATGGACGTATCGGACATGGGCATTTGGAGTGAAGAGCCGGGCTTCCCGTCGCATTTTCTAGACTTGGAATGAGGCGAGCTGGAAGTCAGACTTCCTTGAATCACAGCATGTCATGTTATTGACTCTCTATAACGATACAGGTATGCTCAGAAATCAAGGCTTTACCGATTCATCCAAGCTTCACTACCGCTCATCACTCGTTCGCCAACCCCACCACGCCACTCTTGTCGTCCTTGTCCAGATACCCGGCCACCACGCCTTTGGGGTCCCACGTCCTCCTAATCTCCATGAGCTTCTTGCCCTGCTCCTCTCCCCAAAACCTGGTGTTTCGGACCTGGAAGTCGGCGTCGCCCAGATACGAGCCCGCGAGATGCGGCTCCAGCTCCGAGAAGATATCCTTGACCCAGGACTGACAACGACTATCCTCGGACTCGTCCTCCCAGACAGAGTAAGTGGCGAAATAGTGATCCGTTTGCATGGACAGCGCCATGTCCTTCAGCCTGCCGTCGGCCACCGTGAAGCGAGAGGCCGGGTTCATGGCGTACCACAGGGTGAAGGACTTTTCCGACGGCAGGGTGGTGAATGCCTTTTCGAGAACCGAGACAACGTCTGCGTCGTTGTTCACGTAGCCGTTGTCGACGGCATATCTGTGGCCGTTGGGGTTTGCGGCATGCTGGTCGTCGTATTCTTGCGCAAGAGATGTCTCCTTGCAGAACCACGATATTACGTGGCCGGGAGGCGCGGAATCGTGCGCAGGTTGCAAAGCTGCTCGTGCTTCCTCCTCGTTCATTTTCATTGTTACCAGGAGAATGAGAATGTGGCTTTCGGTGTGGCCTGGGATGTGGTTGCCGACGCATACAATCTCCGTGCCATCATCGTATGTGGGAGAGATCTGCCACCAAGAGGCATGTTAGCAGCGGCTTAAAGGACGGTGTGTGGGAGCGGCAGTCTCACGTCAAGGATCCATTGGAATGCCTTGCGGTAATCCTTCTTCTCGTAGATGTATGCGGAAGAGCGCATATGGGTGAACTTGGGAAGTGTCTGAAGATGGAATCGTGTGACGATTGCGGGGAAACCTGAGCTTGTGTTAGCAGTGCATTGATGATGAGCTCAAATACAGGTTTTTCGTGATCGCTTACCGGGTCCGGATCCACGAGCAGCCCAGAACAGATCGCTGTGCTCCTTTTCGGTACAGTGCAGCGTCTCGCCGTTGGCTGTTACCACATCGACGGCGAGCACTCGTTGACAGGAAAAGCCCCAGTTCTGCAAGCAGTCAGTTCTCAATTTGAGTCTCGGCGTTGCGTGTTGCAGATATCATGGATCCCTACCCTGCAGTTCCATCCCATCCCTCCCTGGAGAAGAAAACCACCGAGGGCAACATCCGGGCAGTGGCCCCCAGGGAACATGCGGCCGTGGGGCTCTAACAGCCGGTTCACCATCCTCCCAGTCATGCTGGGCGAGGCTTCAAGGACACCGGTCTCACCGTCCAGGTGAAAATGGAAGAACTTGCCCAGGTCGATCAAGATTGCATCATCTCGCACACTCCATGCCGCCCAGCTATGGCCGCCGGACCGCACCGACACACGGCAACTCAGTTGGTTGGCAAGGCGGACAGCCTCCACGATGTGGCCCTCAGTCGTGGCCTCCACCACGGCAAGGGGGTAGCGCGAAGGCCGCCGGTGGTTGAAGACACGGCCAACGCGCGCATGCTCGTAAATGAGGCTATCTCTCCAGATGATCGGAAATGAGGGGGGCAACTCGGGCTTGGAGAGAAGACGCGGGTCGCTTGCCGTGGTGCGGGCAAGGGAAGGGGTTGGTGGTTGGTCGAGGCAAGTCATGCTTGGCTAGATGTAGAAAGGCTTTTGACTGAATGCGGCAAGAGAAAGACAGGAGGATGGCGAATCAGGGGATGTATCGCTGCGTGTCTCCAGCCCCGAAGGTACATACTTGGTAAGAATGGCCTCCAGTCCTCTTTAAACATTCTCTGGACCCGATGCCCCGGAACGACACTTACCCCCTCAACCCCGCTACCCCAGAGTTTTTTTTGAGACCCCACGGGGTAAAGACAACTCCGCTTCTCCAAGGGTACACGGGTTTGGTGTTTTACTTGATAGTTCGGAATGTGGGACCGTCGACAGCTCACCTGGTTTTCAGCCGTGCTCCCTCTCAACGACCCCCTGTCGCCTAGCAACTTTACCCCTGGAGGCGTGTATTTGGCCGGCTGGGTCCAGACATCGGCTCTCCACATGGCCCACTTCGGGTGCTCGGGCGACCACCTGTTCAGCTCTCCAATACGCCCCCCGGCCGGCATACGCCGACGGTTCGCCAAACCCCGGCCAGATGACTAGTGACGCGTTTCGCAGTTGCGGTACGTGACGGAAACACAGTCTGTGGTCTCCCGAGGCCAGCCACGAACCTTGGATCCCGAAACTGCATAGTTCAAAGCTGGGGTAAGTGACAGACTTGGGAGGTTTTCCGGGGCTGGGACTCGCATATCAATCGCGGCCCCCTGAAAATCTGGGGTGCAGGTTCTCCAGTCTCTCACCTCACTTCAAGGGAGGGAGATCTGTTGATTCTTCTCAATTGCAATCATCGAGTTCTTCCATTGATACTATCGGACTCCGACAACATGTCAGCCCCGTCCGAAGTGGCGAGCGAGAAAATTGCGAAGAAGGAGACGCTGGGCAATGTCCAGCTTCGGCATCACGAAACAAACGAGATCATCCTCGTTCCGACCCCAACCAACGATCCCAACGATCCTCTGAACTGGTAACTAAGACCCTTAGGTTTGCTCACCTTGTGGCAAAGCTGATGCGACATACCGTCCAGGTCCAAAGGCTACAAATTGTACATTGCCGGCCTCGTTTCCGTCACCATCTTCCTCAGCAACTTCCTCGCGGCCGGCCCGACTGTAGCCATCGTCCAGATCGCCCAGGACTTCTTCGGCGATTCGAACCTGAGTCTCGATGGAAGCATTGCCAAGGTCGCCTATTTCTTTACGACGACCGCCCTGCTCCAGGGCCTGGGCAACCTGATATGGATGCCCATCATGATCAAATACGGACGCCGACCGCTCTACATTTTTACCTTTGCCCTGTACACCGCCTGCGCAGGATGGGCTGGAGCTCCGACCTCTTACGGCAGCGCATTGGCTGCTCGGATCCTCATGGGTTTCGCGGGCGGCGCGGCTGAGTGCCTTGCTCCGTTGACAATTTCCGACATCTTCTTTCTCCATGAGCGAGGAACCATCATGGCGTGAGTCGTTCGTACCTGGGCAAATCCAAAGACCAAGGCTAATCTTTGTTTCCTTCAGTCTCTACACCGCCTCGCTCTCGGCCGGAGTTGGCGCCGGTATCCTCATCGCAGGGCTCATCACCATCCACCTCCACTGGCGATACATTTACTACATCTCGACCGCCTTGATCGGTTGCTGCACCATTCTGATCTTCTTCACTCTTCCTGAGACAGAGTACCGGCGCTCCGCTGCGTCCCGGAACGAGCACAAGACGGGAGAAGAATGTGCGGTTGGGTCAAAGGATGAAGCGGGAGCCGAGGTTGCTTACGCTGAGTTAGGTTCTGTGCCTCCGCCAAAAAGGCGAACCTGGGTTCAAGAGCTGCGCATCTTCACCGGGTCTTACACCGACGAAAGCGTGCTGAAGCTTTGCATCCGGCCTATTGTGCTCTTGGCCCTGCCTCCCGTGGCGTGGGCAACGCTCGTCATGTCGGTGACCATCGGGTTCCTGGTCGCCATCACGTCCAACTTTGCGACCGCGTTCAGCACCGTCTACGGCTTTGAGACTTACCAGACTGGTCTCTGCTTCATCGCATCTCTGATCAGTTCTTTGATTGGCGTCTTCTTCGGCGGCCATCTCAGCGACATGATTGCGGACTATTTCACCAAGCGGAACAACGGCGTTCGGGAGCCAGAGATGCGTCTCCCGGCCATGGTTGTTGCTACCATTACCAGTCCTCTTGCTCTTATTCTGTATGGTGTCGGCATTGGAAAGGAGTTGCATTGGATTGTTCCCACCATCGGCTTGGGTCTTTGTAAGTGCCGCTCGAGGGCGTCTGTGGGATGGCATGAGACAGTCTAACAGAAGCTGTACAGTGAACTTCTCGATTGTACAAGCCACGAACATCAGCCTGGTCTACACTATCGACGCCTACCGCCCGGTGGCTGGTGAGATCACTGTATCTCAGTTTGCCTTCAAGTGTGAGTTCAGCTTTTCTCCCCTGCAGCTACTTGCCACATCGTACTGACTCAGTTGCGCCCAACAGCTGCCTTCGGTTTCCTCCTCTCCTTTTACACCAATCCTTGGATTGCCCAGGCCGGATATGTCAAAGCATTCGGCGCAATGGCGGGTATCTCCGGAGGCATCATCGCCCTCTGGCTTGTCTTTTACTTCTTTGGCAACAAGATCCGACATGTGAGTTGGCAGTGGGGTTTCATTAGGAAGCTCGCTCATTGGCATGAAGACCGGGAGGTTGGCGAGTAAATAGCGAGTGCCATGTACATACCCGAATTGGAAATGCGGACACAGAGTCTAGGGAGGGAAAACTCATGAGTCCAGCTTGGGGTAAGTTGCTCAAACGTGCTCAATTAATGGTCGAAGATATTATGCTGTTGATTCCCCAAGTCTCTTAAAGTATGTAGCTCAAGATTGATGCCTGTCATGATAGACGTCACAGTCCTTAGATGTTTGTGGAAGCATCTAAGGTAGGTAGCTAACAGAAGTGGTCAAACACCTGATGTAGTTGACAAACTGTTCCTTGAAGATAACATCATGGCCAGTTATTTGTTAGGTCAGTTAATTACAAACTTCGGGGGAATGCTCATCAGGATGTTCGGTGACTGTCTCCTCCCCTGCTTAGCATGAGAGCGAGACCATCCTCGATCAGGGCATAAACTCGCCTCCCCCCACTTCCGTCCGATTGGTGTTCGGCTATTGTCCACCATCCGGAACGTGCGGGGTCGGCGGCGGGGACGATGAGGGGAAAGATCGGAAACCCTGTGTGTGTGGGTCTTTATGTCTCAAGATGCCCCCGACTTCGTCAGCTCGCACAGTCTTGCGGCGGGGTGCCAGCTATTGGACTGGGCGGTGGAGACGAGGAGGTAAGATTGTTCAACGCCCCTGGTTCGAGGTATTGCCGCGGCAAGATCGTGAGAAGCCTTGCTCCAAGGAGGACGTGGCATGCCCTGATTAACGAGAAAAGCCATATAAACCGTGGATACTGACGGTGTATGCATAGGAAAAGAGAGACATTTCCATTCCAGACATCGCGAAGCACAGCTCCCCAGAGTTAGTTCTACATCCACCCCCCCTCCCGTCACCCTCGACACACCACAAGTCTCAACTCGTCATCCACCATCGGCCATTTCAGTTTACGACAGTCACCATGGACTCCACCGTCCTCTCGCCAGCCGTCTCTCAGACTCTCTCTGGAAAGGTGGCCATCGTATCGGGCAGCAACAGCGGCATTGGCCTGGCCATCGCAAAGGAGCTGGCCTCGCGCGGTGCTTCAGTTATCATCAACTACCCCTTTTCTTCGCTCGCAGCCGAAGGCAACGAAGCCGCGACCAATCTGCCCACCAAGAGCATTGCGGTCTTGGCCGACATGAGCACCGTGGAGGGCCCGACGGCGCTTGTGGAGGCCGCTGTCCGAGAATTCGGAAGGGTGGACATACTGGTCAACAACGCCGCCGTCGCCGTCAATCTTCCATTGGAGGAGCAGACACTGGAGCACTGGGACGCGTTGGTGAACCTCAACGGCCGAGGCCCCTTTCTCCTGACCAAGGCGGTCCTCCCCCACCTCCCCGCGGCTGGTGGACGCATTGTCAACATCTGCTCTGTCAGCGCCCGTGGTCCGCCTCCTCTGCAGACAATCTACGCCGGGACCAAGGGCATGGTTGACTCGTTTACTCGCTGCTGGGCCAAGGAGCTTCCGCCAAAATACGGGTGCACGGTCAATGCCGTGTCCCCCGGTCCGACCATGACGGAGGGCTTCATGGCTGCCGGAGAGGAGGCGATGAAAGTGTTACAGCCGACCATTGATGCAACACCGGCTGGGAAACGAATGGGGAGGCCGGAGGAGGTGGCTTATGCGGTGGCGTTTCTCTGCGAGGAGCGGTCGAGTTGGGTCAACGGCACGCATATGTTTGTGAACGGCGGGTTGTACGTGGACTAGCTCCTTAGATGCACGAATGTCAAGTATTAAACCAAAGTAATACTCATGTTGACCCCAAGTATCTGGTCCCGCAAAGAAGCAGTCGCAGCGGAGAAGCTGTCAAGTGGTACAGAAACCTGATTACCAGATTCTAAGACTTGGAACAAGGAAGACTCTAGCTCGTTGCTCAGAACCACAACATCCAGAGAGACAAATCATCCAAACTACCTCGGTCTCTTGGTATTATGGTCGGCCTCATCGCCATTTGCACAATACGCAAGACGGTTGCGACTCCTGCCCCCTGTCGTGAGCATGGACGGAGTCACGCGGTGGCAGCGAGTTCCCAGGCCAGGCCCAGCGAGTAAAATGCCCAGTACGTGCTATCCAGGGCGACTTCCAACAGCGAGCAACACGCGTTCCCGGTCTCGGTCCGGGCCGACCATTGAGGTGACTCCAGCGGCAACGTGACGGAAAGATCATGAGATCGGTATGTGGGGGTGTTCCGGCGCAAGATAGCCGAGTTCTGTGGACCAATGCGGGGTTGCATCTGGAATGGAGTTGGCCATTTGGGTGTCGCTGTGAGCCGTCAACATTCACCCCCTCCCCCCCGTCACCCCCTCACTTTCATCCCTCACCGACCCCAATGCACCCCGCACCCCGCACCAGCCGCCCGGCAAGCATGTCAGGATGAGGGCCACCCTCCGGGACCACCCGGTACGGCTTTCAGGTCTCTGGGATCTGGATTCGAAACCTCAGACAGTGATGCTCAGAGCAGACGACTATTGTCGCGCAACCGGATGGAGGCGTACATATGCTACATGCCTAATATAACTGTCCATGGGAACAAAACAGGGGCATAACTGAAGCCGCAGTGATTTTCCAAACAGCCAAACCACTCCCAGTAAACAACCATGTCACGCAACTACCTCAAGCAAGCCCCCGGCGCAGCCAAGGCCGTCAACGGCTCGTCGGCCGACGTCTCCGGCATAGTCAGGGGTGTCATTGACGCCATCCGCCAGGAAGGAGATGCTGCCGTCCGCCAGTACAGCGAGAAGTTCGACAGATGGTCGCCCGAGTCATTCAAGCTGTCCGAAGCCGAGATCCAGCATGCCATCTCCCAGGTCCCGGCCCAGACGATCGCGGACATCAAGGAGGTCCAGGCAAACGTAAAGGCGTTTGCCGTTGCGCAAAGAGCATCGATCAAGGACTTTGAGATTGAGACGGCCCCTGGCGTGTTTCTCGGTCAGAGAAACAACCCCATCAACTGCATCGGAGCGTGAGCAATAACGAGTTCCTATTTCCAGATTTGTCTTGCTGACTCGGGTTTGCAGATACATCCCAGGGGGCCGCTACCCCCTACTTGCCTCGTCACACATGACCATTCTGACTGCCAAGGTGGCCGGGGTCAAGAAGGTCGTCGCCTGCACGCCTCCAGCGGCCGGAAAGATTCCCAACGCCACCGTGGCCGCCATGCACCTTGCCGGAGCCGACGAGATTTTCATCCTCGGCGGGGTGCAAGCCGTTGCCGCCATGGCGGTCGGGACGGCGACGGTGCCCAAGGTCGACTTCATCGCTGGCCCCGGCAACGCATTCGTCGCCGAGGCCAAGCGTCAGCTGTTTGGCGAGATTGGCATCGACCTTTTCGCCGGTCCCACCGAAGTGCTGATTGTGGCTGATGAGACGGCCGACCCGTTCATGGTCGCCACCGACCTGCTGTCTCAGGCCGAGCACGGTCCGGACAGCCCCGCCGTGTTGATCACCACGTCGGCCGAGGTTGGGAGGAGGACGATGGAGCTTTGTATTGAGTTGCTGGACGGTCTTGTCACGGCTCCTATTGCGAGCGTCTCCTGGAGGGACTTTGGCGAGGTGGTACTTACCAAATCGCTTGACGAGGCGTACATGATCGCGGACGAGTATGCGTACGAGCATGTTCAAATTTTTACGGAAAATCCCAGGGAAGCGCTGGAAAAGATGCAGAATTACGGCGCCTTGTTCTTGGGCCCCATGACCTGCGTGTCCTACGGTGACAAGGTAAGCTGCAAACAGCGACTTTCCTCTTCAGCAACAGTTCACTGACAAGACGCCACACTCAAGTGCATCGGAACAAACCACGTGCTTCCCACGCTCGGTGCTTCTCGATACACCGGCGGTCTTTGGGTTGGCAAGTTTCTGAGGACGGTGACGTACCAGGAGGTGCGCTCTGCAGAGTCGAGTGGAAGGCTGGGACGGCTCTGCGGTCGCGCCGCCAGGGTGGAGTTGTTCGAGGGCCATGCTAGGTCAGGGGACCTGCGGGCAAACATGTATCTACAGGACAAGTTCGACTGGATCAAGCCGGGGGCAGTGAAGAATTCGGTCTAGGGTTGGGGAGGGAAAGAGGGTTGATAGACCAGTACGAAATAGAGTGATCTTGAACGCTCTCTCATGTTTGCGTAGGTGCTTGTTGCGATAAACTTCTCAAATGTCCGGCCATCGCGTTGGACTTCCATGACAAGGGCTCCACGCCGTGGATTGTTTTTACGTGTCTCCTCTCAAGGTGGAAAGTCCAACAGCCATCTGGTTCGTCATCCATGGGCCGAGCTGCTGGACGCAAGATGAATACAATATCCGTACAGATCATGGTGTGCAAGGTAAAAGGATTGTCTAAGCTAAAGACTAAAACCGGCATCAATGATGGCATTTTGCCCGGTTATACTTTTCGAGTTTACAAACGTCCTCACTTGCTCTGCCACATCCTCGACTGTGGCAAACCGCTTCAGCTTGTTTGCCTCCTTAACAGCTTCGAGCCGTGCAGGAGGAAAAGAAAGCCCCCAATCCTACCAGATGGAGAGGTCAGCTGGTTCCTGAGTAACTTTGATGGGGTTGAAACGTACCGTTAGGAGAACGCCAGGCGACACGCAGTTCACTCGTATTGACGGTGCTGCTATGACGGCGAGAGACTTTATGAGGTGGATTTGTGCGGCCTTCGTCACAGCATAGGGCTACAACTCCGTTTTGTCACGATTAGATTTCGCAAGTACGATTTCGGGACTCTATCTCCTTTACATACCAAGCTACTTCCGCTCGGCTTGCAGCCAGCGATGCTAGCCGTGCTCACGAACACGGCGGAACCCTCTTCCCGCGCATTGCTCTCTTCGAGCCACTTCTTTGCGGCGTGGAACAGCCACAGGTGCGACTTCACGTTGGCGCCGAAGCACCGGTCCCAATCCTCCTCGTCCATCCCGTCCTCCAAGTCGGAGAAGTCCCGCATCCGGGTCCAGCCGACGTTGGAGACCACAGCGTCCAGACGGCCACCCGAGGCGGCAGTGGTTTCTTCCACGAGCCGGATGATCTCGGACCGCTTGCAGATGTCGGCCCGGATGGCGTGAAAGACTGGCGGCGGCGTCGTGTCGGTGGCTTGCCGTGCAGCCCAGGTATCCTGCAGCTCCTGCACCAGAGCTTTCGCCCTGTCAGCGTTGCTGTGGTAGTTTATTGTCACGCTCATGCCGAGCTCAAGAGCGAGAACGCGGGCGATCGCGGCGCCCAGTCCGGCACTGCCGGCGGTGACCAGCGCGGTTTTGCGGGCTGGTGCTGCCATGGTTTAGGTTGTTGGACTGTTCGTGCCGAGACGAACTTCCTCGCACGATGATCAGAATGTCTTTCCGGAATCACTTCAGGGTCACTCCGTAATGACAGACGGTATCTTTTGCAACTGTGACAGACAACGCCGACGGATGGACGCCTTGGCTGTGGATCCAGTGTCGATCATGGCCACATCCCGGCCAGGGAGAAGACAAAACGAGCCCGGGCTTATCCCCGGGCACCATTTGAGGCACTGTAACGTTATTCCCTTACGGTCCCAGAGGCCCGCATGCTGTCGGGGCCACACCCGGCCCCGCGGCCCCCGCCATCCCCGGTCACAATCTCACAGCGTCGTACGCCCACGCTCCCCACCACCGTTCGGCAAGTAGCTCTGTCCGGGGTGATCCAAAAACGGCAGCCCTTTTTGAGCAGCGTTTAAGGATGTAGATAGCGGGCAATGAGCCAAAGGGACCTCCAGTCCTCAAATCTAGCGTCTTGGAGAGCAAAAGAGGCCAAATCCAACCTCGCGCCCTTCACAGACGAAACACAACACACCCCCCGTGACACGATGCCGTCTTCCGAGCACGCCTCTCCAGCCACGAACGGGTCGACACCGACCGCCACCAACGGCCACGGGGTCAAAACCGACTCACAGGGGCTTGATGTCGTCGTCATCGGCGCAGGTATTGGCGGCCTGACCGCCGCCGTCTACCTCCGCTACCAGGGCCACAGGGTAACGGTGCTGGAGCAGTCGCGCTTCGCAAACGAAGTTGGCGCTGCCCTGCACCTGGCCCCAAACTCAAACGGGCTGCTGAGGCGTATCGGCATCTTTGCCGAGCGGGTTGGTGCCAACCTTATGGAAAGTGTGAGCCGCGCCTAAAACACTGTCCATGGAGAAAAGAGGGAATGTTGACAAAAGTCGCCCATCGTACAGGTTACTGAGTACAACGCAGAGAATGAGCTTCTGCGGGACGTTGACTTGGCGGAGCCGAACAAGCTCTGGCAGCACCCCTGGCACTTGGTCCACCGCGTGCATCTTCACGAAGAGCTCAAGCGGCGCGCCACTTCTCCGTCGGGCGAAGGCGTGCCCGTGATTCTGAGGACTTCCAGTCGTGTTATCGACGTGGACCCTTCATCTGCCACTGCCACTCTGGAAAACGGAGAACGGGTCCAGGGAGATGTCCTGCTCGGTGCTGACGGCGTGCATGTGAGTGCATATGATACTACCCAGCGATGATCTCGATACCATGTGCTGTAGCGGTCAACTGACACCCTCAACTATAGTCCAAAACTCGCTCCAAGATTCCTGGAGGAGACATTAGCGCAAGATCGTCCGGGAAGAGCGCCTTTCGGTTCTTGGTCCCACGCCAGGTCGCGTTGGATGACCCCCTGACGGCACAGTACGCGAAGAGGGACGGCCAACTAATCATCTGGTATGGCCAAGATCGGCGCGTCATCATGTATCCGTGCGATGCAAACAAACAACTCAATTTTGTGTGCATCCATCCCAGAGAGGAGAGTGATGTGGATCAAACGAGTGGTGAGTGGCTTCTGCTCGAAAAAGACTGGGGTCGCAAGACAGAATAGGGGTAACGGACAACTGACAAACAACAACCAGGTTGGAGTACCGAGGCAAACAAGATCAAGTTGCTTGAGGTGTACAACACTTTTGACCCCTCGCTTATTGCACTCTTGAACAAAGCCGAGGCGAAGAGTCTCAAGGCATGGGAGCTGTTGGACATGGATGTGCTCTCGACCTGGGTCGATGACCGACTGGCACTCCTTGGCGACGCTGCTCACCCTTTTCTCCCACGTAAGTGGCTCAGAACAAGCAGCTGTCAAGTCATGTCTAACCAAAATCGCAGATCAAGGGCAGGGCGCTGGCTGCGCAATGGAAGATGCAGCCGCCTTGGCCGTCGTCCTCCAACGAGGCGTCAAGGCAGAAGAAGTTCCCGAGCGGTTGCGTCTGTATGAGAAGATTCGTATGGAGCGTGCCAACCGCGTGCAAGAGTACTCCAGACTAGCCGGACGTGACCTTGGTGAGAAGAAACTGGATAGTAAGGCCAACCCCCTTCTCCTCCTCCTCCTCCTCCTCAACTTCACACCGCTTCTCGAACTGACCACAGTCTGCACGCAGTGATGGAATACACAAACTACAACTTTGGTCATGACGAGTGGGATAACTCCATGAACAAATTCCGCAAGTGGGACTGGGCCCGCAAGCCGAACCTCTACTGGCGGATGCCCGTCTCCTTCGGGCCTTTCCCCGGCCCGCGCCAGACGGTTGACGGGGTGCCCAGGACGGCAACCCACTCAACCTTCACCACGGCCTCCATCAAGTTCAAGACATCCCGCACCCTCCTCGAGAACCTCTTCCCCTCGGCGTCTTTCCGGTTCAAGAGCCCCGGCACCGTCGCGTACGCCAGCTTTTCCCAAACCACCCTCAACAAGATGGAGTGGCTGGGCGGGACAGGCTACCGCCATCTCGGCCTGTACATCCACGGGGTCCAGTACACCAAGCAAGACGGCGAGGTGCTAGACGGCACCTTCCTGCCGATTTTGTTCGAGAGCCTGACGGACCCCATCGTCAGCGGGCGCGAGGAGCTGGGCATGCCCAAGCTGTTCTGCACCGTCGACCTGTGGCGGCGCGAGACAAGCTACCGGATTCAGGCCGGGTGGCAGGGCGCCACGTTCGGCAGCCTCGCGCTCGAGGGGCTGACCGAGGTGGACCCGAGCACCGACAAGGGCACCATCGGCGGCGAGGACGACCAGGGCATCTTTGCGTACAAGTACATCCCCCGCGTCGGGGAGCGCGGCAAGGCCGACGTCGAGCACGCCACATTTGTGCCGCATGCTGAGGAGTCCAAGGTCGTGCCGAGCACGGTGCAGAGGGTGTTTAAGGCCGAGAAGGCGTCGGTGAAGTTTGATGGTCTGGACTGGGAGGCGCTGCCGACGCTGCACCATGTTGTTTCGAGGCTGGCGGAGATTCCTATCTACGAGGTCATTGGCGCCAAGGTGGTCGAGGGTGTTGGTGTTCCTGACGTGTCTAGCGCGAGGAGGATCGACTAGATAG
>OUNM011146324.1_pt1 | contig 22392 bp, 18 predicted proteins | sample 1769961 | NCBI WGS metagenome assembly OUNM01 (sample SAMEA3914820, study PRJEB12502) | metagenome | biome: forest; material: soil | place: USA | collected 2012-03-12 | depth 0.3 m | reverse complement strand
TTCCGGCCATCGTAAGCGGAGTAGCATGCATCGGACGCCGCTGCGTGGAGGAGGCCGCGCCTTTCAACCGGCCATTCTTCCAGAAACTCTATCGCATCCATGACGCAGCCGATCTTTTGGACACCGTAGCCGTCGTCTCTTACGAAAACCGGCTGTTTGAACGTCGCGCTTTCCATAGTGACCTCCCTTCAAACCGTGAGGCAACTGAATCCTGCCTCACCGTGCGCGGGCTTCCTGCAAACGATGCCAGCGAGCTTGGCGAACGCCACGGCAAACCACGGCGGAAACGGGATTTTCAAAGAGCATTGTTCCGTGCGATCCTCCCGCTCCTGCTGAACGCGACATCCGGCAAGCCCCGCTGGACACATAAAAAGATTGGAAACGCCTCTTTTCAGTTCAAGGGAGGAGCGGACCCGGCGCCGGCTATTGAATTGTGAAGATGCCGCCTACGGCCTGCCATTCGGAAGGCCGTATAGGGCGGTGATGGGCGACGCGCACGGAATGCAGCGCGCCTTCAAGTTCTCGCTTCCAGTAATCCAGAAACCCTTTGAGAGTGGGGAATTCCGGTGCGAGATCGTACTCCTGCCAAACGTAGAGCTGCAAAGGCTCGGATGATCGGAGAGATGGTAGTGGATCTCCGCAGTTGTGAGACCGTAGCCCTCCATCTGCAGCCGGAATTCCCTGCTGACCGTGCGTCTCTCCTATCGCGCGCGTTCAGGCATCAAGTCTTTGCGGGCGTTCTCGGGCCCGCCCGTTCCTCGAGGTCACAGCCTACCTCGGCGCGACTATCGTCCAGTCGGCGAAGTGCATCCATGACGGCGTCAAACGCACCGGGCTCGCTTACATTCCATGTCAGCAGAGTCGAACCCAGCCTTCCTCCCGCACAGAGCGCTGAACGCTTTCCACCAGTTCTTGGACACGCAGGCCGGCGCGGAAATTAAAGGGCTCGGCTGTTTTGCCGGTGATGGCCTCCACGAAGCCTGCGGCCTCGATTGCCTTCAGATCGTTGAAGCCGAGTTGATGGCCGGGCGCAACGCAAAACCGATCGTAGGGGGCATGGTCCGGCCCAGCCTCGATCCGCCGGAACCCTCGGCGGCCGGCTCCGTCGGCGACGCTGTAGTGGTGAAGTTCATTGAAGCGCTCCTGCGTGAACGTCAGCGCGCCTTTATTTCCGTACACCTCGAAATCATGCTGCATCTTGCGGCCCGTGGCGATCCACGAAGCTTCGATGCTGCCGGTCGCACCGCTGGCGAAGCGAAGAAACGCGCGGCCGACGTCGTCCGTCTGCACCGCCCGCTTGCCGCCTTGGCCATCAGGCCGGCTGGCGATCATGGTGACGCAATCGCCCAGTATCCGTTCGATCGGTCCGAGCAGGAATTCGGCCGTCGCCAAGGCATGGCTTCCGAGATCGGCCAATGCTCCGCCGCCGGCGGGATCGTGTCGGAAAGTGAATGGACTCTCGGCATCCGCCATATAGTCCTCGGCATGGATGCCTCGATAACTGTATATCTCGCCCAACTCGCCATTGCAGATAAGGTCGCGGGCGAGGCCCAACATTGGATTGCAGAGATAGTTGAACCCAACCTGGGTCTTCACCCCTGCAGCCTCGGCGGCATCGGCCATGACCCGCGCATCGGATGCGAGCGGCGCCAAGGGCTTTTCGCAATAGACATGTTTGCCCGCGGCGATCGCAGCCAACGCCATTTCCTTGTGGAAAGCATTGGGCGCGGTGATGTCGATCACGTCGATGTCGGGGTCGTCGACCAAGTTCTTCCAGTCGCCGCTCGAGTTCGCGAAACCGAGCGTGCGAGCCGCCTCTGCTGCAAGGTCATTCGTCCGGTCCGAGACGCTATGCATGACGATCTCGAAGGGAAGATCGAAGACGCGCTGTGCGGCGGCAAAGCCGAAGACATGCGCCTTTCCCATAAAGCCGGTGCCGATCAGCCCGATTCGCAGTTTAGGCTTATCGCTTGCCATTGAGATGCGTTCCATTGACCAACAGCGCCGGATCGATGCGGTTGTCAAAAAAATCCAGTACGTTCCGGACCGAAGAGATGGCCATTCGCTCGCCGCACTCGACTGTAAGCGCGGCGTTATGAGGAGTAAGTGTTACTTGGTCGAACACCAGAAGCGGATTGTCCCTTGCGGGCGGTTCATCGTCGAACACGTCGAGCCCGGCGGCGGCTATCCGTCCCTCCCGCAAGGCAGCCACCAGCGCATCCTCGTCGACTGCACCTCCCCGCGCTGTATTGACGACGACGGCTGATGGCTTCATCGCCGCAAGCTCGTCTGCGCCGATCACGGGTCGGTCGCCCTTCGGCACATGGACCGAAACCGCATCGGCCCATGCCAGAGCCTCCCTCAAATCGCCGGTGGGTGCCGCAGGGCCTTCCGGCCATCCCTGCTCCGCCAAGAAGGGATCATAGGCCCGGACTTCCATTCCGAAGCCGGCTGCCATCCGCGCCAGATGGCGGCCTATCCGGCCATATCCGAAGATCAGCAGGTGCTTGCCGGAAAGTTCAGTCGACTCCAGCCGATTGCGCCAAGTCCAGCCGCCTTCCCGAACGGACCGGTCGGCCCGCAGCGTCCGCTTGGCAGCTGCCAGAAGCAGCATCATGGCATGCTCGGCGACCGAGACCGAATTCACGTCCCCGACGACCGCCAGCGCGATGCCTCGTTGATTGAGGGACGGCAAATGGACGGAATCGTAGCCGACGCCGTGACGGGAGACGATTCTCAACTTTTCTGCCCGCGCCACTGTCGCAGCCGAAAGCGGCTGCGTGCGGATCACGAGGCCGTCAGCAATGCCAATATACGGAGCATAGCTCGGTTCAGATACCTCCTCGATGTAATCGTAGGTCACTCCAGGCGCGGCATCGAGCAGCGCAATCCCGCTGGGATGCAGCTTCCCGGCGACAAGGACATGGGGCATCAGTAGCCTCCCTTCGGACCGGCCGTCTCTGCAATGCCACCGATCAAGGCGCGAAATTTCTTAACGCTGGCTTCCGCGGCCCCCGCGAGCATACGCACGTCGTTGGAGACCGTGGTCATGTCAAAGCCCCATTCCACGGCCCTCGCGGCATAGTCGGGCGTGCCGCAATGAAGCGCAGCACGAATGCCCGCCTTCCTGCAGGCTGCCACGATCTTCTGCAGTGCCTCGACCATCTCGGGCTCCTCGCGGTCGAAGGCGGGAGCAAGGCGTCCCTGGGCAAGGCTGAACGTCAGGTCGGCGGGACCGACATAAATGCCGTCAAGCCCAGGCGTCGCGGCGATGGCGTCGAGATTGTCCATCGCCTCGGCGGTTTCGACCATGGCGAAAGCCAGGATCTCGCCGTTGGCCTCGGCGGCGTAATTGGCGCCGGCGGAAAAATTTGCACGGGTGGGACCAAAACTGCGGCTGCCAAGCGGAGGATAGCGCAGGTAGTTGACGAATTCCGCGGCCTGCTGTGCCGTGTTGACCATCGGGCAGATCACGCCATACGCGCCTGCATCCAGCGCTTTCATGATAATGCCGGGCTCCAGCCAGGGAACCCGCACGATTGGGACGATACCGGAGGCGCGCATCGCCTGAAGCATGGCCAGCGCCGTCTGATAGTCGACGGCGCCATGCTGGAGGTCGATGCCGATGCTGTCATAGCCTTGCGCTGCCACGATTTCGGCGACGAAGGGATTGCCTATGGAAAGCCAGCCGTTAATGGTCGGCTTGCCGTCCGCCCACAGTTGCTTGAGCTTATTCTTGATCATGGGGTACCCTCAGAAGACGAGCTGCGCCAGCTTGGTATCGAGATAGTCACCGATGCCCTCAACCCCGCCTTCACGGCCCATGCCCGAATAGTTTGTGCCGCCGAACGGCGCCTCGGAGGCTGCCAGCGCGAAGCTGTTGATGCCCACCATTCCCGCCTTCAGTTCTGCGACGACACGCCGGGCACGGTCGGGACTGCGGGTGAAGGCGTAGGCCGAAAGCCCCATGTTCGAGGCGTTCGCTCGCGCAAGGACTTCGTCCTCAGACGAGAATCGCGTGATCGCTGCAATCGGGCCGAAATTCTCCTCGGCAAAGACCCGCATATTGTCGGTGACATCGGTCAACACCGTGGGTTCATGAAAATGGCCGGCATTGAAAGCCGTCACTCGGCCGCCGCCGGAAACCACCTTTGCGCCCGCCTTCACGGCGTCGGCAACGATCCTCTCGATCTCGGTCAGACGATTGCTATTGATCAGCGGTCCCATCTGGACCGTGGAATCGAGACCGTCGCCAATCTTCAACGCCTTGGCGCGCTCCACAAATCCGTCCACGAAGGCATCGTGCAGGCTGTGATGAACGAAGAAACGGTCGGGTGTAACGCAAACCTGGCCGGCATTGGCGAACTTCGTTGGCACCGCCGCGTTGAGCGCCACGCTCAGATCGGCGTCGTCGAACACGATGAGCGGCGCGTTGCCGCCAAGCTCCATCGAGACCTTCTTTACAGTGGCCGCCGCGTCGCGGATCATCTGCTGACCGACGCGGGTGGAGCCGGTCAGCGATACTTTGCGCACCGTCGGCGAAGCCATGATTGGCGTATAGGTCGAAGCCGTTGGGCCGATGACAAGGCTTATCGTGCCCGCCGGAAGATTGCCGGCTTGCATGCAGTCGATCATGACCATTGCCACACCTGGCGTCTGGCTGGACGGACGCACGATGATCGAACACCCGGCCGCGAGAGCAGGCGCAACCTTGCGGGCAATCAGCGCGGCCGGAAAATTCCAGGCCGTGAAGGCAGCTGCAATGCCGACTGGTTCGCGAGATACCTCGAAACGGCCGCCAGGGACCCGGGACTCGATCAGGCGACCGTAGACCCGGCGAGCTTCCTCGGCGTACCAGCGAAACTGGTCCACCGAGAGACCCCATTCCCGCTCCGACTGAGCGATCGGCTTGCCTGTCTCAGTGGAGATCATCCGGGCGCCTTCGCCCTTGCGACGGACCATCTCGTCGGCGATGGCATGCATCGCGTCGGCCCGCTCGAATGCCCCTTTCGCTTTCCAGGCTGCGAACCCCGCCGCGGCACTGTCGAGCGCCTCCTCGGTATCGGCCTGCGTGGCGACGGGGGCCTCGCCCAGCGATTTCTCGGTAACCGGGCTCATGACCGGTGCCGCTCCGCCATCCGAAGCAGAGCGCCATTTGCCATCGATGAACAATCCGAATTTCCCGTACATCGGCCTTATCCAATCTCGCTGGTTTTAACGACATGCCCATTCGAGGCCGACTTCATCGCCGCCTCCGCGAGGACCAACGCGAGACGCCCGTCCTCGAAGCCGACCGCAGGCGCCTTGCCGCTTTCGACCGCATCGACGAAGGCGCCAATCTCGGCATTGAAGGCTTCTGCGTAGCGCTCGATGAAGAAGTTCAGATAAGGCTCCGCCTTTTCGGTGAAGCCTCCGGCAAAGAAGCGCGCGCCGTGCGGCCTGCGATTTTCCGATACGACCATCCCGCGCGAACCGAGCGCCTCGACCCGCTGGTCGTAGCCATAGACGGCCTGGCGCGAATTGTTGATGATGCATTGCTTGCCGCTTGCCGTACGCAGCACGACCGTCACGGTGTCCCAGTCGTCTACCTGATCCATAAGCAAAGGATCGACGAGACGGCTGCCGGTGGCGAAAACCTCTTGTGGCTCCTCGCCAAGCATGAAGCGCGCCATGTCGAAATCATGGATCGTCATGTCGCGGAAAATCCCGCCCGACCCTGCAATGTAGGCAGCGGGAGCCATGCCGGGATCACGCGAGGTGATAACCACCTGATGCAAATCCCCGATCTCGCCAGCATGCACCGCGTTACGTACGGCCTGGTGGCCAGGGTCGAAGCGGCGAACGAAACCGAGCATGATCGGCACGGTCGATCCCTGGATGGCATCGGCACAGCGGTTGACACGGTCAAGGCTTAGATCGATTGGTTTCTCACACAGGATCGGTTTTCCCGCCGCAACCGCCTGCTCCATGTAATCCGCGTGTGTCTCAGTCGACGTCGCGATCAACACCGCGTCGACATCAGCAGCGGCCAGGACGGCGTCAGCAGAATGAAGCGCCGGAACGCCGAGCTGGCTTGCCACCTCTTCGGCAGCCGGGCGGTGGATGTCATAGACTGCAGCCAGTTGCGTACGCGCGTGAGCGGCGACATTCTTGGCGTGCATGCGGCCAATCCTGCCGCAGCCGAGCACGGCGATTCTGAGCAATGCTTCCTCCCAGTTCGAATTTTAGCAATGATCATTGCTAGACTATTGATTTGTCAATAGGCATTTCATATAGATTTGCAATCACCATCGCGAGGAGGAGGCGAGATGACCCGGTCCACCGTTCGTTTGACCATGGCGCAGGCGCTCGTGCGCTATCTGTGCAATCAATTCACAATCGTCGACGGAGAGAAGCTGCCGCTCTTTCCGGGCGTGTTCGCAATCTTCGGCCATGGCAACGTAACGTGCCTGTCGGAAGCGCTTGAGGCCGCGAAGGACATTCTGCCGACCTGGCGCGGACAGAACGAGCAGTCGATGGCGCTCGCCGCAATCGGCTTCGCCAAGGCCAAGCGGCGTCGGCAGATCATGGTGGCCGCCACCTCGATCGGCCCCGGCGCGCTAAACATGGTGACCGCCGCCGGCGTTGCTCATGCCAATCGCCTGCCGGTGCTATTGATCTCGGGAGACACCTTCGTCAACCGGCGCCCTGACCCGGTCATGCAGCAGGTCGAGCACTTCGGCGACCCTACAATCAACGTCAACGACGCCTTCAAGGCGGTGACCCGCTATTGGGACCGCATTGTGCATCCGGAGCAGATCATCTCCTCGCTACCCCAGGCCATCGCGGTTCTGCTCGACCCGGCCGACTGTGGGCCGGCCTTCATCGCCCTTCCTCAAGACGTGCAGGAAATCGCCTGGGACTATCCCGAGGCCTTCTTCGAGCCCACGGTCCACGCGATTCCACGCCCCCGACCGGATCGCGCCCGCACTGAGGAAGCTGTGCGTCTTCTCAAGGCCGCCAAGCGCCCCCTGATCATTTCGGGCGGTGGCGTGCGTTATTCCGGTGCCGAGGCCACCCTGGCAAAATTCGCTGAAGCACGCGGCATACCGCTCGCTGAAACCATCGCCGGCAAGGGCACCGTGACGCACGACCATCCCGCCCATGTAGGCCCGATCGGCATCGTGGGCTCGACATCGGCCAACGCGCTTGCGGGTGAAGCCGATGTAATCCTGGCCGTCGGCACGCGGCTGATGGACTTCACCACGGGATCGTGGAGCGCGTTCAGCCCCGACGCCAAGTTCGTCTCGATCAATGCGGCACGATGGGATGCCACGAAACACCGCGCTCTCGCCGTGGTCGGCGATGCGCTGGAGACGATCAAGGAGGTCGAAGGCGCGCTCGGCGACTGGAAGGCCGACGGCGGGTGGACCGAAAAGGGCAAGGTCGAGTTCGCAAAATGGAATACCGCGCTCGACGGATACCAGAAGCCTACGAATGACCCGGTTCCGACCTACGCGCAGGTTGTCGGCGTGGTCAATGCGAAAGCCGGCGAGCGCGATCTCGTGATCACCGCGGCAGGCGGACTGCCAGGGGAAGTCATGAAGAACTGGCGCGTCAAAGAGCCGAACACGTTCGACTGCGAGTTCGGATTTTCCTGCATGGGGTATGAGATCGCCGCCGGATGGGGCGCGGCCATGGCGGATCCGACCCGCACGCCGATCGTGATGGTCGGCGACGGCACCTACATGATGATGAATTCCGACGTCTATTCGTCGGTTCTCGCCGGTCACAAGATGATCCTGATCGTCTGTGACAATGGTGGCTACGCCGTCATCAACCGCCTGCAGAACGCCAAGGGGGGGGCTTCCTTCAACAATCTCATCAAGGACTGTCGGGTGAAGGAGCCATTCGCGGTCGACTTCGCCAAACATGCGGAATCGATGGGAGCGCTGACCCGGCGTGTCGAAAGTCTCGCCGATCTCGGTCAAGCGGTGGAATGGGCCAAGACTACCGACCGGACCACTGTCATCACCCTGGTGTCCGACGCCTTCACCTGGACGCCAGGCGACGCTTGGTGGGATGTCGGCGTGCCGGCAGTCAGTTCGCGCAAGGAAGTGCGCGCGGCGCATGCGGCACAGGAGGAGGGCCGAGCGCGACAGCGTGTCGGCGTGTGAGTGTTATGCCCGGCCAAAGTCCGGGCACCGCCCCACCAGGGGTGTTTTTGCCGGTGCGGTGCGGGGTTTCCTCCCGACCCTGCCCCGCCGGCAAGTTCACGGCTGATAGTTTCGGAGACCAGACATGAAAGCCAAACTGGGCATCGCACCCATCGCTTGGTGGAACGACGATCTTGAGGAGCTGAGCGACGACGTTTCGCTTGAGGAGTGTCTTTCGCAAGTCCGGAAAGCCGGCTTCACTGGCATGGAGACCGGCCGCCGGTTTCCGATGGACCCAACCGTGCTCGGCCCGATCCTGAAAGCGCATGGCATCAGCGTGTGCGGCGGCTGGTTCTCCGGCAGGCTGCTCACCGGCGATATCGAGGAGGAGAAGGACCGCATCGCCGCGCAGATGGAGTTGTTCAAAGCCATGGACGCGCCCTGCATCGTCTATGGCGAGACCGGCCGCACCATACAGGGCGATCGCCATGCGCCGCTGGCTACGCGGCCGCGGCTTAGTGAAGATGAGATCAGGGCCTATGGCCGTAAACTGACCACCTTCGGCGAATGGTGCGCCGAACAGGGCATTCCGATCTCTTACCACCATCACATGGCCGCTCCCATCGAGAGTGAAGAAGATGTCGACCTGCTGATGAAGCATTCGGGTGAAGGTTTGCCGCTGCTCTATGACGCCGGCCACATGGCCTTCGCCGGCGGCGACGTTATACGCATGATCGACAGGCACCATGCCCGGATCAGCCACGTCCACACCAAGGATGTGCGCCAGTCCATCATAGACGGTATTGACCACAGCAAGGAGAGTTTCCTTGACGCTGTGATCAAAGGCGCGTTCACCGTGCCGGGTGACGGATCGCTCGACTTCGAGGCGATCGTCAAGCGATTGGCCGACTACAGCTACGAGGGCTGGTTCGTGGTCGAGGCTGAGCAGGACCCCGTGAAGAATCCGCCGCTGAAGATGGCCGAGGTCGGCCATGGCGAGCTTCTGCGCGTCATGGCGGCCGCGGGATACACGGTGGAGGACTAGGCATGAACCCGTATGCACGGAAAGATTGGCGATGTTCCCGGTTCCACCCAGGGAGATCGGCGCGGCAATCGCGCGCCGCTTCGCCAAGGCGGGCGGCGCGGCGGCGCGGGCGTCGTGATGCTGGGGCGACCTTCGAAATGGGAAATGCGGTCGTAGGCGTAATCGATCGCGAGTGCGGCATTACCATGCATGTCTTGCGGGCTGACATAGGCAGGGTCGAGGGCCGCCGCCATGTGGTTGGGGAAGCCACTTGTCACGATGCCCTTTTCGGACGGGCCGATGCCGTTGCCCCGTTGACTCGCAGTACATGAGATGCAACATATTTTGCAGAATTCCAAATTCTGAAATTTGCTGTGAATCGGCTTTCTTCAGAACTCGGATCGTTCGGGAGGACACATGGAATCGGATGGAGCCGCCGGGCCCCCGCTTCTAGAGGCGAAGGGTATTTCGAAATATTTTGGGGCAATCACGGCGTTGCACGGCGTGAACTTTCACGTCGACGCAGGCGAGGTGCTGGGCGTTGTCGGCGACAATGGCGCCGGCAAATCAACACTCATGAAGATCCTGTCCGGCCTCTACGCGCCGAGCGAAGGTGAACTGGTGTTCGACGGGGCGCCTGTACAGTTCTCGAGCCCCAAGGAAGCGCGGCTGCGCGGCATCGAGATGGTCTACCAAGACTTCGCGCTCGCCGGGAATATGCCGATCTATGAGAACATCTATCTCGGCCGCGAGCCCGGGCGCAAATTCGGGCCGCTGCATATCGTCGATCACGAGAGATCAAGATCGATGGCGAAGGAGCATCTCGACAAACTGAAGATCAATGTCAAATCGATCGACCAGAACACCGAAAATTTGAGCGGCGGCCAGCGCCAGGCCGTAGCCATCGCGCGTGCGACGGCTTTCGACGCGAAGCTGGTCATCATGGACGAACCAACTGCCGCGCTAGCCATCAAGGAAGTCGGCAAGGTGCTCGACCTGATCAACTCCCTGAAGGACCATGGTGTCGCGGTGATCATCATCTCCCACCGAATGGACGACATCTTCTACTGCTGCGACCGCGTCATGGCGCTCTATCAGGGTACGAACTTCGCGGAAGCCAAACTGTCGAACACCAATCGCAATGAGGTCATCGGCTGGATCATGGGCACGAAGAACCACAACGAACAACTCGCCCACGATCGGGTCAAATGACATGCTCTACAATCCCAGGCTTTCGCAATTCATGGAAACCTACGGCATCGTGCTGGTCGTCGTCGCCATGATGACAGTACTTGCAGTGATCAGGCCCGATGTCTTTCTGACCGCCGAAAACCTCACCAACATTTTGAAGCAGAATGCCTCACTGGCGCTTCTGGCGCTCGGGATGCTGGTTGTTATCATCACTGGCGGCATCGATCTTTCAGTCGGCTCAACAATGGCGCTGGCCATGGTCTTCATAGCGATGGCCGGCCAGGTGGGCGTGCCGTGGCCGATCTGTCTGCTCATCGGCCCCGTCGTGGGGCTGGCTGTCGGCTGGGTGAATGGCATGGGCCTTACATGGCTCAGGTTGCCACACCCGTTCATCATGACGCTCGGCACACTGAACATCGGACGTGGCCTGACCTACCTTCTTACCGGCGGTGCCCCCGTTTCAGGGTTGCAACCGGAGGTGCGCTATCTCGGCGTAGCTTATTGGAGGCTCGGCATTTTCAGCCCGCCGGCAGGACTGCCGGTCAGCCTCGTCATCGTCGCCATCGCAGCCGTCGGCCTGTGGTTCATCCTTCGCCGAAGCTCCATTGGTCGCCACATCTACGCTATCGGTGGCAATCCGCAGGCTGCGCGAGTGTCAGGCGTCAACGTCGATCGCGTGCTGGTCGTCGTCTACATGATCTGCGGCTTCTTCGCGGGTCTTGCCGGACTCCTTCTTGTTGGCCGTACCGGCAGTGGCTTCCCCAATGCGGGGATAGGCATAGAGCTCGACGCAATCGCAGCTGTGATCATCGGCGGTGCTTCATTCTTTGGCGGAAGAGGCACCGTTCTTGGGGCTCTGGCTGGCGTGCTGATCATGGGGTTGCTGCGCAACGGGCTCAATATCAACAACGTCAGCGCCTTCTGGCAGATGATCCTCATCGGCTTCGTCATCATCATCGCCGTCTATATCGACGTGCTGCGCAGGAGCGCCGCCATGCGCAAATGACTTCCAATCCCGGCGGCGTCCGTCTCCGCGCAGCCGGTGATCCGTCAAGCGAGACCCACAAACTCAAGGGAGGAACTGTCATGAGAAGAGTTTTGCTAACCGGTGCGGCACTCGGTGCTATGATAGCCGCCGCGCAGGCCGACACCTATGTAGTGAGCATGAAGGGACCCGCAGCGGGCAATCCCTATTGGGCCGCCTTCGAGGAAGGCGCCAAGGCCAAAGGCAAAGAACTTGGCGTCGAAGTCAACGTAGTTTCACCTCCAAGCGAAACGGACGTACAGGCCCAGATCAACCAGATCGAGGATCTGATGGCTCAGAAGGTGGCGGGAATAGCCTTGGCCCCCACGGATCCGGCTGCGCTCGCTCCGGTCGTCGACGAGGCCAAGGCGGCGGGCATCAATGTCGTGTTTGTCGACGGCGCCGGAACCAACAAAGACGTGCCGTTCATAGGGACGAACAACCTGGAGGGCGGCAAGCTCGGTGGCAATTTCATGTGCAAGAACCTGCCAGCGGGTTCCGAGGTCGCCATTCTCCAGGGTGTCATGAGCACCACGAATGGTACGGACCGCTACAACGGCGCCAAACAGGCGCTGGAAGGCTGCGGTATGAAGGTGGTGGCTGCCCAGCCCGCCGACTGGGACCGCGCGAAGGGCCAATCGGTCACGGAAACCATTCTGGCCGGAAATCCGAATATCAAGGGTGTCTTCGGCTCCAATGACAATATGGCGCTCGGCGCAGTCGAAGCTCTCAAAGCCGCGGCCAAACTCAAGGATGTGATGGTTGTCGGCTACGATGCCAACCCCGACGCAGCCAAGTCGATTCTGGCCGGAGAGATGACTGCGTCCGTTGCTCAGGCGCCCAAGAAGATGGCGGGTCTCGGCATCCAGGCCCTCGTCGACCTGAAGGCCGGCAAACAGGTGCCGATGAGCACCGACCCAGGCACGGTGCTGGTCACCAAGGAAAACGCTGAACAATACAAATAAGACAGATGGCGGCCCCGACATTCGTTAGGGCCGCCCCTTCCGTGATCCAAGGAGCAGCCCGATGGCCGAAAGCGCATCGATTCCTAGGTTTCCTCCTCCATCCCGCCTGTTGCGACTCGGTTTCGTCGGCGGCGGACAGGGCGCCCTGATCGGCGAAGTTCATGCCAATGGCGCGAGGTTGTCGAACCGTTGGCAAATAGTGGCAGGCGCCCTCTCCTCCGATCCGGAGCGCGCAAGACGCTCCGGCCAGGACTGGATGCTGCCGCCCGACCGGACCTACGCAGACTTTCGTGAGATGGCCTCGCGGGAAGCGGCGAGAAGCGACGGCATCGACGCCGTCGTGATCGCCACGCCCAACCATCTTCACCATCCGGTTGCTGCCGCCTTCTTGGAGGCCGGCATCGACGTCATATCCGACAAGCCGCTGACGACCGGTCTGGCCGACGCTCTGGACCTGGTGCGGCGACAGAAGGAGACTGGGCTCATCTTCGGCGTCACCTACGCCTATGCCTCGCACGTTATGGTTCGCCAGGCCCGCGCCATGATCGCTGCTGGCATGCTGGGCGACGTCCGCCAGATCCACGTCGAATATTTTCAGGAATGGGCGATCGGACTTTCCGATGCCGATGGCGACAGGCCTTGGCGGCTCGATCCGGCCAAGGTGGGCGGCGCCTTTACGGTCGGCGACATCGGCACGCACGCAATGCACCTGGCCTCCTTCGCCACCGGCAGGGACGTCGAGCAGGTGCGAGCGCTCTTCCACGTCTCCGGCAGACCGAAGACGCTGGAAGACACTGCTTTCATGCATCTGCGCTTCGCAGGCGACGTGCCCGGCACGCTGATGGTGTCGCAAGCTGCGGCCGGCACCCAGTGCGGCTTGAGACTGCGCGTGTTCGGCACGCTCGCCGGTCTCGAATGGGATCAGGAAAACCCGGAATATCTGCGCTTCACACCGCTCGATTCGCCAGCGCAAATCATAGGCAGGGGTTATGGCGGCGGCATGCTGGAGCCGGCTGTGCGCTTCGTGCGCATGCCGCGCGGCCACCCCGAAGCGCTGACTGACGCCTGGGCAAACCTCTATGTCGAGTTGGCAGTCGCAATCGACGCGCGCCGCTCCGGAACAGAATTGGCCAAGGGGCTGCTTGCCTATCCTACGGTGGTTGATGGTGCCAAGGGCGTCAAATTCGTGGAGGCTGCGATCCAATCCAATACAAGCGGCGAGTGGGCCGGCTGCCGGCTGGAAATATGAGCGCCATGACTGATCAAAAGCCGCTGATTCTTATCGCCGAGCCCGAGCCGCGGACGCTCGACATGATCTTCGAGCCCGAGGTCATGGAAGGGCTGCGTGCGCTGGGCGAGGTGGTGATCAGTGCTGAAGGACAAAGGCTTGGTGCGGCCGCGCTGGACGAGGCACTGACGGAGGCAGTGATTGTCATCGGACAGATCGCCCTGCCGCAGGAACGTCTCTCTCGCATGCCGCGGCTCAAGGCAGTCTTCAACGTCGAGGGCAACTTCCTGCCGAATGTCGACTACATGCGCTGTCTCGAGCGCGGTATCCACGTTCTGAATACCAGCCCGGTCTACGCGACCTCCGTCGCCGAGACGGCGCTTGGCATGGCGATTGACCTGTCGCGCGGGATAACCGCCACGCACGAAGCGTTCCGGACAGGCTCTGAGAAATGGGGCCTCACCAGCAATCATGATAGCTTCCTGCTGACCGGCGCAAACATTGGCATCGTTGGGCTCGGCGACCTGGGGAGCGCGCTGCGCCGCATGCTGGTGCCGTTTCGTTGTCCGGTGCGCGTCTATGACCCTTGGCTGTCCGAGCGCCGCATCGTCGAACAGGACTGCGTTCCATCCGGGCTCGACGAACTGTTGGGGACTTCGCGCGTCGTCTTCCTGTTCGCCAGCTCCACCAGCGAGAACCAGGGTTTCATCGGTGCGCGTGAGTTTTCGTTGATGCCGCGCGGCTCGATCCTGCTTCTGATGAGTCGGCCCGGGATCGTCGATTTCCCGGCGCTGGAGGTAGCCGTGCGCGACGGACACATACGCGCCGGGCTCGACGTCTTCCCCATTGAGCCGCTGGCACGGGACTCGTCACTGCGCAGCCTCGACGGCGTCATCCTCTCCAGCCATCGCAGCGGTGGCATGCGGGAGAGCTTCCTCGAGATCGGGCGACTGGTGCTGACTGATGCGGAGCTGATCCTGCGCGGCCTGCCGCCGCAGGTCTGCAAACGGGCAGAAAGGGAAACCGTGGCCAGGATGCGCAGCAGACCTGTTGCCGTGTCCTAAGAGACAACGCAAAGCCCTGCCCCAAGAACAAAGCAGGACGGATGAACCGGTGGCGCTGCCGCCAGAAGGAGAGCAAGATGCGGACCATACGGGGGCCAGCTGTGTTTCTGGCTCAGTTCGCGGGCGACGAAGCGCCGTTCAACAGCATAGAGGGATTGGCCGGTTGGGCGTCTGCCAAGGGCTTCAAGGGCGTTCAGATACCGACCTGGGACAGGCGCGTCATCGACTTGAAGCGTGCAGCCGAAAGCCAGACCTATTGCGACGACTATGCCGGTAAGCTCGCCGAACACGGCCTGGTCGTCACCGAACTGGCGTCGCATCTGCAAGGCCAGCTCGTGGCCCTGCATCCGGCCTACGACCATCCGGCGGATTCCTTCGCCGCACCCGAGGTGCGAGGCAATCCGGCTGCACGGCAAGCGTGGGCAGTCGAGCAGCTTCATCTCGCCGCCAAGGCGTCGAGACGTTTTGGAATCGACCGCCACGTCACCTTCTCGGGCTCACTGCTGTGGCCGTTCCTCTATCCGTATCCGCAATGGACGGACGGGCTGATCGAGGATGGCTTCGACGAGCAGGCTCGGCGCTGGCGGCCAATCCTCGATGCCTTCGACGAGAATGGCGTGGACCTGTGCTACGAAATCCATCCTGCCGAGGATCTGCATGACGGACTGACCTTCGAGATGTTCCTGGAGCGCGTCGGCAACCATCCGCGCTGCAACATCATGTACGACCCTAGCCATCTCGTGCTGCAGGCGATCGATTATCTGACCTACATCGACCACTATCACCAGCGCATAAAAATGTTCCACGTCAAGGATGCCGAGTTCCGGCCGGACGGCAAGACCGGTGCCTATGGCGGCTTCCAGCCCTGGATCCGACGCGCCGGCCGCTTCCGCTCGCCGGGCGACGGACAGATCGACTTCAAGGCGATCTTCTCGAAACTCTCTGGCTACGATTTCGACGGATGGGCGGTACTCGAGTGGGAGTGCTGCCTCAAGAATTCAGAGGACGGCGCGGCGGAGGGAGCACGCTTCATCGCTGATCACATCATTCGCGTTTCCGAACGTGCCTTTGACGATTTCGTCAAGGCCAGTGCTGACCGCACGATCAACGATGCCATCCTGGGTATCGACAGGAGCGCACGCTCATGACTGCGGATTTTCAGCGACCGCTTCGGCTCGGCATGGTCGGCGGCGGCGAAGGCGCCTATATCGGCAACATCCACCGCATCTCGGCGCGGTTCGATGGCGCCTTCCAGCTTGTCGCCGGCGCCTTCGACGCGGATGCCGCGCGCGGCCACCGCTTCGCGGCAACGCAAGGCATCGATCCCGCCCGATCCTATGACGACTTCAAGGCTATGATCGCCGCGGAGAACGACCGCGAGGACCGTATCGACGTGGTGGCGATCTGCACGCCCAACCACACGCATTTTCCGATCGCCAAGGCTTTTCTCGAGGCCGGCTACGAGGTGATCTGCGAAAAGCCGCTGACCAACACACTCGAAGACGCAATCGCGCTCGAACAGCTGGTGCGCGAGACCGGACGCTTCATGGGTGTGACCTACACCTATTCGGGCTATCCGATGGTGCATGAGGCGCGCGAGATGGTGGCGGCGGGCAAGCTCGGCGCGATCCGCGTCGTGCAGGTGGAGTATCCTCTCGAATGGATGGCGACGGCCATCGAGGCCGCAGGCAATGTCCAGGCCGCCTGGCGTACCGACCCGAAGAAATCGGGGCGTGGCGGCTCGATCGGCGACATCGGCACGCACGCCTATCATCTGGCTGGCTTCGTGACCGGGCTGAAGCTGGAGGCACTGACAGCCGACCTGGCTTCCTTCGTGGAGGGACGCTTGCTTGACGACAACGCTCACGTGCTGCTGCGCTACGAGGGCGGCGCGCGAGGACTGCTTTGGTCGTCACAGGTCGCACTCGGCTGCTCGAACGGGATTCGGCTACGCGTCTTCGGCGAAAAAGGCGGTCTCGCCTGGTTCCAGGAGCAGCCGAACGAGCTGGCTTTCTCACCGCTATTCGGCCGCACCGAGACCATCAAGCGGGGTGCTGACGACCTGAGCGAGGCCGCGAAAGTGCGCACCCGCACACCGCCAGGCCATCCCGAGGGTTATCTGGAGGCCTTCGCCAATCTCTATCGCGGCTTTGCCGAAGCAATCCGTGCCCGTCGTGATGGGCGCCAGGCAGCGGCAATAGGATTGAACGTGCCGACCGCCTATGACGGGCTGAAGGGCGTGGCCTTCGTCGATGCTGTGGTCGATAGCGCCGAAGCTGAGGGGCAGCCCTGGCTCAAGCCCTACGCCGTCTGACGAGGTCGAGCCGACTGCGAGGCGGCCATCGGCTATTCGCCGGAGCAAACAAAGGCCGCCGCGTCATTGATGTCTCCGGCGCCGCTGTACCGGGCAACCTGAGGATAGGCGCACAGCGGACGGGTGCGCACGACGCTCCCGTTACTGACCTTGGATGCAAGAATGCGCTCCGGCGCCTCGCCATGTTCTACCCATCGATCGATCGTGCCAAGCTTGTCGAACGTGTCGCATCCTGCACCGCCAAAGCAGTGTCCCATCCCCGGGATGGTGAACAGGCGAACGGAGGTGCTCGCCTGCGGACCCGCATTGCGCAGCACCGCTCGATAGTAGCCGATCAGTTCCTCGGGGTTATGTCCGTCGTTCCAGCCGATATAGAAGATCAGCTTGCCGCCGCGGCGGAAGAAGAGCGTCAGATCGGCATCGACATGGAGCAGCGGGCCGAGCTTGGCGGTGGCAGCCGCTATGTCCTTGTCCCAGTCCAGCGTCGTCCAGTCCCAGTCCGGATTCTCGAACGCTGCGTATTTGAACAGGTCCAACGCCACAGGAAAGGGCTTGCCGTCGGCGGAAAAGCCGGCCTCGCCGCCATTCGCCGGCCCCGGGAAGATCAGCTCGCCGGTGCGCGGATTGACCGGGCCGGTATAGATCTGTTCCAGCATGCGAACTTGCGGTGCGGTCAGGCAGTCCAGGCCGTCGGCGCCCTTGCACAGCAACTGCGCTGGCTTGAATGAGCATTTGTCGGGCTCGTCGACAAAGCCCTGTTTGAGGCCAACCGGCGAGGCGCATTGCTTCATCACGGCATCGTTCACCATGGCGAATTTGGGCTTGGGGATCTGCATGTCGGGATTGCGGTTGCTGATCCAACCGGCCCAGAGCTGCTCGGCATTGAAGTTGACAATCGGATTGGGCGGCGCGCCGACGACGACACCGTCATAGTCGTCGGGATAGCGCTTGGCTTCGATCAGCCCTTCAAGGCCGCCGAGGGAGCAGCCGATCCAGTAGGATCGAGCGGGGCGCTTGCCGTAAAAAGACTCGATGACCGCTTTGGCCGCGACTGTCATCAGGTGATCGGCGCGATATGCATAGTCGATCAGCTTCTCGGGATGGCCGAGCGTGAAGCGTCCGCCCTCGCCTTCCGGGGTGGCGCCGTCATGGCCCGTGTCGGTGCTTGCGGTGGCATAGCCCTCCGCAAGCCCGCTCAGCATGCCCCAAACCATGAGCGACCCGGCCCAGCCGAAATTGCCGACGCCGAGGAACTTGCCATTCCAGCCAGCCGCCGGCAGCCACACCTCGACCTTGATTGCTGAATCGCTGCTGGGCGTCAGAGTGGCAGCCACGCGGCAGAACGCAGGGTTAGGCGCTTCCTTGGCGTGACCGGCAACGTTCATCCCTGGCTGGTTCATGATCCCCGAGAGCGGGCTGTCGGGAATCTGGTACTGTCCCGCGGCGACCAGCTCCGCAGCCGTGACTGTCGCGTCCGGCAGTGCCATCTTGGCCAGCTCCTCACAGGATACCACGGCAGAGGCCGCCTGCGCGGCAAACGGAAATGCTACAACCAACAGGCCGACGCCGACGACTTGCCACATCCTTGACCATCGCATGACTGATCGAGCTCTCCGCGGAAGAAATACCGAGGTTTCATAGCAACCTAGGTAAACAGGCGGCTACGGCCTTCCAGTTTCCGCCTATCGCTTAGCGACGGGGGTTTGAACCCAAAGCAAATCAGAAATTCTGCTGGCCCATGGCCTTTTCGATCAGCTTGTCGATCGATACCGCCAACACGAGAAGCAACCCCGTCACGATGAGACGAACGTAGTTCTCGACGCCCATCAGGTTCAGCCCGTTCTGCACTGTTCCGATGACCAGCGCGCCCAACAGTGCCGCGTGAATGGAGCCGCGGCCACCGAACAAACTAACTCCGCCGATGACGGTCGCGGCAATTGATTCCAGGAGCAATGTGCCGCCCCCCACCCCACCGCCGGAGAAGACGCCAACGCCGAGCGCCCGCGAGGCGGCAAGCACGCCGGCCAGCGCAGCGATACCGCCAGCAATCGCGAAGGCGGCCAACTTGATGCGAGCCACCTTGACGCCGGCGCGCCGCGCGGCCTCGTCATTGTTGCCAACGGCATAGAGATAAAGGCCGAACTGGGTTTCCTTGAGGATGTAGCCTCCTATCCCAAGCAGGATTGCGAAGATCAGCACCACGACAGGTATGCCCTGATGCGCGTTCAGGATCATCACAGCGACAGTGCCGAGAAGCGCAGCCGCGCCAAGCGGCAGGATAAATCGCGTAAGCAGGGAGGCCTCCAGGCCGGCGCGCCTTCTGCGGGCAATGCCCGACAGAACCAGGGCGGCGAAGGCGGAAACCCCGATCGCCAGAGCTCCCCAAGATGCAAATCCGGAAATCTTGGTTTCGGCGATCTTGTCGATGCCGGTTCCCATCAAGCCATAGCGGGCGGTCTGCGGCAACAGGACAAGCTGCAACCCATTGAGGGCCAACCCGAGCCCCAGCGTGACCACAAATGACGGGACGCCAACGAACGTGACCCAGCGTGCCGAGAAGCTGCCGATCAGGGCGCCCGTGACGATGGCGATCGCCACTGCCAGCCACGGCGAAAAGCCATAGTCCACCACCAGCTTGGCCATCAGGACGGACGTAACACCGTTGATGGCGGCGACTGACAAGTCGATTTCCTTGACGAGCAGAACGAACATCAGACCGATCGCCATGATGCCCACGACCGTGCTCTGGACGAGCAGGTTCGAAAGGTTCTGCGGTGTCAGGAAAACGCTGTTCTGGAGAGTGAAGAATATCCACAGCGCGACGAGCCCAATTACCACGGGCAATGCACGCATGTCGGTGCTCAATATCTCGCCGAGGGCCCTGCGCTTGACATCACCGGTAGCGGCCGATGGGCTTGCCATTTTGACGATCCTTCTGACGCAATTCGGCTGACCGGTGTCAGCCCGCGAGGTTGACGGCTTCGTTGCCGCCGACCATCGCGTTGACGACCTGCTCGCCCGTAACTTCGCTCGATTTGAAACTCGCGACATTCGAGCCGAGGCGCATGACCTCGATGCGATCCGTTGCATTGACCACGAAGTGATGAATGTCGTGGCTGACCACAACGATGCCCAACCCTTCATTCGCCAACGAACGGATCAGCGAGGCAACCTGCTCGGCCGCGGAGTGGCTAAGGGCGGCTGTTGGCTCATCGAAGATCACCACTTTGGGCGTCCACAGAATCGACCGTGCGATGGCGATATTCTGGCGCTGTCCGCCCGACATCGCGCCGACCGGACGAGTCAAGGACAGGCTTCCGAGCCGCAGCCGTGTCAGCACCTCCCGTGCCAGCACCTCGCATTCAGCCCGGCGGATGCGCCTGCCCGACCAGCCTGAGCCGGTCAGCTCGCGACCGAGGAAGAGGTTCTGCACCGCATCGAGATTGTTGCAAAGCGCCAAGTCCTGATAGACCGTTTGGATTCCATACGCCGTCGCATCGGCCGGGTTGTTGATCCTTGCCGGCTTTCCTTCGATCTCGTAGTCTCCCGAGTCAAAGCCGAATACCCCGGCCATCACCTTGACGAGAGTCGACTTGCCGGCGCCGTTGTCGCCTACGAGCGCCACGACCTCGCCTGAGTTCACCTCGATCGAGGCGCCCCGCAGCGCCTGAACAGATCCGAAGGACTTGCGAATGTCGCGCATCGATATCAGCGGTGTGGATCGACCCGTCGACTGAACATCGACGCCGCTGCGGGCTGCTGCCGCCTCGACCATCTGACTCCTCCCCATTGAGAGCGGGAGGACAGCGAACGCCACCGCCCTCCGGCTCGATCTCGCTACTTATTGTTCTTCTTGCAGACTTCGGTGTCTTCGATGCCCTTGCAGATTTCAGGCCAGGTCCAGACGCCAGCGGTGACGACGTCCGAGAGATTGTCGAGGGTGATGTTCTTGACAGGCAGGAACACGGCCGGCACATCCATGAACTTGTTGTTCACCTTGCCGTTGATCAGCTCCTTCGGTACTCCCTTGCCATCAAGGATCGAAGCCACGACGTCCGCCGCATAGGTTGCTTCCACCTTGAGATCTTTGAGCACCGAGTTGTCCTGCCACCCCTGCGCGACGTACCGCAACGCCTCGACGGTCGCGTCCTGTCCGCCGGTCACCAGCTTGTCACCGGGCTTAAAGCCCTGGCTGATCAGCGCTGCCACCGAGCCCCCCGTTGTACCGTCGTTCATGCCGAGAAAGACATCGACATCGCCGCCGTTGCGGGTCAGGCAGTCCTCCGCAAAAGACTGTGCCAGCGCCGGATCCCAGTTTTGTGTGTATTGCTCGCAGACCACCTTAACCTTGCCGGCTTTGATTAGCGGGTCGAGGAATTCGTTCTGACCTTTCTCGTACTGACCAGTACCGTACTCGCCCTCGTTGCCCTTCACACGGGCGACCTTGACTGGCGACTTCTTCATTGCACTGATCAGTTCAGCAGCGCGCTTGCCTTGCGTTTCGCCAACCGACAGCGAGTCGAAGACGACATGCGCCTCAGCCTTACCGCCGACGGCGTCATGGTCATAGAGGACTACCGGAATCTTCGCATCGGCTGCAGCCTTGAGGCTGCCGGCCGCGAGATTGGCATCCGTCGACGTCAGCACAATTACGCTGGCGCCCTGGGTGATGGCGTCCTCAACAAGCCGCTGCTGACGTGCGGGGTCACCTTCGCCGTTCTGCACGATCACTTGTGCACCAGGCGCTTTCTCCTTCATCGCCGCTGTGAAAAACGGCGCGTCGCGGCTCTCGAAGCGGATCGTCGTCGTATTCGGTAGCAGGAAGAACACCTTCTTGGTGCCTTCGGCGTGGGCCCCAACTGCCACGGCCCCGATTACAGCCGCGGATGTCAGCAAAGCAGATAGAAGTCGCTCCATTTTTTCCTCCCATGGAACTGCGTCAAACTAGGCTTCCGATTTCCCTCTCATCCCAGGCAAAGCTTGCCGTCTGCAGGGCAAGGCCGCGCCGCAAGGAGTGTCGAAACTTTTCGCAACGTTTATTGCAGAAAAACGGTAACCCGCAATATTGGGTGAGTCAACGTGAATCTCAATAAATTTTCTAGGGCGCAATTGATTGCAAATGTCATTGCATACAACGATCACATCCGTAGCCCGCCTGCTCAAATTGCAAAGTCAGGGAAAGGCCACGTGCTGCCTACGGCTGTGAGCTTTGCCCTGTGACAGTCGGGATACGCGGGTCCACGGAGTTGTTCTGCAAACGGGCCGCCAGGGCGACTGTCAGCGCCTGCGCGAGGCACATCGGCGCTGCAAGCGACCTCGAAAAGGTATATTCGTGCTCGGGCACGGCGAAGAGCACACGCGCGCTCTTGGTCAATGGCGACAAGGTGCTGTCCGAAATCGCCACGATAGGCACGCCTCTGCCCGCCGCCTCTTCCACGACGTTCACG
>OUNM011168906.1_pt1 | contig 22417 bp, 19 predicted proteins | sample 1769961 | NCBI WGS metagenome assembly OUNM01 (sample SAMEA3914820, study PRJEB12502) | metagenome | biome: forest; material: soil | place: USA | collected 2012-03-12 | depth 0.3 m | reverse complement strand
TCCCCCGAAGTGGTTCGTGGAAGGGCCAGCTTCCTTTTTTGGAAACAAGGTTTCGGAGCAGTTGCATTTTGAAAAGACGACCGAAGGAGATCGGCGCAAGATTCTGGGCTGGGCGAAAGACTATGAAAATCGCCATGAAACCTTTCTCTTCGAGCAAAAATGGCCTGACTATGCTTATTCACTCGGCCTCGGTTACGGCTACCAGCTATGTATGAAATTGGAGGAACGCTGCGGTCCAGATTTTTTTCCGAAAGTCTTTCAGTACATGCATGACAATCAGATTTTTTTTCCGAAATCCGCTTCCGACAAGGAACGGCAGGATATCATGCTCGGAGCGATGCAATCCCAGACCGCGGAAGATCTCTGGACCTTCTTTTCGCAGGCAGGATTTCGTCCGTAAAACTCAAGGAAGCGCTTCCTTAGGGAAACCTTGAGAGTCCGGCGCTCAAGGAATCCGCGTTCCTTTCGGCCAATTCAAGACATCCAATTCGGGTGCTTCTTTGGGCTCGCCATCCCAGGTAAAACCGCAGGCTTCGCAGAAAAACTGTCGCTCGATGATTCCGGCCGCGGCCGCGGCCGCCGGCAGCGCGCCCATGAGCGTGCGGCGCGAGAATTGCGGATATTCGATACGCGAGGAGCCGCATTGCGGGCAGCGCACGGCATCTTTCATCGCGCCATCCGCTGCATCCCATTCGCGCAACTGCTGCATGGCGCGCTCGCCGTCATCTTTTGGCACTCGCACCCGCATGTGAGCGCGCGGTGTGAGATTGAGGAGCAACCATTTTTGCGCGGCCGATTCATCGAAAACGTCGGCATTGAAACCCGCGGCGCGCAACCGGTCGGTGAGGACGTCGGCGGGTTCGCGTTCGTTAAACGAGGCGATGGTGAGGTACTGGTCCATAGTTGGCTTAGGGTAGGCCGCCTCCTCCTGCGATCCGGGATGGATAAGTCAGAACGAAGCGTTTTCTATTTGGTAAATACGATTTTGCCCTGCTGATTGTCCGCACGAATTGTGTCTCCTTCGCGAAATCTTCCGCCGAGCAGCTCCAGGGAAAGCGGGTCGAGGATCGCGCGCTGGATGGTTCGCTTGAGGGGGCGGGCGCCGTAAATGGGGTCGTAGCCGTCCTGCGCCAGCTTGAGCTTGGCGGCATCGGTGAGGACGAGGTGGAGCTTTTGCGCGCCGAGACGTTTGACGAGGCGCTGAACCTGGATTTCGACGATTTGGGTAAGGTCCTGGCTGGAAAGCCGGTCGAAGATGACGATTTCATCGATGCGATTGAGGAATTCCGGCCGGAAATGGGACCGCAAGGCCTCCAGCACCATGGCTTCACGCTGCTCGGCGTTTTCCGCCTCGAGGATGATCTGCGAGCCGATGTTGGAAGTCATGATGATGACCGTGTTTTTGAAATCCACGGTGCGCCCCTGGCCGTCGGTGATGCGGCCATCTTCCAGCACCTGGAGGAGAACATTGAAGACGTCGTGATGGGCTTTCTCGATCTCGTCGAAAAGGACCACGGAGTAGGGCTTGCGCCGCACCGACTCGGTGAGCTGTCCGCCTTCCTCGTAGCCGACGTAGCCGGGAGGCGCGCCGATGAGCCGGGCCACGGAGTGCTTTTCCATGTACTCGCTCATATCGATGCGGATCATGTTATTTTCATCGTCGAAAAGAAACTCGGCGAGGGCGCGGGCGAGCTCCGTTTTGCCCACGCCGGTCGGCCCGAGAAAGATGAATGAACCGATGGGGCGATTCTCTTCCTGAAGGCCGGCGCGGGCCCGGCGCACGGCATTCGAAACGGCGTGAATGGCGTGTTTCTGGCCGATCACTCTTTGGCCCAGGTGCTCTTCCAGTTTTACTAGTTTCTCGCGCTCGCCTTGCTGGAGACGTGAAACCGGAATGCCGGTCCATGCTGAGACGACTTTGGCGATATCTTCCTCGGTGACTTCTTCCTTGAGCATCGGTTGGCCGTTTTTCTGGAGCTCCGCCAGCTTGCGATTGTGCGCATCCAGCTTTTCCTGCACTTGCGGGATTTGCCCGTACTGGATTTCGCTGGCCTTGCCTAGTTCTCCGCGGCGCTGAGTCTGCTCGAGTTCCAGGCGAAGCTGCTCAAGCTGCTCTTGCAGCTTCCGCTGCTCATCGATCACGGCTTTCTCGCTTTGCCATTGTGCTTTGAGCTGGCCGCTTTTTTCGCGCAGGTCGGCGAGTTCCTTTTCGATACGCTCGGTGCGTTCCTTGCTCGCGGCATCTTTTTCTTTCTTCAAAGCCTGGCGCTCCATTTCGAGCTGCATGATCTCGCGCTCGATCACGTCGATTTCCGTGGGCATGGAATCAAGCTCGATCTTGAGTCGCGAGGCGGCTTCGTCCACGAGATCCACCGCTTTATCCGGCAAAAAACGATCGCTAATATAGCGATGCGATAGGGTTGCCGCGGCCACGAGAGCGCTATCTTGAATGCGCACGCCGTGATGCACTTCATAGCGTTCCTTCAAGCCGCGCAAAATGGCGATTGTGTCTTCCACGCTGGGCTCATCGACCATCACCGGCTGGAAGCGCCGTTCAAGTGCGGCGTCCTTTTCGATGTATTTGCGATATTCATCAAGGGTGGTCGCGCCGATGGTGCGCAGTTCCCCGCGTGCGAGCTGCGGCTTGAGCATGTTACTTGCATCCACCGCGCCCTCACTCGCTCCGGCTCCTACGATGGTGTGCAGTTCGTCGATAAAGAGGATGATCTCGCCTTGCGAGTCGGTTACTTCTTTGAGGAAAGCTTTGAGCCGGTCTTCGAATTCACCGCGAAACTTTGCCCCCGCGATCATCGAGCCGATGTCCATGGCCACGATCCGCTTATTTTTGAGCGATTCGGGCACATCTCCGGAAACGATGCGCCGCGCGAGTCCTTCGACGATGGCCGTCTTGCCGGTGCCGGGTTCGCCGATGAGCACCGGGTTATTCTTCGTTCGCCGGGAGAGAACCTGCATGACGCGCCGGATTTCGTTATCGCGGCCAATCACGGGATCGATCTTGCCTCGGCGGGCGAGCTGCGTGAGGTCGCGTCCGTACTTCTCCAGCGTTTGATATTTCCCTTCCGGATTCTGATCGGTGACGCGCTGGGAGCCGCGGACTTGCTGGAGCGCCTGCATGAGCTTGTCGCGGGTGACCCCGGCCTGTTTCAGGAAACGGGCGGCGGGAACCGGCGAATCGGAAAGCGCCAACAAGTAATGCTCGGCGCTGGTGTACTCGTCTTTCATCCGCTCCATCTCGCGCTGTGCGGCATCCAGCACCTGAGCCAGCTCCCTGCCGAGCGTTGGCCCGCTGTGCCCTCCGTGAACGTTGGCCCGCCGGCTCAAATCCATTTTCAGGGCGTCCTCGATATTGCGCGGCGTCACGCCGATTTTCTCGAGCAGCGGACGGGTGATGCCCTCCTGCTGCTGAAGGAGCGCGAGGAGAAAATGTTCGTTGGAAATGTCGGGGTGATTGGCCTGTGAAGCGGCTTCCTGCGCGGCCTGCAGGGCTTCCTGCATCTTTTGCGTGAATCGATCAATCCTCATAATCAGAAAAAAGATTCGCTTTTCGTCGAAAATCTAACTGCGCCAAGGCGTTAGCGCAAATATCAGGCTTACGGCGAAATTACAAAGCCGCAATTTTGAGAAAGCTTCGTGTCTGGTATTCTCAGGAACGATTTACATTACATTGAAATGCGCGCCGCACCGGTTTTTTGCGGTGGCTCGGGAGTCAAACGATAAAGTCGGGAATAGCCGATCCTTCGCGCTCATTCTAGATCGTAAAGCGCCGCCGCGCTCAGAGTGATTCCCTCTTTCCCGGCGGGCTTGGCACTCCACTAGCTTTCTCAGCAGGGGCTATGGCTCGCATCGACTCTTTTTTCAAGTTCATGAAGGAGCAGAACGCCTCTGACCTTCATCTCTCCACGGGGAATCCGCCGATGCTGCGGATTCACGGGGAGCTCGTGCGTGTCGATATGCCTGCGCTGCAAAACGATGATCTCAAGGCGCTCGTGTATGAGATCGCACCGGAACACAAGATCAAGCACTTCGAAGAAACTGGCGACGTGGACTTCGGTTATGAGTTTCCGGGATTTGCTCGTTATCGCGCGAATTTCTTTAACCAGAAAAGCGGTATCGCCGCGGTATTCCGGTTGATTCCAAGCAAGGTGCTCACCTGCGATGAGCTCGGCCTTCCGCCGGTGCTGAAACGGTTTTCCCTTTTGAAAAAGGGGCTTGTGGTTGTGACTGGTCCGACTGGTTCGGGAAAATCCACAACGCTCGCGGCGATGGTGGACTGGGCGAATCTTCAGCGCAAAGACCACATCATCACGGTGGAAGACCCGATTGAATTTGTGCACCGCAGCCAGCAATCTTTGGTGAATCACCGTGAGGTGGGTGTGCATACGAAATCGTTCGCCGCCGCCCTGCGCGGCGCGCTTCGTGAAGACCCCGATATCATTCTCGTGGGTGAAATGCGCGACTTGGAAACCATTGAGCTGGCGCTGACGGCAGCGGCCACCGGTCACCTGGTCTTTGGCACTTTGCATACCCCGAGCGCACCGAAGACGATTGATCGTATCATCGACGTCTTTCCGGCGGGTCAGCAGAACCAGATTCGCGCTTCGCTCGCGGAATCGCTCAAAGGCGTGGTCGCGCAAAACCTCTTCCGCCGAATCGACAAACCGGGGCGCCTCGCCGCTCTGGAGGTGCTCGTGGTCGATACCCCCATCGCCAACCTGATCCGCGAAGGCAAGACGCACCAGATTCCTGGCATGATGCAGGTCGGTAAAAAGAAGGGCAACCAGCCGCTGGACGACGCCATCATGGATCACCTGCGCGCGGCGAGAATTTCACCGGAGGAAGCCTACGATAAAGCGTCGGACAAAAAGAAGTTCCGAGCCTTTCTCAAGACCGCACCCGATGATTGGGAGGACTAAACACCGCCCTGGCTTCGCGGGACCGGAAGACTCCGGTTCGATGCAACCTAGATTCAAGTAACCATGCGCCGTCAGCAACTCGACCTCCTATTGACCGCGATGCTCAGGTCGCATCCGAACATTTCTGACCTGCTCTTTTCCGTGGGGCGGCCGTTTCAGGTGGAGAGCGACGGTGAACTGCGAGCGGTTTATAGCAATCCGCGCATCAATAAGCTGACCGCTTTCCAGACGGAGATGATCGCGCTGAACATCATCGGGGACAATCGGCGGCTCCTGCGGGACCTCCATTCGCGCGGGGCCTGCGATTGCTCCTACGCGGTGGACGAGCGTAACCGCTTCCGGGTCAATATCTTTCGGCAGCGAGGCAAGTTTGCCATCGTCATGCGGCGCATGCAGGCCACGATGCCGACGCTGGACAGCCTGTATCTGCCTTCGATTTTTCAGGATATCTGCAAAACCAAGAACGGCCTGGTCTTGCTGACTGGAGCCACGGGAAGTGGCAAGACGACGACTTTGGCAGCGATGCTCGACCAGATCAACGATAGCCAGGCGGTGCATATTGTTACTTTGGAGGATCCCATCGAGTTCATGCACGAGCATAAAAAGTCCACGTTCAGCCAGCGTGAACTCGGCAACGATTTCGAGGACTTTGCCAGTGGCCTGCGCTCGGCTCTTCGGCAGGCGCCGAAAGTGATTCTGGTCGGTGAGATTCGAGACCGTGCCACGGTGGAGATCGCGCTGACGGCGGCGGAAACAGGTCACCTCGTGCTAAGTACCCTGCATACCATTAACGCCGGCCAGACCATCAACCGTATCCTCGGTATGTTTGATTTGTCGGAGCAGGCGCAACTGCGGCTTCGCCTCACGGAAACGGTCCGTTTCGTGGTTTCCCAGCGGCTGGTTCCAAAGATTGGTGGCGGGCGGCAGCTCATCCAGGAGATCATGGGTTCCAATCTTCGGGTGCGTGAAACGATCGCCCTGGGTGAAAGCGATGTGCGCAGCTTTTATGATATCATTGAGGCGCAGGCGACCTTTGGCTGGACTACTTTCGACCAAGCCTTGATGAAAGCGTGTGTCGGTGGCGTGATCACGGAAGAGACTGCGCTGCTGTATGCAACGAATAAAGCAAAACTAACCAGGGCGCTGGACGATGCTAACAAAGAAAAAGGCCAGAGCCGCGAGCCGACGATGGACCTCCGCCTTGATGTCCCCGATTCTCCGCTGGCGGTGCCGGCCGGACCACGACGCTAGGGTATGATTCTAAAATCCATTTCGGCGATCTCGCAGGTCTTTTGCCGCTGGCCGGCGTTGCTCCTCGCTTCGTTATTTCAATCAATAGCGGCGCTCGTCGCGTCTTGGCCAGCAGCAAAACCCCCGCGATTTCACGCGAAAGCGATTTTAGAAACATACCCTGGGAGTTTGTTATGAGCAACCCGACTACTGGATTTGAGCCTCATCCTCGCTTTGATTTTTTTGAACCGGGCGACAAAACCGCGATGGTTTGCCTGGATGTGCCGGAGATGCAAAGGCTAGTGATCAGTCAACTCGATGAACTGGGCTATAAAGTGCACACGGGGTTGTTTCTGGATGATAGCATTCTCAAACTGCGCGCGCATGCGTACGACGTCGTGGTGGTTTCAGAACACTTTCACAAGGCGAACTTGGAAGACCATCCGATCATTGCCGAAGCCATTAACGTTTCTTCGAGCCAGCGGCGGAAACAGACCTACGTCCTGATTGGCGCCAGTGTGCAGACGAATGACGCGATGGCGGCGTATCTGTACAACGTCGATGTGGTGGTTTCATTACAAGATGTCATGAATTTGAAGCCGGTGCTGCGCAGGGCGGTCAACGATGCGCTCGAGTTCTATGCGCCTCTCCAGGAAGCGCTTGCCTCCCTTAACGCCGGAAAGGCGCCGTAAGGCCCATTTTCCGGGGCTTTTTCCAAATTTCCATTCCGATTCACCGTTCCGCATTGCTTTAGCGGGAGTTCCTTCGTAGAGTCATATCTTATGAAATTGGTGCGCTGGAAGCGCTTTACCTGGGACCTTGCCAAACTGCCCCCGCTGGAAACAGCGAGGCTGGCTGCGCATTACAATGTGCGCGCGGCGGCCCGGGAAGACATCAAAGCGGTTAAGGAAGTGGTCTTCAGTGCTTTCTCGTTAGACTCGGCGTGGAGCGATTCTTTTAAGGGGTTCCGGGAATGGATCGAGTCACACATCGATAGCTCGTTTGGCAGCATCCCGGTGCCGGCGCTCGTGGTGACGCATGGCCAGCGAATCATTGCCGCCTCGGCGATCACGCCCGAAGTGGATGCGGATAGTCATCTCGTCTCCGGTCCGTGTGTGCGCATCGAGTATCGCAATCGGGGAATCGGCACGGCGCTTTTGCTTCACTCCCTCAAGCAACTTCAGCAGGACGGGCTCACGCGCGGCCATGGGATTACTAAGGATACGGCGGCGACCTGCAAATTTGTTTACCCAAAATTTGGCTCGACAAGCGAAGCCTATGAATTCGATTTTTCCCCCGTCAGCCCTTGAGTTGACACGATGGATCATCTTTTCCGCGACTACGAAGTAAGCGATTTTTACGATGAAATGTTCGACGCCCCGGGCGTCGTGCGTCCGCATTACCAGATGCTGCTGGAGCGGTTTGCGGAGATGGGAGAAGGTGAGTTTGAGCGGAAGCAAACGCTGGCGGCGAGCACCTTTGTCAATCAAGGCATCACTTTCACCGTCTATAGTGATAACGAAGGCACCGAGCGGATTTTCCCATTTGATCTTATCCCCCGCATCGTCCCCCAGCCGGAATGGCAGCAGATCGAGGCGGGGCTCACGCAGCGGATTCGCGCGCTGAATCTTTTCCTGCACGATGTCTATCACGAGCAGCGCATCGTGAAGGAGGGAATCGTGCCGGACTGGGTGATCAAGAGCGCCAAGCATTTTCGGCCGGAGTTCATGGGTTTCGATGTACCGCGCGATATCTATATCCACATTTGCGGCACAGATTTGATTCGTGACCGGGATGGAAACTATCTCGTCCTGGAAGACAACGGTCGCTGTCCTTCCGGGGTGAGTTACGTGCTGGAGAATCGGCAGGTGATGAAGCGCGTCTTCCCTCAGCTATTTGCCAAGCACAAGGTTTGTCCCGTGGACCATTACGGCCAGGAACTGCTCAATCTGCTCCGTCATGTAGCGCCACGCAATTGCCGCAATCCGGAGGACCCCTGCGTGGTGCTGCTCACGCCGGGAATCTATAATTCCGCCTACTTCGAGCATTCTTTCCTCGCGCGATCCATGGGGATCGAGATCGTGATCGGCAGCGACCTGGTGGTCCGTGACAAGGTGGTCTATATGAAGACGACCAAAGGGTTGCAGCGGGTGGATGTCGTCTATCGCCGGATCGACGACGACTTCCTCGACCCCACCGTATTTCGGTCGGAATCGGTGCTCGGCGTGCCGGGAATCGTAGAAGCGTATCGAGAAGGAAACGTTAATCTCTGCAATGCCATCGGCACCGGCGTGGCGGATGATAAAGTAACCTACGCTTTCGTGCCGGACATGATCCGGTTCTATCTCACGGAAGAGCCGATCCTCCATAATGTGCGCACGTACCTGGCATGGCGCGATGAAGATCGCCGTTATATTTTGGACCATCTCGGAGAATTGGTGGTGAAGAGTGCTAATGAGAGTGGCGGTTATGGCATGCTCATCGGGCCGCATTCCACGCAGGAGCAGATTGCCAAGTTTCGCAAAGCCATCGAGGCTTATCCGCGCAACTACATCGCCCAGCCGGTGATTTCCCTGTCGCGCGCTCCCAGTTATTGCGATGGCAAGGTCGAGGGCCGGCACATTGATTTGCGGCCCTATATTTTATATGGAGAAAAGATCACGATCATTCCGGGCGGCCTGACACGGGTGGCGCTTCGCAAGGGTTCGCTGGTCGTCAACAGTTCGCAAGGGGGAGGGAGCAAGGACACCTGGGTGGTGGACGAGTGATCTCTTCGTTTCTTGATTTGCCATGCTGAGCCGCGTCGCTGATTCCCTTTATTGGATGGGCCGTTACGTCGAACGTGCGGAAAACACCGCGCGTATCCTCGATGTAAATCTTCAAGTAACTCTCGATTCCGAGCACGCCGGGCCGGAGGATGAAAAGATCGACTGGCAGCCCATCCTGGCGACGCTGGAGGATCTCACCCGATTCAACAAGAGCGGGAAGTCGATTAATGCCTCCTGCGTCTGCGAGTACGTCACCTTTGCGCGCGATAATCCCAATTCCATCTGGTCATGCGTAGCGGCTGCCCGAGAAAACGCGCGGACTGTGCGGGAATATATCTCCAGTGAAATGTGGGAGCGTCTGAACGCTTTCTGGCTTTGGATCAATTCCGCCAGCGCTCGTCACTATTGCCAAAGCAGCGGCATCGATTTCTATCGGGCGGCGGTGGATCACTCACATCAATTTCAAGGCACGACCAATGCGACGCTCACGCATGGCGAGGGTTGGAATTTTCTCAATCTCGGCATGTATATGGAGCGGGCGGACAGCGCTTCCCGCATCTTGGATCTCAAGTATCACATCCTCTTGCCGGAAGGGGAAAAGGTAGGTGGTGCCATCGATACGGTGCAATGGCAAGCGGTACTGAAATCCTGCAGCGCTTTCGAGGCTTACCGGAAATTGCATCCCGGTCAGGTGGCGCCCTGGAGTGTGGCGGAATTCATCATTCTGCACGATAGCTTTCCTCGTTCCATTCGATTTTGTGTGGATGCCATCGATGCGGCGCTTCATCGCATCTCCGGTTGCGATCGGGCGCATTTTTGCAATGAAGCCGAGCGGCTGGCGGGCCGGTTGTCCGGGGATTTAAAATATACCACAATCAACGAAATCTTTCGCGACGGTTTGCACGAGTATTTGGATCGCACGCAAGGGCGGCTCATCGAAATTTCCGATGCGATGCATCGCCACTATTGCGAATGGCTGGATGTGAGCAGCGAGAAGCAAAGCCAGACGGCGGCCGCCATGTAAGGGGCGCACCGGTTCTCTGTGATTGGGGAGCCGCTCGTTACTTTAAGCAGGAGTCCCCGCTTTGGCGGAAGGAGGACGCAGGCTCGCGATCTCCTTCGAAGTCATCATGCGCCATTCTCCGGGCCGCAATCCCTCCAATTCCACCGAGCCGATGCGGCCACGGCAAAGTCGCGTTACTTCATAGCCGAGTTCGTAAAGCATGAGGCGGATTTGCCGCTTCAATCCCTGCCGGAGGATCACGCGTAACTTCCGCGGCTTGAACTCCTCCACCAGTTCCATCTTGGCGCGTCCGCCGATGATGTGAAAACCGCGCAGGAGCTTTTCCCGATGCCCGGGGTCAAAGGGCTTGTCGATCCAGACCTCGTATTCCTTGTCGATTTTGAAGCGGGGATGAGTGAGTGCCATGGCGAGGTCGCCATCATTCGTCACGATGAGCAGACCCTCGCTCTCCTTGTCGAGGCGGCCCACATGAAAAACGCGTGGCCAGTTGGCGGGCAGCAGATCGTAGATCGTCTTCCGATCCTTTTCATCATCGGCGGTCACGACCACGCCGCGCGGCTTGTAGAGGATGGCGTGAATCGCGGCTTCCGTATGCACGACCTTGCTCCCGACCTTCACGACGTCACGCGGGCCTACCTGCGTCGCCAGGTCTTCGACTAAATGTCCATTCACGCGCACCTTGCCGCTGCGAATCAACTCTTCGACTCCGCGGCGGGAGCCGAGACCGGCAGAAGCAAGGAAACGATTGAGGCGCATGGATTGCACCAGTGCCATGCCGGTCCCGGGAAAGAAAGCGAAATGGGAAAAGACGCCGCCTCCGGAAAAAGGATGCGCCGCCGGCGTTTCCACCGGCGGCGCATCGGAATCGATCGCTATCGAGCGCTTACTGCTTGATGAGCTTGATGTAGTCGAAGGACAGCCCAAATCCCGTGCTGGCGGCGTTCTTGCCGGTCACGGTGAATTTGAAGGCCTTGTCGCTGGTGGTGCCTGGGACCCAATTCCCGAGATCAATTTCGGTGAAGGTCTCATTCGCCGTGTATTCGTCCGTGGCAGGGCCGACATTGGAGCTTCCGCCTGTGCCGTCGAGGCGCTGGACGCTGAGCTGGAAGATGCCTCTCACATTCCAGTCTTTCACGCCGACGCGCACATCGTAGGTGCCCGCGGCCACATCCGGTACCGCGTAGGTCACAAATTGACCGGCGGCGGTCGAATCGAAGAACGTGCCCACGCCATTGCTGAAGCGAGTATCAGTCCCCGTGCGATGGGTAATGCCCGCGGTCTGGGCGGCCACGGTCAGGTTTTCCGTCTGGAAGACCCGGCCATTGCCTTGCTGCAAGCCGTACACACACAACTTGTTCGAGAACGTCGGGACGAACACCTTGCCGTTGGCGACGATCGGACCCGGGTTCTTGGCGAAATTGCCGAGATCGTCGCGGGTTTGATCCTGGTGACTGTTCCAGAGCTCGGTGGCGAGGTTCGTCGCGTCGAAGGCATGCATGATGCCCGGCTGCGTTGTGTGGTTGGCATCGCCGCTGAAGACGCGTGTCGCCCAGATGATTCCGTTGGTCGTTCCGTTTGCCGAGATGCTGTGGTGCCAGCCAGGCATGCTGTTCGTCACGGCTTCGAAGGTTGTCTGCGTGGTGGGAGTGGTGCCGAGGGAGGTGCCATTCCAACTGAATTGCTTCAGCTGATCACTCTCGCCCCCCACGTACAGGCTTCCGTTAAAGTAACTGGGAGTGCCGTGGAGGTGATTGAGGCCATCGGTGGTGTCTGTGACCATGAAGCTCTGCAAGCAGGCGTCGACGCTGGCGTTATAGCCACCCATCGAAGCGCTGTTGACCAGGTACCACTTGCCACCTTTGCCGCCGCCGACAAGGCGCTGCGTGCCAGGGATGAGCACCACGCCGCCGCCGCCGAGATCGCGGTCAGAGCTATTGAGGCTTCCTTGATCGAAAGGCGTGAAGAAATCCTGGCGGACCAGGCTGCTGTTCAGCTTGACGAAGGATTCACCCAGGTTGTTGCCGCCGGTGTTGGCGTCAAAAGTCCCGTTGCCGGTCATGAAATAGATGTTGCTGCCGTCTCCGATGAGACCACCACCCGACATCCAAATGCCCGCCTGGGAGCCGCCTGCGACAGTATCCGGCCATGCAGCTACCTGATTGAGGGTGGAGGCGCTATAGCCCATTACCCAGCCATGGTAACCGCCGCAATCGTTGTGCGAAGACCAGGCGATATAAACATTGCCGCCTTGCAGGAGCAGGCCGCACCGCTGGTTGTTTAGTTTCGCATCAAAGCTCACGCCGCTGGCGGAGGCGCTGATTTCCTTCGGGCCGCTGAATTTTTCGTTGCCTGTGAACACGTCGATGGCGTGCAGGAATTGATGATAGGTAGCGTCCGCATTTTTCTGTTTGTGAACGACATACCAAGTATTCGTGGAGGTATCGATCACGCCAGTGCTCATGACGCCGATGACGGTGGCCACGTCGGTACAGCAGCAATCGACATCGCCTTGCGGTACCGCGGTGCCAAGATTGCGGCTCCAGTACGTGGCCGCTCCGCCGTTGTCCGCGTCAAAAGCATAAATGCTATTGTTGGCTGTGGCGCAGAAAACAACGTTATGGGTGCCTCCGCCGATGCTCAATCCTTGGAGATAAAGCGGCTGCGGATACATGTCGCCATCGACGGTCTTCTCAAAAAGCTTGCCGAAATTGGCGGAGTTGACGTTGGCCGGCGTGAGGATGGTTTCGCTGGAATTGAGGCCGGTGCGATTGTTATCGGCGTGCTGAGTCGTAATGTTAACCGCGCGGCTGGAAGAAGGGTGCAGCACCAGACTGACGGCGAGAGCGAGCCCGGCCAAACCGAAAGGAGTGCGTGTACTAGGATTAAAATGCATCGTATAACTAGGCGTTAGAGGGTTTGGGAGTAGGAAGTGCATTCCATCGAGACTTCGATGGCTCGCGCTTCGGGTTTCTGCCATTCGAGGAGAGCGGATGGCGCGATGACTGGATGAGATTCAGTAGGATTCATGAGAACGCGTTTAGGTTGCAGTGACACCAGTCCGATCCGAGACGAGAGGTGGGCCAGGGGGTGTCTGGGATTTGCGCTTTGGAGGACCGGGGGAAGGGCGGGAGGATTACTGGACCTGCGGCGAGGGTCAATCCTGCTTTTGTTACGTTCCTACTACTCTTTCGAGCAGGGGAATTTGGACCGCGTTTTGCTGTGCCGATGCTAGTTCTGCCTCAAAACGGAAATGGAAATGGATGATCCACGGATGACGCAGATGGAAACAGAGGTCTTCGGATCAAGCGGATCATTTCCTTCCTTTGCGCCGCAAATACACTGTGCGCGACGAACAAGCATTCTCAGTTAACGCAAAGATCGCAAAGACGCTTCAGCCGTGCGGAACCATCTTGTCTACCCGCGCTTCTCTACGGATTTAGATTAGCTCTTGGACTCATCCAATCGGTGAACCTTTGAGCGATTTTGATTCAATGTCATGCCTCGTGCCGCTGCAGCCCATGCCGGCATTTAGGTTCCACGCTTTCCAACGGCGCGCAATTTTCCGGAATGGGTTGAACGCCTGCGCCTTTGGCTGGTCTTTTGAGGGGGGCCGGTGGTTGCGTTCACCTCAGGAACAGCGCGCCGCTTCCGCGAAAATCCTTGAAAAACCGCCACTTTTTGCGTATTTAAACCATATGTTCGTGCCTTTTCACAAATGTCGAAGTTAATCATCCCGCGGAAGACCGTTTACCGGCTTTCTCTCTACCAGCGGGCGTTGCAACGGCTGAAGGCAAATAAGATAGACACGGTGTCGAGCGCATCTCTGGCCAAGGCGGCCGGTGTCAAACCGACCCAACTGCGCAAGGATTTGACCTATTTTGGGCAATTTGGCACTCGCGGGCTGGGCTATAGCGTCGATGCCCTGAGCGCCAAGCTCACTGAAGCTCTGGGCATGACTCATCTCCAGCCGGTGATCCTGGTGGGTGCAGGGCATTTGGGCTCGGCTTTGCTTCGCTATCCCGGATTTGCCAAAGAGGGTTTCGAAGTGGTGGCGGCGTTTGATATGGATGCCTCCCGGAAGCGGTCCCGGGACGCCGGCATCCAGGTGCTGCCCATGGATATTCTGGCCGAGTTCGTGCGGGAAAGGAGGATCAAAATGGCGATCCTCACGGTGCCGGGGACGGTGGCGCAGGAGGTCACGAATGATTTGGTAAACGCGGGCATTCTCGCGATCCTTAATTTCGCGCCGATTATTCTCCAGGTTCCCGAGCAGGTGGTCGTGAATAATGTCGATCTGGCCATTGAATTGGAAAACCTGAGTTACTTTATTCAGTAATGCTGGCCGAAGGGCGAACGCGAGCAAGCAAAGCGGCCGGGCGTGGGAGCGTGGCTCAAGCCGCTGAATGGGAAGCAGTGGCCGCGCCGGATTTCGATCTCGAGATGACCCTCGGTTGCGGGCAGGTCTTTCACTGGGTGCGAGAGGGCGATGGTTACTTGGGGGCAATCGGCGCCAGCCCGGTTTATATCGAGCAGCGCGGCTCGGTATTGCGAGTCTCCAAGGGAGGCGGCTCGCTCGCGGCGCGTTACTTGGCGCTGGATCACCCGATGGATAAGATTGTTGCTACCTTTCCCGGCGATCCAGCCATGACGGAGGCGGCGCGCTTTTGCCGGGGATTGAGACTCATCCGCCAGCCGCTTTGGGAGTGCGTAGCCACCTTTATCACCTCGTCTATGAAACAGGTCGCGCATATTGCGCAAATGTCGCACACGCTCCGGCGGCGTTTCGGCGCGCGTCTCGATTGGAACGGCCGAACGTTATATGCGTATCCCTTTCCGGAAACGGTTGCGGCACTCGACGAAGCCGACTTGCGCGCATGCAGCCTCGGCTACCGGGCAAAAAATCTTCTCGCTTCGGCGCGAATGATCGCTGCGGGAGAGGTGGATCTGGCGGCGATTACCGAACTGGAGGATGAAGCCGCGCTTGCGGAATTATGCCGCCTCCCGGGAGTCGGCGAAAAAGTGGCCAATTGCGCTTTGCTCTTTGGCTATGAGCGGCCAAAGGCTTTTCCCATCGACGTATGGATCGAGCGGGTGCTCCGAGAGATTTATTTTAAAGGCAAACGGCGGGTGACCGCGAAACGGCTGCGGGAATTCTCAGGCAGTTATTTTGGGAATTATAGCGGCTATGCGCAGCAGTACCTTTTCCACTATGCACGCCAGACTTGGCGCACCCGGTCGCAACCCGTGAAGCCGGTAAAAGGCCGCAAGAACTCGAAATCCATTTCACGGGAGGTGAAAGAAAGCATCTGACTTCCGTCCGCGAAAGTTGGATGCTGAACTGAATGATCATCGAAGTTGCCCTGAATCCAGCCGAGATTGCCCTCCTCCCAGAGCGGGATCTCTCCGGAACGACGTGTGTGGTTTTCGATATCCTGCGCGCGACCTCGTCGATGATCACGGCGCTGGCTCATGGTGCTGCGGAGATTCGACCCGTGTGCACCATTGAAGAAGCGCTGGCCTTAAAAGCGAAAATTCCTTCAGCGGTACTCGGGGGAGAGCGGCACGGAGAGCGAATCGACGGATTCGACGTCGGCAATTCCCCGTTTGAATATCGGGACCTTGCAGGCCGCTGCATCATTACCACCACCACCAACGGCACGGTGGCCCTGCGCGCGTGCGCCAAGGCCGAACGAGTGCTCGTCGGCGCGATCCTTAATCTGTCCGCGCTGACTGTGGCGGTGCGCGCTTTTCAGCCCGAACGGCTTCTGCTCGTTTGCGCGGGAACGTTTTCCGAGTTCGCCTTGGAAGACGCCTGTGCTGCGGGAATGCTGATCGGCCGGCTCGGCGAAGGCAGCGAGCTTACGGATTCTGCGGCAGCCGCTCTGGCGGTCTCGCGAGTTTTCGATGAGCCGATTGACGCGCTTCGGGCGGCTCGAAATGGCCGCGCGTTGGCGGACAAGGGTCGGTCGCTCGAAGTAGAGTGGTGCGCGGAGGATTCCCGGTTTAATGTGGTGGGCCGTATGGAAGAGGGCGTCATTCGCGCTTTGCCGCAGGAAGATCTGGTGGTGCACCCAGCACCAGTCCGAGACGCTCTATGTCCGAGTTGAGCAGCAATCCATGATAAAAGACGCTGTCCACAGACTAGCCGCCCCTGTACTGAACCGCATTCCGGATATTTCGCAGCAGCCGGTGCGGCGTCAGGCGGCGATTGGTGTGACGGCGTCCATCCTCGTGCATCTGCTGCTGCTGCTCATCCTGTCCATTGCGGCGATGGTGATTCCCAGTCACACCGAACCCGCGCCCGCGGCACGGAACGATCTGGAAATTCAATTGGTGCCGCTGCCCGAGAAAAAGCAGGTCATCGCGGAGAAAAAACCGGATGCTTTGCCGCTGATCGATCCGCGCGGGATGGAGAAATCCCAGGAAAAACCCAAGAGCGCCGAGTTTGAATCCGACCGTGATATGAAAGCCGGGAGTGAATTGCCGGCGAATGGTCTGCTTCCATTGCCGAGCCAGGAAGGGCGCACGGATCGCAATACCAACGATTTCGCCACCCAAGACGTTCGGATTTCCCTGACCGAACCTGCCATCACTCCGACGCCGCCATCGCCTCAACCGTCTCCTCAGGAAGCCGCGCCCGCGCCTTCGATGCCGCCGCTGTACGATCCGAATCCCGTAGCCAAGGAGAAAATCGCCGCGGCGGAACACGCCAAGCCGACCGACAAGCTCCCGGAGCCGGCGAAACCCCGCGCGACGCCGCCTCCGATGAAGACCACTATGATGCCGCGCGAAGATGAGATGGCGGTGGCCAAGCCGGTGGCCACGCCGCCTCCCGGGCCCGTGACCAAGGTCGAACCCGTCTCAAAGCCCGCGCCAAAATTCTCTGTGGCCTCGCTGGTTACGCCGAAGCCGATGACGGCTCCGAGTTTTGCCGAGCGCTACCAGGAAAATCTGCAAAAGACGCGCATCGAGGGAGCCATATCCAACCGAGGCAAGGCCGGCGTCGATGCCGTGGCTTCGCCGCTGGGCCGCTATTGGTCGCAGGTGAAACAGGCGCTCAATTCCTCATGGACACCGCTGGTGAAGGACCGCATGTCGCTCATTGCGCCCGGCTCGGCGAGTTTTGTTTTCAGTATTTCCTCGGATGGCAAGGTGGTCGGCGTACATATGGAATCGAATTCTTCCAATTCGACCTTTGGCAGTTTATGCGAAGAAGCGATCCGCAAGGCGCCGATTCCACAGCCGCCGGCGGATCTTGTACCCTCGCTGCGTGACGGCGCGCTGGAGTATAACATGACATTTACCTTCTACGATTTCTAACCAATGCTTTCCCTGCCACCCAGTTTTGCGGCGATGCCATCCGTCATCCATTTCTTCGTGCAAGGCGGCCCATTCATGCTGCTGCTGCTGATCTGCTCAGTGATTTCGGTGGCGATGATCGTGCTGCGGGCGCTGGCTTTGCGCCGCGATTTGGTGGTGCCTCCGGAAATCGAGCGAGAGATTGAATCTCTCCGACAGGAGGATGCGGATGGAGTGATTCGCCTTTCGCGCCTGGTCCGCAACGATACCTCCGCGCTCGGGCGTATCGCGCAGACGGGATTGCGCCATCTTTCCTGGCCGAAGTCGGAAAATGTGGAGGCGGTGCAGACCCGTGCCCGGCACGAGATTGTCCGGCTCGAGACTGGATTGTTTGTGCTGGAAGTGATTGTGGGCATTGCGCCGTTGCTAGGTTTGCTGGGCGCCGTTTCGGGGCTGGTGAAAGTGTTTGCGGCCTTTGGCGACAGCGCGGCGACGAGCGATCCGCACACCATCGCGCGGGGCATTTCCGAAGCGCTCAGCACCACGATTGTGGGCCTGGCGGTAGCGATCCCCAGTCTCATTGCCTATAGTTACTTTGCAAAAAAAATAGAGACTTTCGCCGCGGAAATGGAATCGCTCGTCGCTGATCTGCTGGCCAAATGCTATTACCACAAGCAGAAGCGCCACACGGCCCGGGTGACCCCGCCGCCGCTCAGTTACGAACAGACGCAGGCTGTTGAAGACTCCTTGTAAGGCAGATGAAGTTCTACACGCGCAAGCGCCGGATGCCGCAGGTGATCATCGTATCGCTGATCGATATCTTTGCTATCCTGCTCATCTTTGTCATCGTCACGACGACGTTCAAACGCGAGCAGCCGGCGGTGACCATCAAGCTGCCGGAATCGAAGACTGGTGTGGCGTCGGAACAAGCCACTGAGCCGGTGGTGCTGACGATATCCCCTGAGGCCGATATCTATCTCGACGCCAAGAAAATCACGATCGAGGAACTCAAGCCGGCGCTGCAGGAGATGATGATCGCCAAGCCTCATCAGACGCTGGCGCTGAACGCTGATACAAAGGCTCCCTTTGGCACGGTGATCAAAGTCATCGATGTGTTGCGCGAAGCGGGAGTTAAAGGCAATCTAGCCGCTTTTATCGACCTCAAGAAACAATGATACTACCGATCGTGAAATTTGGTGATCCGGTGCTGCGCGCGAAAGGTGCGATGGTGGGAGAGGTGACGCCCGAGATCCAGCAGCTCGCCGCGGATATGATCGAGACCATGCGCGCCGCACACGGCGTAGGCCTCGCCGCGCAGCAGATCGGCCAGGCGCTGCAACTCGCGGTGGTGGATGTGGCCGGCGTCGAAGACCGGCCCAGCGCACTTTATATCGACGGCGACCAGGTCGAAATCGAGGAGCACATGCCGATGATCCTGCTCAATCCGGAATTGCGACTAAGCAAGGAAAAGGAGCCGGGCAAAGAAGGCTGCCTGTCGTTTCCGGAAATTACCGCGGAGATCGTGCGCTCCATCGGTGTGCATTGCAAAGCCAGGTTACTTGATGGCCGTGAAGTGGAATTTGAAGCGATCGGCCTGCTGGCGCGCGCCCTGCAGCATGAGGTCGATCACTTGAATGGCGTGCTCTTTATCGACCGGATGAATTCCGCGGCGAAAGCGAGCCTGGCCAGCCGGCTGAAGAGATTGCAGCGGGACGGGGAATAGGTTTGTTAGCTTTCGCGGCTGCGAGCCACGATTGATGGCAAATAGCTCGCATCGGCTTCGATGCGTTACCTTCCGGAATTGCATGCGAACGTAACAATTTTCGTCTTGCTTTGGCGAAATAGTTTGCTTCAATTGCCCCGCATTTTGATGGACCTCCCGCTTATGAGATTGACATGGACGCGCGCGCACGCCGCTGTTGCGCTTACGCTTACTTTTGCAGTTCTTGGTTTAGATTCCTCCGCCCAATCGATATCGACTTCGGCGGGTGTTGCAAACAATGGTGCTGGCTTGGGAAGCGCCGCTTCGACATTGCAGGGGCAGATTGATGCGCTGCGTCAATCCGAGAACGCCCTGCAAGGGCAGATCAGCAAGCTCTTGCGCGCAGGCACTGCGACGGCTCCGGATTTGCTGCCGCTTTATACGGCGCTTCGCCAAAAGCAGGTGGAAAGGCAAGCTGCAGAAGAGCAGCAGTTTACGCAACAGCAGGCCGAGCGGGCAACGAAGCGGAGTGCACAGGCGAGCGGTGTTGCTAATTTTGGTGGCGTAAGCGGTGCTGCTTTGGATCAACAGGCGGCTTCTGCGCCGCAGCCTTTATCGCAATCACCCGCTTTCGCGGCGCTTCCGCCGGCCCAACAAGCCATCGTGATGGCCAAGCGCGATCTATACGCCACGGTGAAGCAGATCAAAGAACAGCATCCCGGAGATAGCCAGGCGATCGTGGATGCTTTGGCTCAATGGCAAGCCGCGAATACTGCGACGATCGTTCAGGCGGATCGGGCGATGCAGGCACAAAATGCGGCGAGCAAGGCGAAGGCGCTCGCGCGCTTGCAGTCTGCAGACGCTGGTGTCGGCAGCTTGCAGACTGCGCCCGCGACGGCGGCAGATGCTGGTTCGATTGCGAATTCATCTGCGGCGAGTGTTGGTTCCGTTTCTGCGGTGCAGGCGGTGCAGGCGGTGCAAGCAGCGCCGGTTGCCGATGCTACTTTGAATTTGCCGCCGAAGATGCAGGCGCTTTTCCAGGCGCAGAAAGCGGCGGATCAGGAATTGCAAATCATCATGTTGCAAACGGGCAACTCCACTCCGGAAGCAAGGCGCGCAGCGCTCCTGCAATGGCAGGCTTCCCATTCCCGGAGCCTCGCGCAACTGCAGCAAGAAGCACGTACCGAGGCTAAGGCGCTTGAGGCTGCGGCAGAGGCGAAGGCTGCGGCGCTCGGCGCTGGACAGTAAGTTTTTTCAGTTGGCTATAACGATCACCCAAAAGAACTATGCAAATATCACGATTTTCACGTACCGCGCGCCTGGGAGCGCGATTGCCTTTTTCGTTTGCCATTGCCTTGGCTACCTGCTGGTCATGGGAACAGGTCCGCGCGGCTGACGATGCGATCGCGCGCGGTCCCACCGGCGAGGTTGTGGCAAATGGCGATCATTCCACGGCAATCGGAGAAGCGGATACCGAAGCAAATGGAAATTATTCTTTTGCAATTGGTCATGGAGCGTGGGCCGACGCGGATTTTACTTTGAGCATCGGGTTCCAAACCTACGCAACGGGTGGTTATTCAGCTGCATTTGGGATCAACACGAGCGCTGATTATGGTCAATTCGTCATCGGCCAAAGCAATGTGCCCAGCACTCCCAGCGGCGGCATGAACGACGATCTTTTCATTATTGGAAATGGACCGGGAACGGGTGCCCAGCCGGTTAAAAACGCTTTCCAAGTTCGTCGAATTGGGGATGCAATCCTGGGCCGGAACCTTACGATTGGCGGAAGTTTGACTGCTGCTTCGACCACGATTAGTGGAAGTCTGACTGCTTCTTCAGCCACGATTGGTGGGCATCCGGTGGCCACCAGCGCCGATCTCCATGCCACCAGCATGGCGCTGGGAGCCAATAGTTCCGCGACCGGTTCAGATTCGTCTGCCTATGGCGAACTCTCGGAGGCCGATGGTGTCCGTTCTTCTGCTTTTGGGTACAATGCTGTCGCGGCCGGCTTGGAATCCAATGCCATCGGCAAGACTTCCCGAGCGATGGCGGACTACACCACCGCCGTGGGGCCATACGCTCTGGCGTGGGCTTCCGGTTCTACCTCGGTTGGTTCTTATACTTCCACTTACGGATCCCAGTCTGTCGCAGTAGGAAGTAACGCATTTGCGGGGTCTGACGGTGCAGTCGCCTTCGGAAGCAGTGCCGGAGCGGGTGGTGCGCAATGCGTCGCCGTCGGCTCCAATGTTGGCACGAATAGTACGAACTACTCCGTGGTCATGGGTCTCGATCTCGGGATGGATGGTTATTCATCTTATTCGAGCGCCATAGGCATTATGTCTTCCACCGGTTCTTCCTACGCGACTGCGGTGGGCTATTCCAGCCACGCCAATGGCTTGGGTTCATCGGCCTTTGGCTATTCTAATTCCGCGATGGGAGATTATTCCGTGGCGCTGGGAAGCAATACGATGGCGGTCGGCGCCGGCGAGACGGTGCTGGGGGCGTATAACGATTTTACGACCGGATCGCCGGACGATCGGCTTCTCGTGGTGGGTAACGGCACATCCGATACCCCATCCAATGCGCTGGTGATGAAGAAAACCGGTGAGACGAAGTTTTTTAATCAAGTAACGGCTCATCAAGGAGTGCTTGTTCCCGAGCAAGGTGATCTTGTCATGGGAGATTTTAAGAGTGGAACCGCACCGTAACGGGAGCGGTTGAGGAAGAGGAAAGTTTTAGCTTTGTTTTAACATGTCTAAACCGCCCGTTGGTCTCCGCCTGTCGGCATTTCCTCCGCGTTTGCGGAGCGCAGTGGCATTTGCTCTCTGCCAGTTGATGCTCATTTCCACTCCCGTCTGCGCGGCTGCTCCGGCATGGTGGACTTCTCGTCACATCCTAAACCCCGCGTCGTCAAGGAATGACTATCTGGCCTTAAATCAAGGCCAGTTGAAAGCATTGGCTGCCGCCGCCTACGATGAAATGCAAGATCGGTTGCCGGGCGGTGCTGGCGCCGATGTGACGTCCCTGATCAAGGGCTGGTATCAGACGGATGGCGCCGGCAACTTTGTCCGTGACAGCCACGGAAATCGTATTGCGCGGGTGAGCTCAAGCACGAATGACTACCTGGGGGTGAATCAAGGCCAGTTGAAGACTGTGGCGCAGCCTTTTTACGACCGCCTAAACCAGGTCCTATTGCTGAACGGTTACCCTTGGGATGCATTGGTGAATCAGACGCTGAACTACGCGCTTTCCAATCAGGGACAGGCGAAAAACCTGTTTGCGTTTGATCTCACGCGTGACAGCGATGGCGATGGCGTGAGTGACGTTGACGAGATCAATATCTATGGAACGGATCCCAACGTCGCCAACGATTTTACGAGTTTCAAGAATTTGAGACCGCCGGATCACAACCCGACGGTACCACCGCCCGGACCGAACAACGCGGAGCCTGGTGGAGGGG
>OUNM010133993.1_pt1 | contig 22434 bp, 6 predicted proteins | sample 1769961 | NCBI WGS metagenome assembly OUNM01 (sample SAMEA3914820, study PRJEB12502) | metagenome | biome: forest; material: soil | place: USA | collected 2012-03-12 | depth 0.3 m | reverse complement strand
GTGGCGCAGGGCGGTGACGAAGGCGAAGCCGTCCTGGTTGGGCATGTGCAGATCAGTGATCACGGCCCGCAGCGCCGCCTTCTGCCGGCTGGCGGAAACGAGGCCTTCCAGGCCGTCGGTGGCGAGCACGACCTGGAAATTGAGCCGTTGCAGGACGGCGCTGGCGACATCACGAACGGCCGCCTCGTCGTCCACAAAGAGGATGGTCTCCCCATGGCCTGTGAAACCCGTCAGCGCCGGCTCCATGGCAGGTTCCGCAGCCACGTCATGGCAGGCAGGCAGGAGGACGGTAAAGGCGGTGCCTTCACCTGGCTGCGAGGCCACTTCGAGAATCCCCTGGTGCCCTTTGATGATGCCCATGGCCGTGGAAAGGCCCAGACCGGTGCCTTTGCTTGGCGGCTTGGTGCTGAAGAAAGGATCGAAGATGCGGTCGCGAATCTCCGCGGGAATGCCGGTACCGGTGTCGCGCACCGAGATGGCGATCCATGCACCGGAGGTGGATTCGGCCGCGGGGCCGGTCTCAACCTGCCGGGCTTCCAGGGTGAGCGTGCCGCCCTCGGGCATCGCGTCGCGTGCGTTCACGCACAGGTTGAGCAGCACCTGGTGCATCTGGGTGGCATCGCCGATCACAGGGGGCAGGTCCTTGTCGCAAGTCATCCGCAGCGTGATGTTCTTGGGAAAGGTGCTGCGGACGATGCCCTCCATCTCGCGCATGAGATGATGCATCTGCACCGGGCTGCGCTCGCCCTCGGTGCCCTTGGCGAAGTTGAGAAGCTGCCGGATCATTGCTGCGGCACGTTTCACGCTGGATTCGAAGAGGTCCACGATGCCCGGTCCGCTCGGATACTGGGCCTTGAGGAGGTCCACGCCCAGCAGGATGGGGGCAAGGGCGTTGTTGAGGTCATGCGCGATGCCGCCTGCCAGCGTGCCCAGGGCCTCCTGACGCTGGGAACGGAGGAAGCGCTGCTCGAGGGCCTTGGCCTCGGTGAGGTCGTGGTTCACCGAAAGAATGCCGGTGGGCGTGCCTTGCGTATCGGCCAGCAGGGTGAGGCGGGTGAGCACCACCAGCGCGAGGCCGGTGCTGGTCACCTGGTGCATCTCGCCATGCCATTCGCCGGTGCGGCGCACTTCGTCGAGGATGGCTTCGCACCGGTCCGCGGGTTCGCGGCTTATGCGGGCCATGACGGGATGCCCCAAGGCCTCCTGCGCGGTGAAGCCGTAGAGCCGCTCGGCTGCCGGATTGAGAAAGGTGAGGCGGCCTTGCAGGTCCCACACGAGGATGGCATCAGTGGCCTGCTCGATCAGCCGTGCCTGCTGGCGGCTGTGTTCCGCGGCGCGGGTTTCCTCCAAGGCGCGCAGCACGGCGGAAGGCAGGCGCTCCAGGCGCTGCTTGAGCAGGTAATCAGTGGCGCCGGCCTTGAGGCACTTCACTGCCTCCTCGGAGTCAATGGCGCCGGAGACGATGATGACGGGGACCTCTGGGCGCTTGTCCTTGGCCAGTCTCAGGGCGGAAAGACCGTCGAGATCCGGCAGGTTGAAGTCGCACAGAATGAGGTCGTAGCCCGGCTGCTCAAGCGCCTCTTCAAAGGGCTTGCGACGGGTGACATGCACGAAGTCAAACTCCTCCGCCTCGAGGCTGAGGCGGTCCTGGATCATCTCGGCATCGCGCAGGCTGTCCTCGAGGTGCAGGATGCGAATGGTGGAAGGGCCGGCCATGGTTGAAGAAGGGCAGCGCATGAACTCAAGCAGCCCCTGGCCTGCGGCGGCTGCCGGGCGGCGGTTCGTTGATGACAGCCCAGAAGCCGCCCACGTGCTTCACCGCTTCGACAAACTCCTGGAACTTCACCGGCTTCACCACATAGGCGTTTACGCCGAGCTGGTAGCTGTTGACCAGGTCCTGTTCTTCGCGCGAGGAAGTCATCACCACCACAGGGATGATCCGCAGTTCGGGGTCGGCCTTGATCACCCGCAGCACCTCCAGGCCGTCCATGCGCGGCATCTTGAGGTCCAGCAGGATCACCGCCGGCTGGCCGGGCGGGCGGGTGGAAAAGGTGTTGCGGCGATACAGGTAGTCGAGCGCCTCGGCACCGTCGCGGACGGCGGCGACCTCGTTGGCCAGATGGTGGTTTTCCAGGGCGTCGATCACCATTTCGGTGTCGCGCGGGCTGTCGTCCACGAGAAGGATGCGCTGGAGGCTGTTCATGCGGGCTGTGGGGCGGGTTTCAGGGTGAAGTAAAAGGTGGCGCCTTCATCGAGCCTGCCTTCGGCCCAGGTGCGTCCACCATGGCGGGCGATGATGCGGCGCACGTTGGCCAGGCCGATGCCGGTGCCTTCGAAGTCCTCCGCCCGATGCAGGCGCTGGAACACGCCGAAGAGCTTGTGGGCGTACTGCATGTCGAAGCCGGCGCCGTTGTCGCGCACGAAGAAGACCTGCCGGCCCTTGTCTTCGCCGTCGCAGCCTACCTCAATGCGTGCGGGCTCGCGGCCGCGGGTGTACTTGATGGCGTTGCCCAGCAGGTTGGCCAGCACCTGGCGCAGCAGGGAGGCATCGCCGGAAACCTCGGGCAGGGCAGGGATGGTCCACTCGATCTGGCGGTCTTCCATCGCCATGTCCAGGTGGCGCAGCGCCTCCTGCACCAGGGCATCCATGGAAACGGCGCCCTCGTTCATGCCCACGCGGCCCATGCGGGAGAAGGCCAGCAGGTCGTCGATGAGCTGGCCCATGTCGCTGCTCGCCTCGAAGATCGTCTTCACAAACCGCTTCGCCTTGTCCGAAAGCTGGCCTTCGGTGGCGCGCTGCAGCATTTCCACATAGCCCTGGATGTGGCGCAGCGGGGCACGCAGATCGTGTGATACAGAGTAGGAAAAGGCTTCCAGCTCCTTGTTGGATTCCTCCAGCTCCGCGGCGCGCAGGTGCAGGCTGGTGTTGAGCTGCTCGATCTGCTCATCCACCCGCTTGCGCTCGGTGATGTCCGTGCGGATGGCGAAAAACTGCGAGAGCTGGCCGCGCTCGTCGCGGAAGGGCACGATGGTGGTGTCCAGCCAGAAGAAGGAGCCGTCCTTGGCCTGGTTCTTCAGCTCGCCTTTCCACACCTCGCCACGGTTGATGGTGTCCCAAAGGTCGGCGATGAAGGACTTCAGATGATGGCCGGAGTTGATGATGCGGTGGTCCTGGCCCAGCAGCTCCTCGCGCGAATATTTGGAGATGGCGCAGAGCTTGTCGTTCACATAGGTGATGCGGCCCTGGGTGTCGGTGATGGCCACGATGGCGTGTTCGTCCAGCGCCGTCTTGAAGTCGGACAGCGCCTGCAGGTTGCGGGCGATTTCGGCCTGGATGCGCTTGCTGTCGGTGACGTCGCGGGCTGTGGCGTAGAGCTGGCCGCCGGGCTGCGGCACGGTCTTCCAGGCCAGCCATTTCCAGGAGCCGTCCTTGCACCGGCAGCGGTTCTCAAAGTATAGCGAGGGCTGACCGGCGGAGAGCTTCCGGCCTTCCGCTCGTGTCTGCTCCTGGTCGTCAGGGTGGATGAATTCAATGATCGGCCGCGCCAGCACCTCCTCGGTGCTCCAGCCCAGCGTCTGGCTGAAAGCGGGGTTCACACGCTTGAAGTAGCCGTCCGTGCTGGCGATGCAGAGCATGTCCTGCGCCAGCGAAAAGAAGCGGTCGCGTTCGGCATCCGCCTGCTGGCGAGCGATGGCTTCCTGCCGTGTGCGCTGGTGCAGCACCTGATGCTCGGTGGAAACGAAGAACGCCGCCACCGTGACCAGGCAGCTTGAGATCACAATGGTGAGAGTGTGCGACTGCCACAGGGTGATGACGGGAAACACCCATTGCTTGGTTGATTCAAACACCGTCATGACTACCACCGCCGCGAGGAAGGCCAGCAGCGAGTGGCGAAAGGGAGTCCGTGTGCTCATACGAGGTGCGACGGAAACCCGTCTGGCATCCTGGCAGGCAGGACCGTTTCTTCAGCCGCAGAGCGGCCAGAGAAGGGCAAGCGGGAGGGACCTTTGGGCCAATGCATCCCGAAACGGTAACATCAGCACCTCATAATTGCTAATATTTCCATAGTTACGTTCTTGTGACACAAGGCCTTATGGCGAAGGCACAAGACTCACCTGCCCGGAAAGAATTGGCGTGCTGGCGGTGGAGGGCACGGGCGAGACATTGGCGGGCGGAAGCTGTGGCAGCATGAACCAGCCGGCACCGCGATACGTCGTCACCGCAGGAGTTCCGTTGATGAAGCGCACGATCTGGCCCTGGTAAGTGCCGGTGCGGGTGCAAGTGCTGCCATCGGCCAGAATGTCGTCCAGAGTGAACTTGCCACTGAAGGCTCCGGTGGAGGACGTGATGCTGATGGTGGTGTTCGCAGGATTTACAGAGGAGGAAAGGATCTGGCCGTTGCCGCGAATGTAGAGCGCCTCATCGGGAGAAAGCGCGGCAACATCCGCACCGCCGCCGATGAAGTGAAGCTGGGAGTTAGGAATGGTGCTGCCCAGGGCCATGACGGCGACATTCTTGGCGGGCGCGTTGTACTTGCTGCCGTTGATGGCCAGCTTCGCCGGGCTCCAGCCCGCCGGATAGGTGCGAGCGCCGGCGGCCGAAGGATCGGCAGGCTTGAACCAGGTGGTATTAATGGAGGAAAGCGGCGTCACTGTGCTGTCGGCATAGGCCGGATCGGCACCGCCGAACTGCACATCGCAGCCGCCATGCAATGATCCCTTGCCGTTGTAGAGAGGGCAGTAGATGAGCAACTGGCCAGGAGTGTCATTGATGCCGCCGACAAAGCTGGAGCAGGTAAAGGAACTGCCATCCGCCAGGCGTCCGCTGAGGGTGTAGGTGCCGGCGGTGCCGATGTTGATCGTACCGTAGCCGGACCCCTGTGGAATCGCCGCATTGCCCGCCAGCGCGGGATCAAGGTCCAGCGCAAAGGAGTAGATGCCCTTGAACTTCGGCGCATCGGCGGTCTTGGCACGCACCAGGACGGTGTTGAGGGTTTCCACCACATCGCCAGCAGGCGTGACGAGGCTCAGCGTGCCAGTGATGTTGAAGGCAGTGGGATCGAGCCTGAAAGTAAAACGCAGGATGCGGTTGCCCGGCTGCACCAGGTCCACGCTGCCGGTGGCCCAGGGGCCGTCAACCCAAAGCTGGCCTCCCACGAAAGTGCTCACCGCCGTGCCAATGGTGGCCTTGCCGGTGAAGGACCCGGTGGAGCTGATGGTAAGGCCCACTCGCGCGCCCAGGCCGCCATCGAACGTGCCACGAGACTGTGTAATGCCGTCCCACGAACCAATAAAGCCGGCGGGCAGCCCGGTGATGGTGATGGCAGACTTGTGGCTGGCGCTGGTGCCCATGGCATTGGTGGCGCTGAACGTCACCGTTTGGCTGGTGACAGGTTTGGTGGGAATGCCCATGATCTCGCCAGTGGCAGGATTGAGATACAAGCCCGCCGGCAGGCCGCTGGCGGTGATGCTGGTGGCGGGAGGTGACGAAGGATCGAGAAGAGGGGAAGTGAAGTCATAATACTTGCCCACAGCCCCGACCGGAAGGAGGAAGGTCGTCGCGATCACCGGCCTGGCGCTGGCAACAGCGAGGCTGTAGCGCGCGGCATCGAACTGAAGGTTGCTGGCCACCTGGGTGACCACCCCTTCCCACACGCCGCTGTCATCGGGCGCAACGAGGTTGCTCAATGAAAGCGTGCCGGTGGCGGAGCCCGAGATACGGCCGGGGAAGTCGCTGACGAACGTGGCGCCGTAATCGCGCGTCCACTTGAAGGAAAGGCCGTTGCCCGCCGCCTTCTGCACCAGCACCTGCTTCCCACCCACAGCGGGGGCATAGTGGTAGCTGCCGCCGTCGAACACACCCACCTCAGTGTTAGCCGAGGTGAAGCTGCCCACGCTGTTTTTCACTGTTACGGTGTAAGTGCCCGCCGTGGCGAATGTGGATGCCGGCACATAGTAAGTGGCAAGCGTGGCGCCCGCGATGGCCACGCCATTTTTCTTCCACTGATAGGTGAGCGTGCCGCTGCCGCTGCCGATGGTGGTGAGCCGTAGCGAACCGCCAGCGATCAGCAACTGATGCCCCGGATGGGTGCAGGTGGGGGCGGTGTCGTCATCCGTGATGGTGATGGTTTCGTTGACGTTGGCGCCCAGGGTGCAGGCGGAGGCTGGCACCGGGCTGCCAAGAGTGATGGCCAGGTTGTGAGAGCCGTCGGCGATGACGTTGTTCTTCACCGGCACCGTGATCAAACGCGTGGTCTCACCGGCATTGAAGGCGAGCGGCACGGCCTGCACGCCGCCGATGGTGTAAGGCAGCTTGAATCCGGCCGGGGCTGGCAGACTGAGCTGCACCAGAAGCTGCGCCGAGCCTGCGGCCTCGCTGACCGTGGTGCTGGTGGCGGCGAACTGGACCACGGGCACGGGCGTGCCGGTGCCGCTGTCACTTGTTAGGATCAAGGCGTTGTTTCCGGCGGCGACCAGGGTGCTGCCGTTCCAGGCGAGGCCTTGCAAGGCCTGCTGTGTGCTGTTGACCAGGGCCGTCCACACATCGGCATCCGGCGAGGTGAGCAGGCTGCCACTGGCTCCGGCAATGACAAACTGGCTGCCGGTCCACACGGCTCCGGCCTTGGAGCCGATGGCGGAGTACGATGCAGGCAGGGGGGCTGAGCCATTCCAGGTGATGCCATCGGCAGAACTGAAGATGGCATTGGCATCGCTGGCGGTGACAAACAAACTGCCAGAGCTGGCGACGCTGTGAAGATTCGCACCACCGGCATTGATGGAGCGATGCATCCAGGCGATGCCATCGTTGGAAGTGAGCACCTCGCCATGCCTGCCGGTGGCCACGAGCAGGTTTCCGCTGCTGGCCACACCCTCTAACGGATAGGTGGTGGGAATAGCGCGCCGGGTCCAGGTGATGCCGTTGGGAGAGGTGAGGACCACGCTGCCGGGGGGCTGCCCTGGATAGTCTTCGCTCACCGCATTACCGCCCACGGCGACGAACTGGCGGTCATCCCAAGTGATGGCATGAAGATCGAGTGCTACGCCGCTGGCACGCTTCGTCCAGGTAATGCCATTGGCGGAGGTAAGGATCACACCGCCAGTCCCAACCGCAGCATAGGTGGTGCCGGACCAAGCCACACCGCCGAGGGCGCTGTTCACCCCCGTGCTGCGCTGCGTCCAGGCACTGCCATTTGGCGAGGTCATCACCAGGGCAGGGCCCGAGGCTGTGCCGCCCACGGCGACAAACTGTGTACCAGACCATATCACACCGTTCACAGGCGCACCGCCGGAATCCACACCGCTGGAATGCAGCGCCCAGGACAGGGGATACGGAGAGGTGAAGACCGCGCTGCTGGTGATGGCCCAGTAGCTGGTGCCGCTCCAGACGCCGGCGAGAAGGGGAGATTTGGCCGGGGTGGTCTGCGGAGTCCATTTGATGCCGTCCGTAGAGACGGCAATGCCTGCGCCGCCGAAGGCGAGGACCTGGCCATTGCTGTTGGCCACGCCATTGGCAGCCGCAACCGCGCCCAGCTTGTGCGCCGTCCAGGCCGTGCCGTCGGTGGAGAACCAGGCGGTGGTCGTGCCGTCAAAAGCGATGGCCTGGTGGCCTGCGATGATCACGTTCTTGAAGCCGCCCTGGGCGGCCACGGTGGTGGTGCTGCTTTGATCGGTCCAGACGTAGCCGTCCGATGAGCGGAGGACGAGATTCTTTTGTGCCACGCTCAGGCCAGTCTGGGAATTCGTTCCATAAGCCGCGCCGACGATCACGAACTGGCTGCCCCACCAGGCGATCGAAGCGGCCCTGCCCGTGGTGGCAGGCAGGCTTTGCGGAGCCCAGAACTGGCCGTCCTGGGACGTATACGCCACGGGCTTTTCATCATCGGTGCTCCAGCCGCAGGTCACCAGCAAGTTGTTGCCGTTCATGGCCAGCGAAGTGAGGCGCACCTTGTCCGCGCCGGGAATGCCTCGGCTGGTCCAGGTGAGCCCGTCGGTGGACAAGACGATCTGTCCATGATCGCCCACCGCGATCACCTGGCCGAGACTGCCCTGCACCGCATGGAGGTTAGCCGTGGTGCCGCTGAAGCGGCGCACCCAGGTGCTGCCGTTGTCGTCGCTGGTGAGGATGAGACCATCACCACCCACGACGACCGCACGGGTTCCGGTGGCGGTGCCAAAAGTGACAATGGATTCAAAGCCTTCGCCCGAGGGCAGGGGATTGCGCAGGGTCCAGGGCGGTGTCAGGGCGTAGTGAGAGTGCTGGTCTTGAATGATGAGGGTGAAGGTGGCCTGAGCTCCCAGCGTGGCATTGGTGGGTGAGCCCAGGGTGAGGACCACGGTGCGGCTGCCAACGATCGAGGTGTCGGGCACGATGGCGAGAGGAATGGTCTGGCTGCTGACACCGGCAGGGAAGGTGAGGGTGTCGGGCACGCCGCTGAAAACGCCGGCCTTGGCGCTGCCGGAAACGGTGATGGGCACGGTGACTGGGCTTGCAGGCGCCCAGCCCAGATCGACTGCCACGCCGATGGTGCCCGCGTTCTCCCCGGCGGTGAGGGAGGGCTGAACAAAGGAGACGGGCGGCGGGTTGTACGGGTTGACAATGGTGATGCTGGTGGCGGCCGTGCCCGGCGGGACCGAAGCCTGGGTACCGTATCCCAGGCTGATCGTTAGCGTTTCATCGCTGTGAACGCCTTGATAACCGCCGACGGTGACCACGAAGGTGTGGGAGGTTTCGCCTGGGGCAAAGGTGACGGAAGAGGGAATGCCTGAGTACAAGTCTGAAGTGGCATCACCACCGATGACCAGGGGCACAGTGACAGGAGTGTCTGTGGCAAAGGACAGGCGCACGGTAACGGTCACAGTACTTGTGCCCAGCGAATCCTGCGCTGTCTGGGTGAGAGTGGCGGCGGGCAGGTTGTCATTGACGACAGCGATGCCATTGGCACCCACGACAACGGCGTTTCCTTCAAACTGGGTGATGCCATGGAGACGGTTGATGGTATTGAGGAAGCGGGGCGTCCAAGTGATGCCATCGGGCGAGGTGGCGGCGTTGCCACCACTGGCGCTAAGGACCAGGAAGGCATGGCCCGTCCAGCCCGCTTTCGTCCACGTGGTTTCGTCCTGGCGCATCGTCCAGGTGGTGCCGTTGGCGGAGGTGAGCAGCGAAGCACCAGCGGCTACAAGGGTCGTGCCATTGCTGGCCACTCCAGTGAGGCAGCCGGTGCCGGCGGGGAGCGGGCGCATCGTCCAGGTGATGCCGTCCGCAGAGGTGAGCACCACACCCGCCAGGGTGTTGGAGGAGCCCACGGCCACCCACAGGCTGCCATGGAGGGTGACGTCATCCAGCTCGACCACCGAAGCGGGCACATTGCGCCGTGCCCAGGTGCTGCCGCCATCGGTGGAGCTGTAGATCACACCGGTCTGGCCCAGCGAGGTATCCAATCCCACTGCCACAAGGTTGTTCCCCGAGCCGGCGATGGCGTTGAAGGTCTCGCCCGCAAAGCTGCCGGTGCCCATGGGCTGCCAGGTAGCGCCCGTGCTGGATGCCACCACGGTGGCCGCAGCCCCGACGGCAACGAATTGCGACCCCGTCCAGGTAACACCGTAGAGACTGTTGCCGCCTGGATCCGCGGCGATGCCAGGCCCGTAAAAGCCGGTTTGTGCCATGCCCTTGGCACCCACGGAGACTAATTTATCGGAGCTGGCGGCGGCCGCATACAGATCGCTGGTGAGGCCGGGGCCGGTGGGAGATGCCACATGGTAGGTGGTGAGATCCGTCCAGGTGTAAGCGAAGCCGCCGCCGCCCACACCGAATCCATGGTCTGATTTCCACACGGAGGCAAAAGTGGGCTGTGCCCGGGGTGTATTGAGCGTGAACACCTGCCAGGCTTGCGCATCAGCGGAGGACTGGTTGTAGTAGGTGCCCAGGGCAACGATTTGCGTGCCCGTCCAAAGCAGGGAATCGCAGACCTGGGCTAGGGGATGCGCCGCCCAGCCACCCAGGCCGGTGGCGGAGGTGTACACGGCCTTCTCCGTGCTGCCGCCCACGACCACCTGCGTGCCGGTCCAGACGGCGGAGGCGAAGCCTTTGTTGGAAGGGTAAGAATGGTTTTCCCAGGTGACCCCATCGGCTGTGGCGGCGATCCAGCCCACGGGGGAAAAGAAGGAAGTGGCACCGGCGAGCACAAAGGTCTGGCCCGTCCATACCAGGCCGCGCACGTTGTGGTAGAGGCCCGCACCGGCATCGGGCAGGGTGCCCAGCAGCGTCCAGTGGCTGCCATCCTGGGAGGTGACGATGCTGAGGCTGTCGCCGCCGTTGGGCAGGGGGCTCACCACGGTGCCGGCCCACTGCGTGCCGGTCCAGGTCACAAAGGTCATCTGCCCTGGAAAGTCGCCTTTCACGGGGCTCCAGGTCAGGCTGTCGGGTGAAGACCAGAGGCTGGTGCTGTCAAGACTGCCCGGGCTGGCGGCCAGCAGCAGGCTGCCCGACCAAGCCACGCTCTGGAAGTTGTTGGCCGTCACCTGAGCGACGAGCCAGTTTTGGCCATCGCTGGAAATGATGTTGATTTGCCCGGCTCCTCCCACAGCGACAAAGCTGCTGCCGATATCGACCACGGCGGCGAAAGTTTCCGTCGCAGGCCCCTGCCTGACGACACTCCACTGAGGCGAGAGCTGGGCCTGGGCCAGGCCGTGCAGCCAGACAAGAACAAGAATGGCAAGGCAGGTGCGGCCGCGCTGCGGCAAGGGCGGACGGTTCATGGGATCAGGCGGGCTGGGGACACGGGCGATGGATGCAGGGCGAAACCCTCGATAAAAGCCCAGGGCGGCGGGCTTCTACTGATTACGTCTGCAAAACGCAAGGCAAGGCCCCGCAACATTAAATCCCGGCAATGAAAGCCCGCCCGCCTGGCCTCAGGACCCGAAGCCCATCTTCTTCCACCAGGCCTCGAGCTCGTCGGCACCAAAGTCTGCGAGGATCTCACCATCCACATCAATGCTGGGCGCCTTGGTCTGGCCGGTGAGCTCGCGCATCTCCTTGCGGGCGGCGTCATCGTTGGTGACATCGAGCGTGGCATAGGAGATCTTGCGGGCGGCGAGCCAGTCGATGGCTTCGTCGCACCAGGGGCAGCCGGGCTTGATGAACAGACGGATGTTTTGCGGATGCATGAGAGGTGCGAACGTAAGTTGGTTTGTGGAGTGATTCACGCTAGCCTTGGCTTATGGACGTGCCCACCCTTCTTTTCGAGCTTTTGCAAAACGCCGCTGAACCGCTGACGGCTGCGCAGCTGGTGAAACGCCTGCCCGGCAAGGCACCGGGGCGCAGCGTCGTCGCGGCGTTGGATGAACTTGCGAACAACGGCAGGGTGCGCGCTTTCACCCAAGGCAAAAACACGGCTTATGCAGTGCGCCCGCCAGTGGACCTGTGCGCTGAGGCCCTGGCGCGTCATCTGTCGCTGCTGACGGAAGCCGTCGCCGTGGCGGCGTTGAAGAAAGCGGTGCCAAAAAGTCTTCTGCCGTGGTTCGATGAGGCCCTGGGCCGGCTGGTGGTGCAGGGGGCGGCATACTGGCTGCCGAAGGGCAAGACCCGGCTGGTGCTGCCTCGGCCTGTGCGGCCTTCCGATGTGATTTCCCCCACGGCGCTTGCGCAGTTGAAGAAGTTGCTGGCAGAGATCAACCGCCATCGTCGGGAACCTCGCAGCTTGGCTTCTCTGCTGGCATGGCTGGATGCGCCCGACGAGACGCCGTTGCTGCAAACCCCTGCGAATGTCGCCGCCACCTCGGCGCGCCCCACGCCGGAGCTGCTGCACCAGTGGTACCAAGCCGACCGAGTCAAGGCCAGCAGCGCGATGGTACCGATCCCGCACACATGGAAGCACTATGAATCCTGGGCCTCCACCCAAGGTTTGCGGCCGGACATCGTGGACTTCCGCCAAGCGCTGGAGGTGCTGTACAACTCTGGCAGTGCGATGCTGGAGCCTTGCGAGCGCCCGCAGGACCTGCCGGAGGACGAGCGCCGTTTGCAGGTGCCGCTCTCGATCGGGCCGCCAGGGTATTACTGGAGCCCGATGGTGTAGTGGCTGATCGGCTTGTTTTCCTAACGGCTCCTCCTGGCGAGGTGCTGAGCATCACAAATAGAAAGAGGGCCAGACAGGACCCTGCGGCTGTAGTACCATTCATGCCGGAGGCATGAAAGCTTGTAGCCGGTGGTTGAGCGAGCCTGCGCGCGATACCACCGGAATCCAGCGCCCACGCTCCGGCATCCCGGAGGGATGCCGGCCACAGGGAGGCAACCTCGGTGCTGCGATCCCTGCCGGGATCGTGCACGCACGAGGATCAGGTCCGGTGGTGTCGCTCGCAAGCTCGCTCAACCACCGGCTACAGGCTCGCATCCCTCCGGGATGAACGGCGGCGCGGACGATATTTTAAACACAAGGTTCTGAGATGTCATGACAGCCCTGACCTTAACTCGGCGTGGGAACAAAGCATGGCGGCTGCGCCACCGTTGTTTTGAAAGCGGACAGGCTGCGGAGCTGCGAACGAACGTCCGTGCTGCTGTGGCTCTTAGCATCTCACTGGCCGCTAGGTATCAGCCTCCTGGTCATCAGGGCACGATGTTGACCACAGCCTCATGCGTTGCCTGGCCAAGCTGAAGGCTGAGCTTAACCGGATGAGTGAGGTCGCCGCCTTTGGCCACCTCGGCGGGCAGACTGCATTCAAATTCGAGGCTGCCGCCGTGGACGACTCCGAAAGGATCGACGTTGCGCACCTGCCAGGTGGCGTGGTCGGCGGCGGCCTTGCCATTGGTGGCGGGGAGGAAGGTAAAAGTTTTGCCGCCGAAGCTGACGACGGCGGGCTGGGTGAAGATGGAGAAGGCTTCGAAAACGGTGACGGTGCCGGCAATGCGAAGGCTGCCATCGGGCTGCAGGCCGGCATGCTTGATCTGCAAAGAGGTGGCGGCCCGGCTGAGGCCGAGAAAGGCGGTGCCCGGGTCGCGGGCGGCCTCATTGGCGCCTTTGGCGTGGATGGTGTAGCGGGCGAACATGCCTTCGCGCATGTGCTCGGCCACATGGCAGTGGAACATCCAGGCGCCCGGGTTGCTGGCGCGCATGTCGGCCACTTTCATGCTGGCGGGCAGGAGTTCGACCACATCGGTGCGGCGGCGGCCTTCCTCGATCACGCGCATGCCATGCCAGTGGGCGGTGTGAAAGTCCTGCTCGGACCCCAGCGCCAAAAGGTACCAGCGTACGCGTTCGCCTTCGTTCATGTCCAGCCCGGGCAGGTTGCCAAAGGTGTAGCCATTGATGGCGTAGCGGGCTCCGGCTTCGGTGATCTCCATGGTCTGTGCCCAGGTGCGGGCGGGCGCGCCGCCAGGGAGGTTGACGTACTCGTATGCTTCTTTGGCATCAGCATCCAGGCCGCTTTCGTCGAAGATAAGGTAGAGGGCGGCCATTTCGCGATCCACATCCACGGGAGTGGCATCGGGGCGGGCACGCTTGGGATCGGTGACGATGATGCAGCCCACAAGCCCGAGGTTGACCTCGCTGTCGCCGCTGACATGGCTGTGATAGAGCCAGACCTTGGAGCTGGGCTCGGTGGGCAGCGGCGCGGACTCTTCGTCCAAATGCCAGACATAAGTGAAGGTGGCTCCAGGGCCGACGGCCGCGCCTTTGCCGGGAGCGGGCGGAAAGTAAGCGCCCTCGCTGTCCTTGTCATATTGGACGCCGTGGGGATGCATGGAGAGCGGCTGGCCGGAGCGGTTCAGGAACGTGACCACGAGGAAGTCGCCGGTGATGCCGCGCAGCACCGGGCCCATGATGCCAAGGCGGGGCGTGGCAGGCACCCGGGCCTGGAAGGTGGCATCGGTGTACTGCACATAGCGGATCTTGCTCACCGGCTGGTGATTCAGTGGCGCGGCGGCGGGCAGGGGCTTGCCGCAAATGGCATCGTTGACCTCCGGTGCGAAATCCCAAAGCACGGGTTCGGCGGCAATGTAGTAACGGCGGGTGTGCGCGGCATCGGGCACCTGGCCGAAGTAATGGCCGCCCAGATCACCGTCCTTGGCAGAGACCGTGGGGGTGATGCCCGGTGGTGGTTCCGCCGAGGGCGGGGCGGCTGCTGGCGTCGCTGGTGTGGCTGTTTGGGAGAAGCCGGTGCCAGCCCCTGCGATCAGGCCGCACAGCAAGGCTGTGATGGCGGCTGATCGACAGGGGAAAGGCATGAGGTCATGAACCTGCAAGAATCGGCAGGGGCGGCAAGTCAAAGATACGGGATGAAGGCAGGCTTAAGGTGTCGTGGCCTGCTCCAGGATCACCTGGCCGGAAAGAATCGGCGCGGTGGTGGCCGTTTCGCCAGTGCCGGGAAGCTGGGGCAGAAGGAAGTAGCCATATCCGCCAAACGTGCCGCCCTGCCCGACGATCATGCCGCTGTAGGAGGCAGCGCGGGAGATGATGGTCTTGCCGGTGCCGGGTGTCTTCACGGTAAAGGCACCGGTGAACTGGCCGCTCGGCGTGGCGCTGAGCAGGAAGGTCACGCGGGCGGGATTGGCCGTGGAGCCGGCGAGGGGAATGGTGACCGTTTGCTTGACGTCCAGCGGATTGAGGTTCTGGATGCCGAAGGTGACCGGCGGGCTCTGGCCGGAAAGCAGGCCGCCGGAGGCGAAGGAGATGAGGGCGTTGCCATCCATGTTGGGAAGGCTCATCACCACCTGGCCGGCGGCGGGCGGCGTGTATTTGCCGCCGAGGGCGGTCAAGGTCACTGGGCCAAAGCCGGCCTTGTAGGTGCGGTCGGTGGCGCTGGCGGGCTTGGCTTTCGACCAGGTCATGTCGCCTAACAAAGAGTTGGCGGCAAAGGACGAGGCGGCGTCGGCGGTGATCACCGGCGTGCCGGTGAGCGAACCGCCGGTGGTGGCAACAGGCACGAACACGACAACCTGGCCGGCAGGGCCCACGAAGGTGGCGGCGGAGCAGATAACACCGTCTGCGGTCTTGCCCATCCAGCTCAAGGTGCCGGCGCTGGCGACGGTGAAGCTGGCGAAGCCGTTGCCCTGCGGGATGGTGGCATCGCCTTCGGCGGCAGCCGGCAGGTCAAGCGCGAGGGTGTAGTAGCCCGCGTAGCTGGCGGGGATGTTGGTCTTGGCGTTCCAGACGTTGCGCACGCCGCTGAGCGTGGCGGTGCCGCCGCTGTCCGGATCGGTGAGGGTGCCGGCGATTTCGTTGGTGCTGCTGTTGAAGCTGAAGCTCAAGGCCAGAGGCGAGCCGCCGGTACGGGCGAAGGTGGTGCTGCCAGCGGGCGTGGCGACGCCTCCCGTGACGGTGGTGGCAAGCACGCCCTTGCTGCTGACGGCATTGGTGGTGCTGATGCCGAGCTGGGTGAGCTTGGCCGTGAAAGCACCCGCGGCAGTGGTGGTGAGGTCGAGACGGCCACCGACGTTGGCGTTCACATCAGCCGCACGTTCAAAGCGGCAAACGAAGGTGCCCACGGCATTGGCCGGCAGCGGCAGCACCGTGAGGGTGCAGGGCTCAGGCAGACTGGTGCCGGCGCTGTTGGTGGCGGTGATGCTGATGGTCTTGTTCGTGGCGGAGGCAGTGGGCGTGCCGCTGATGAGGCCGGTGGCATTGATGGTGAGGCCCGTGGGCAGACCAGACGCGGTGAACTTGGTGACGACCGGCTTGGACTGGCCGGCCTGGTCGGGCAGGAACAGCACCTGATAGGAGTACGGCGCGCCAATTGCGCCGCTGGGCAGGGCGTCAATCGGGGCCAGCTCAGGCTTCAAGGTGGAGACGGACAGGGTGGTGGTTCCACCCGTGCGGCTGCCGATGCTGGTCTTGGTGACGGTGCAGGAATAAGCGCCGGAGTCCTCACGCTGCAGCGGTTTGACGCTGAGCTTCGCCGTGGCGGAGCCGATGATGCGGGTGCTGTCGGTGAGCGGCGTGCCATCCTTGCTCCACTGGAAGGTGAGACCGGTGCCAGCGGTGGTGATGCTGAGGCTGGCCGTGGCACCCGGGGCAAGCGTCGAGGTTTTGGCCGTGCCATCGATGAGCACCAGCTCGGCGGCGCTGCTCACCACGGTGCCGGAGGTGTTCTTCACCGTGACGGTGTACAGGCCGATGGAGGCGGCGGTCGGCGCGGCGATGGTATAAGCGGCGGCCTTGGCCGTGGCGATGTTGACGCCATTGCGTGCCCACTGGTAGGTAAGCGTGCCGACGCTCGCAGCGGTAACGCTGAAAGTGACGGGCTGCCCGGTGAACCCGATCTGCGACTGCGGCTGGGTGCTGATGACCGGCGCGTTCGAAGTGGTGGCGGTGATGGTCTTCTGCACGGTGGCGGCGAGATAGTTCGCATTGCCTGCCTGGGCCGCCTGAACCACGACGGGGCCGGCGGCGGTGAAGGTGAGGCTGCTGCCAGTGATGCTGCCAGCGCCGCTGATCACGCTAAAGGTGACTGGCGTGAGGCCCTGGGCCGAGGTGGCGGACAAGGTCATTGTGCCAGTGAGCAGGGAAGTGGCGGGAACGCTGGCGTCAAAGGTGAGGCTCTGCGCGGCCTTCGCCACGGTGAAGGTGCGGTCCACATCGGTGGCGGCGGAGTGGGTGGCATCGCCAGCCTGGCTGGCGCGCACGGTCACGCTGCCCGCACCTGTCAGAGTGAGGGTGCTGCCGTTGAGAGTGGCAGGGCCGCTCACGACACTGAAGGTCACCGGGGCCGTGCTGCCGCCGCCGGTAGCGCTTAGGCTGAAGGGCGCGTCGCCAAAGGTCTTGTCGGCAAGGGCGGCGAAGGTGATGCCCTGGCCTGCCTTGGCCACATTGAAGGTCTGGTCCACATCGGTGGCGGCGAGGTAATTGGCGTCGCCGGCCTGGCTGGCGCGCACCGTTACACTGCCCACACTTGTTAGCGTGATGGTGCTGCCATTGATCGTGGCCGGGCCGCTGACGATGCTGAACGTGACCGATGCCGTGCCAGTGCCGCCGGTGGCAGAAACGCTGAAGGGCGCGTCGCCGAAGGTCTTGTCTGCCAGGGCACCGAAGGTGATGGCCTGCGCCGCCTTGGCGACGGTGAAGGTGCGGTCCACATCGGTGGCCGCATCATGATTGGCATCGCCAGCCTGGCTGGCGCGGACGGTGACGCTGCCTGCACCAGTCAGCGTCACGATGCTGCCGTTAATCGTGGCAGGACCGCTGACAATGCTGAAGGTCACTGGGGCCGTGCTGCCGCCGCCGGTGGCGCTAAGGGTGATGGGCGCGTCGCCGAAAGTCTTGTCTGCAAGAGCGGCGAAGGTGATGCCCTGGCCAGCCTTGGCGACATTGAAGCTGCGGTCCACACCGGTGGCCGCAAGGTAATTGGCGTCGCCGGCCTGGCTGGCGTGAACCACCACGCTGCCGGTGCCGGTGAGGGTGACGGTATTGCCGCTGAGGGTGGCGGGGCCGCTGATGATGCTGAAGACCACGGGCGCAGTGCTGGCACCACCTGTGGCGCTGAGATCAAAGGACGCATCGCCATAGGTCTTGTCCGCGAGGGCGGCAAAGGTGATCACCTGGGCGGCTTTGGCCACGGCGAAGGTCTGCTGCACCGGGGTTGCCGCAAGATAGTTGGCATCGGCGGCCTGGGTGGCGGTGATGGTCACGGTGCCGGCACCGGTGAGCGTGAGCATGTTGCCGCCGCTGAGGGTGGCCGGGCCGCTGGTGACAGCGAAGACCACGGGCGTGGTACCGGCACCGCCAGTGGCGCTGAGGGCAAAGGCTGCGTCGCCAAAGGTCTTGTCGGCAAGGGTGCCAAAGTTGATGACTTGGGCTGCCTTGGTCACGGTGAAGCTCTGCTGCACGGAAGTGGCCGCAAGGTAGTTGCCATCTCCAGCCTGGGCGGCGGTAAGGGTCACCGTTCCCGCGCCGGTGAGGGTGAGGGTGCCGCCGCTGAGGGTGGCCGGACCGCTGGTGACACTGAGGACCACCGGGGAGGTGCTGGCACCACCTGTGGCGCTGACAGCGAAAGGTGCGGTGCCAAAGGTTTTGTCCGTAATCGGGCCGAAGCTGATGACCTGGCCAGCCTTGGCCACGGTGAAGCTTTGCTGCACGGAAGTGGCGGCAAGGTAGTTGCTGTCGCCCGCCTGGCTGGCGCTGACGGTGACGGTGCCGGCTCCGGTGATCGTAACCGCATTGCCGCTGAGGCTTGCGGGACCGCTCACGATGCTGAACACAACCGGCGACGTGCTGCCACCGCCAGTGGCGCTGAGATTGAAGGCGGCATCGCCGTAGGTCTTGCCGGGCAGAGTGCCGAAGCTGATGGACTGGGCGGCCTTGGCCACGTTAAAGGTCTGGTCCACATTTGGTGAGGCAGCGTAGCTGGCATCGCCGGCCTGGCTGGCGCGCACGGTGACCGTGCCCGCTCCAGTAAGCGTGACGGTGCTGCCGCTGAGGGTGGCGGGACCGCTGACGATGCTGAAGGTGACCGGCGAGCTGCTGCCACCGCCTGTGGCGCTGACAGTGAAGGGCGCATCCCCAAAGGTCTTGTCCGTGAGCGAACCGAAGGTGATGGCCTGGGTCAGAGCCGGCGTGGTGAACGTGAGGTTGCCGCCATTGGTGGTGCCGCCGGTGCTGGTGGCCGACACGCGGAAGTTATACGTCGTGGCGGGCTGCAGGCCGCTGAGCGTCACCGAAACGCTCTGTGCGGCGGTGCCGTTGTTCGGGTTCAGGGTGACGGTGCTGTCGAGACCATAGCTGGTGGTGGTGCCGCTCTGGAACTTGGCCGTGGTGGCGGTGCCATTGGGATTGACCGTGGCATTCAGCGTGGCGCTCGTGGCGGTCACGCTGGTGGCTGCCACCGTGGTGGCGGCAGGGGCCTGGACCGCATCCTGCTTGATCATCGTGAAGGTGTCCGGCGTGGTGCCGTCGCTCTTCAGGAAGGTGAGGTTGAGCTGGGTGCCGCTGATGTCCACCACCGTCGAGCCGAGGTTGTTGAGCGAGATGTAGTGCGCGGGGTGGTTGAGGGAGCCGCCGCTGATCTGGCCGGCCGAACCGGTGACGCAATACACGGTGCCCGCATGGCTGCGGGAGCCGGTGAGCGGCTTGATGTAAGCGCCGTTGCCGGTGACACGTCCGTCGCCGCCGTTCTTCTTCATGCTGGAAGTGAGCGTGGTGGACAGGCCGTAGTGACCGTCTAACAAGTACGAGCGTTCATAGCTGTGGCTGTGGCCGCAGAGCACCAGGTCCACGCCGGCATTTTCCAGGATGGGCAGGATGTTCTGGCGCATTTCGATGAGCTCCGTCTCCGCGTCGGAATCATGGGAGCCCTTGGTGTAGGGCGGGTGGTGGAAGATCACGATGGTCCAGGTGGCCGTGGTGCTGGCCAGGTCGTTGGTCAGCCAGGTGGCCTGGGCACCGGTGGCGGAGCGGCCGCCGGTCATGGAGTCAAGGCTGATGAAGTGGATGTTGCCGTAATCCCATGAGTAGTAGTGCTCCGTGCCCGAGGCCACGCCGCCGCACTCGCCAGCGGTGGGGAAGCTGTAGATGCTGAAGTACGGATAGGTGTCCACGAAGGTGGTGGCCTGGTTGGTTTCGTGGTTGCCCAGGCAGGACCAGAACGGCGTCTTGCGCAGCATGGCGGAATACATGTCGAACACCGCCGTCTGGAACTCCGTGTCCAGGCCGCTGTTGTAGGCGTTGTCACCGAGTTGCAGCACCATGTCCGGCGTGCGGGTGCCCGTCCAGTTGTAGAAGGCATCGCGCACGGCGCTCTGGCTGCTGCTGCTGGTGCCGGCATCGCCCAGCACCCAGAAACGCGTGGGCACGGCGGGACCGGCCACAGGCGGGGTGGTGAAGGTGGTGGTGCTGTCGCCCAGCAACGTGTCACTGGCCGATCCAATGCTGTAGAAGTAAGTGGTCGCGGCGGTCAGGCCGGTGAGGCGTACCTCGTGCTCGGTGCCTGCCGCTGTTTCATCGACGAAGCTGGTGAGGCTGGCGGCACTGGAACCGTAGCGCACGCGGCCCACGACGCTGGAGCTGCTGCGCCAGCGCACGGTCATGGCCGTGGGACTGGCCTTTTGCAGATACGGGCCGCGGGTAAGCGTACCCGAGGTGCCGACCGCGGAGTTCACCGTGATGCTCACGCCGCCGGATGTGGTGGCGTTGTTGTTGTTGTCCGTGGCCACGGCGGAAAGCGTGTAAGTGCCGGCGGCCACATTTGTCCACGAATAGGAGTAAGGCGCGGTCGTTGCAGTGCCTAGCAAGGTGGAGCCGTTGTAGAAGTCCACCTTGGTGACGGTGCCATCGCTGTCGGCAGCCGTGGCGGCCAGGGTCACCGTGGCAGGTGCGGTGAAGGTGGCGCCAGCCGCGGGTGAGGTCAGGGAGACCGTGGGCGGCGAACCGACGGCCGCACCGGCGCTGATGCTCACGTTGTCGAGGCCGATGATCTGGTCCGGCGACGTTTGCACGGCGTTGTCATCCACCCAGCGCAGCAGCAGGGTGGCACCCGGCGCCCAGGCGCTCGTCAGGGTAAACGCCGTGGCGGGAGTATTGGTCACGCCGACGGTGTTGGGCACCGTGGTGATGGTGGGATTGAGGGCGGAGACGTTGGTCCACGTGGTGCCGTTGTCCTGGCTGTAGTAGAGCCAGTAGCCAGGCAGTTCGTTGGCTGTGCCGACGGAAGTGTACCGGCGGGTGTCAAACCCAACCGTAACCGAGCTGAAGGAGGTTGAGGTGGTGTTGGTGAGCGTGAGCTGGATGGCGTTGCCCGCGAGGCCCGTTGGCGAAGTGGCTATGACACGGTCGGAAGCCGAGGCACCCGCGGCATTGAAGCCATTGATGTTAGCGACAGTGGGCGCGTCATTCGCCGTCAGCCCGGCAGTGGTGGCCACTATCAAGGCCACATCGCTGGCCGCGATGGTGCTGGTCCAGGTGGAGTTGCTGGTGCCGCTGGCGCCTTGTTTGAGCGACCAGCCGCTTGGCAGCGTGGTGCCGGTGGTTCCCATGGAGTCAAAGTTCTCACTGAACGCGAAAACCGTTGCCGTGGAGGAGACGGAGATGCTTAGCGGCGAAGAGGTGGTGGTGACGCCGGAGTCATCGGTGGCCACGGCGGTGAGGGAGTAAGCTCCCACCGCAGCGCCTGTCCATGAATAGGTAAAGGGGGCGCTGGTGCTCTGGCCCAGCTTCGTGGCCCCCGCGTAGAACTCGACCTTGACCACCGTGCCATCACTGTCCGTGGCCGTGGCCGCGAGAGGGATGGTATCGGTCACTTTGTAGTTCGCGCCAGCCGAAGGGCTGGTGAGCGAGACGGAGGGCGGTGAGTTTGTCACCGTGATGTTTGAGGCGGCCGAGGTGGTCGTCTCGCCGGCGCTGTCGGTGACGGTGGCGGTGATGGCATAGGAGCCAGCAGCCATGCCGCTCCACGCAAAGGTGTAGGGAGAGGCGTCCGCCTCGCCAATCTTGGTGCCGTTGGCAAAGAACTCGACCTTGCTTACCGTCCTGGTTGGGATGGCGGAAGCGACTGCGGTAAGAGTGACGGTGCTGCTCTTGCCAAATGTGGCCGCGTTCGCCGGCGCCGTGAGCGAAACGGCAGGGGCGCTGGTGATGCCATTGGCGACGATGGAAGCCTGGCTCACCTGGACCGAGTCGGTATCGAGCACATCACCGGAGCGCATGCCCACACGGTTGAAGGTGTAGGTGGGCGGAGTGAGGTCGGAACCTGTAAAGGCGGCGAAGAGAACACCATCGGAGGCGCGCACCAGGGCGGCATAGTAATCCAGGGCGCCGGTCGTCGTCCGCGACAGGGTCAGGACCAGGTTATAGGTGTCATCGGCAAAGGCCGGGGCGGGCAGCGAATAAGAAGTGAGCGTGGTGGCGCTGGTCGAGGAGTGGAACGCTGTGGAGTTGCCGGAATCCTTGCGCCACATGGACTGTTTGCCGGTGGCGTCCACCATGTCGTTGCTGGCGAGATAGCCGGGCCAGCCGGTGACGCCGCTCTGGCCGTTGGTATTGAAAAGGCCCCAGGCAAAACGGGCGTTGGGCGCGGCCTGGGTCGTGGCCATGCCGTTGATCGTCACCGTGGCCGAGAGCGTGACCGATGAGCCGGCCTGGTTGAGCGTCACATCCGGGAATGAGGAGTAGATGGCGGTATTGTCCGCTCCGTTGGAACCGCTGCCCCAGGTGGGCGAATCCGTGGTGGTGCCGCTGATCTGCGGTGAGCCAAGAGCCGCTGTCCAGCCGGCGTTCACAGGGCTTTGGGCATCCTTGCGGCTAGGCACGGTGAAATCCTCGCCAGTGCCCCAGTTGGTGGGATTGGGTCCCATCACAAAGGCCAGGGTCTTGCCGGCCATGATGTCCGAGTGATGGATGACGGCCGTGTTGAGCGGCTGGCCGTCGAGTGTCGCGGACTGAATGTAAAGGTTGGAGCCGCCTGCGTTCGCTGCCGTGACAGTGAACGTTTTGCCGCCGCAGACGTTGAACTCAAGGC
>OUNM011213859.1_pt1 | contig 22454 bp, 13 predicted proteins | sample 1769961 | NCBI WGS metagenome assembly OUNM01 (sample SAMEA3914820, study PRJEB12502) | metagenome | biome: forest; material: soil | place: USA | collected 2012-03-12 | depth 0.3 m | reverse complement strand
GTGCAGGGCGTGCAGGGCGTGCAGGGTGTGCAGTGTGCAGGCCTGCAGGCGGGTGTGCCCGGCCGCGGGGGGCGGCACACACACCTTGCAGCACATTTTCAAACAACCTGGCTCCCTGGTTGGCCAGCGGCCCAGTCAACCACCGCTAGTGGAGCCGGCGTCGGATACGGACCCGGTCAGTGGCAGGCCGACATTGAAACTCGGCAGCCAAGTCGGAGCGGCTTCGGAACACAGCGCTCGGCATTGGCCGGGATACCCCCAGACAGGTAGGCATGTTCATCTGATTCAGATCAGACGAGGGCGGGTTTACTGCCACAACATATATCGTGTATTGTTCGTTAGGTATTCTGTACTGTATCATGCTTCTATTTTTTCCGGGGTTTCTCCCCAAACAGAAGCTCGGCAAACAGAAGGGGGAACGGCGAAGAGTTTTTTTAAGGTTTGGGCTCGCGGGTCCGGCTGCGGAGTCATACCCTGCAGGCAGCGGACACGCCCCAGGCCGCTGCAGGCTAAGGCCTCAAGATCGGTGCTAAAACAAACCTGACCCCCTTTCCCGTTTGTTTCTCTGCGCGTGTTTGAGAGTCCTGCCGGCTACAAATCGCTTGCCATCCCCAGAAACGCGCGTCACAACTTTGCCAACGCTGTGGCCTCGCGCTGAGATCGAGGCTGTTCCAACATGCAGCGGGCAGCGGGCATCGAGGCGTTCATGCAAGGCGTGCACTGTGACATTGGAACCGTTGACCCAGCCGTCCGCGACTAGCCGCGCCAGGAAACAGCCGTTAAGTCCGGAATGTCGTGATTCGCGCTCATGATGGCAGCACCCCGTGTCGTGGGGGGGGGGGTGCAACACTGTTAAGCTATAGCGAGAAAGCTGGGAAGAAAGCTGATGAGTAATAATTCAAACAGGACCTCTCTCGTGCTGGGAAGTCTGCTGTTTTGTCTGCAACGATAAGAGGGGGAAAAGACTGTCTTGCATGCAATGTTCAGTGGAGCTTGCAGACCTGCCTGGCTGCACCCCAATCCATGTCAATCTTAGCCCCAAAAAGGCAGCTGTTCAACAGGGCGCCCACCAAGGGGAGCTTAGCTCAGGCGGTTGCGTCAGCATCTCCGGCTTACCCCTCGGGCCCAAACAATGCGGGAGCCAACGACCACTTGCAACAGCTCTCTAGAGCTTCCAACATCAACATCAACCTTGACCAACTTCGAGGCCAATTGAGGTTGCCGGCCGCCATCAGCTCGCATGGCCATCGATTGAATCCAGAACAAAAACAAATTTAATTTCAAAAAGAGCATCCTGTCTATCTTGAGTTGATGTGAGATCAGACCGTGAGTTGCCGCCCGCTCGGCTCGTGACTCGGCCGTCATCCATCATCCATCACCACACACCCCTAGTAGCGCAGGGAGCTAACGTCAACCATCCATCATCCAAGTCTGTCTGCCTGTCAGCCATGTCGGAGCGCACGCCGCTCATCAGCAGGTGGCCTGTTGCCCAGCCTCGGCCCCGGTATCCCCATGGTGTCTTGCGCCGCTTCTGCACCGTCGCCCTCGCATCGACCTTGATCTGGTTCTTTGTGGCCTTGGCTGTCTCGTCAACCTTCTTCCCGGATGGCCACTCGCACCACGACCCTAATGACCGGTGGACTTGGCCCGGCTGCGGCCGCAGGAAGGTAGACTACGACCAGCTGCGCCGCATCCTGCTCGACACCCCGACGAGCGAGCATGCCGAGGAATGGAGCCGGTATTACACCGCCGGCCCTCACTTGGCCGGCAAAAACTACTCCCAGGCGCTCTGGACCAAGGATAAGTGGGAGCGGTTTGGTGTGAAATCCGAGATCGTCTCGTACGACGTGTACATCAACTACCCCGTCGACCATCGCCTGGCTCTTCTTGAGAAGGAGGAGCGCGATGACGGCGCTTCGGCCTGGAGGGTAGCCTATGAGGCATCCCTCACCGAGGACGTCATCGAGGATGACCCGACGAGCAGTCTTCCCGACAGAGTCCCGACCTTCCATGGATACTCTGCGTCGGGCAACGTCACCGGGTCCGTCGTCTACGTCAACTATGGCACTTACCAGGACTTTGAGGACCTAGTCAACGCCAATATCACCCTCAAGGACAAGGTCGCCATTGCCCGCTATGGCGGCATCTTTCGAGGCCTGAAGGTCAAGCGAGCCCAGGAACTCGGCATGCTTGGCGTCATCTTGTACAGCGACCCCGGCGACGACGGAGATAATACCGAAGAGAAGGGAGAGAAGGTGTATCCAGATGGACCAGCCCGCCAACCGAGCAGCGTGCAGCGTGGAAGCACCCAGTTCCTGAGCTTCGCTCCAGGAGACCCGTAATTACAGCTGCCTCGCATCCCCCACCCCCATTTTCTGGGTCTGCTGACACGCCATAGGACGACCCCTGGATACCCTTCCAAGCCGGATGCGCCCCGCCAGCCGGTGCACACGGCAATTCCAAGTATTCCCTCCATCCCAATCTCATTCCAGGATGCCCTACCCATTCTGAAAGCCCTCAACGGTCATGGGCCCAAGGCCGAGGACTTCAACAAGTACTGGAATCGCCACCTTGGTTTGGGATACAAAGGCGTCCACTACAACGTTGGTCCGACCCCTGAGCATGTGGTTGTCAACCTTTACAATAACCAGGAGTATGTGACGACTCCGTTGTGGAATGTCATCGGTGTCATCAATGGCACCATTCCCGACGAGGTCATCATCGTCGGTAACCATCGCGATGCTTGGGTGGTTGGAGGAGCTGGAGACCCCAACAGCGGGTCGGCCGTAATAAACGAGGCGATCCGATCATTCGGCGAGGCTGTTCGTCAGGGCTGGAAACCTCTCCGCACCATTGTGTTTGCCAGCTGGGACGGCGAAGAGTACGGCCTCGTCGGCTCCACCGAGTGGGTTGAGGAATACCTGCCCTGGCTCGACGACGCCAATGTGGCCTACATCGTATGGTCGTCACTCTTTCCTGCCTACTGTCTCATGCTAATCTTGATCAGAACACCGATGTCTCGGTCAGGGGCACATACCTCCGGACATCAGCCGCTCCACTGCTTGACAACATCATCCACGCCGCGACAGCTGCCGTCCTGTCGCCGAACCAGACCATTCCCGGCCAGACCGTCCACGACCTATGGGACAAGAAAATCAACACCATGGGCAGCGGTAGCGACTTCACCGCCTTCCAAGACTTTGCCGGCATCCCCTCTCTCGACATCGGCTTTGACTCGGGCCCGGACGAGCCCGTATATCATTACCACAGCAATTACGATAGCTTCCACTGGATGGAGAAGTTCGGCGACCCGGGCTTCGTCTACCACCGCACCATGGCCCAAGTCCTGGGCCTAATCACCGCCCAGCTCGCCGACCTCCCCATCATCTCCTTCCGCGCGGCCGACTACGCTCGGGCTCTCGGCCGCTACGTCCAAAAGGTCCAAGACAAGCTCGACGACGCCCTCTCCCCAACTGAGATCGAAATCTCAACGGCCTCCCTCGCCAACGACGAAATTTACTTTGAACTCCGCGGCAGCACCCGATCTCACCTAACCACCACCACCTCCTCGTCATCCGCAGAGTCCTTCAAAACCTCGCTCCACCGCCTCCACAAATCCCTCGACAAACTCGCCGCCCGCGCCACCGCCCTCGATGCGCACGCCGACGACCTGGACCAGAAACTGAGGTCGCACATCCCCTGGTGGAGGTGGCCGGCCAAACTGAGGCTGGGTCACGAGATTCGCAAGGTCAACACCAAGTACAAGTTCCTCGAACGCAGCTTCTTGTTTGACGAGGGTTTGGATGGCAGGCCGTGGTTTAAGCATGTCGTGTTCGCGCCCGGGTTGTGGACGGGGTATGCCGGTGGTGAGTTTCAAGTCCTTATCCTTTTTCTATGTGAGTGGGCGTGCTGACCATGTTTATTAGCTGTGTTTCCGGGACTGGTGGAGAGTATTGATAATCGGGACTGGGTGAATGCGGAAAGGTGGGTGGACATCATCGAGAGCCGGATTAGGAATGCTGGGCATAGATTGTGAGGTCATGGTTGGACGGTGAGTTGGTTTTGGATGCGGTAGTCCAAGATATAGCAGCATAACGGGTTCATATCATCAAGCATACATATGTACATATGATGTATTGTGATGTATTTGTGTAAATCTTGACAAACAGGCTAGCGGTCAACGAAACCGATCCATCAACCTCAACCGCCCGGCAAAAAGGGGGGACACAAAAGGGGTATTATTAGCCACAACCTCCAAAACTCCAACTTCTCATATTCCAGCGCTTCTTGCCCACCCGCTGCCCCAAACTAACTCCACCTCCCTCACCACCACCTAGTTCGCCGGCAACTGCACCGCCTCGTGCTGCCCCTGCGTCTGCCCCAGCCCGTGTCCCGAAGCCAGGCTGCCCCCCGTGGGCTGCGCCACCAGCTGCGCGGGCGTCACCGGCGCGGGGCTGCCGCCCGACGTCTGCGACGGCGCCGACACCGACTGGTGTTGCTGGTGCGACAGGTGCTGCTGCTGCTGCTGCGGCGGGTGGACGGGCACGGGCGCGTAGAAGGTCTGCGGCATCTGCATCTGCGGCGGTGCCACGTGGTGTTGTTGCTGCTGTTGAGGGACCTGGTACTGTTGCGGTGGCAAGCCGGCGGCCGGGGGGTAGCCCTGCGGTTGGGGTTGGGGCTGCGGCTGCTGGGGCGGGTAGTAGCCTTGCGGGTGCATCATGCCGGCCGGGGGGGACATTTGCTGCTGGGTGTGTTGCAGGTAGGCGGGGACGGGCTGCTGGTATTGTTGATAGGAGGGCAGGCCGCCGGCGGGCTTGCCGGTGGCGGGAAAGACGGCCACGGTGGCGCCGCCGGGGCCGCTGGGGCCGGGGTTGGCGGAGAGGGGCATGCAGTGGAGGCCGGCGGCGCGATGGCGGTGGAGACGGATAGAGTGGATGACGAGGGTGGTCACGTAGAGGACGCTGCAGGGGAAGAGGGTCAGTTGGTGTCATATGAAATGGGGATACCGGGAGGAGTAAGGCAGACATACAACTCAACGCCTCCCAACGCGGCCGCCGCCATCTGAGTCGCGGCGACAGTGAGAGCCTCCCCAGTCAGACCGGTCTTGGTGCAGCGCCCTAAGTAGTTGCACGAGGTGCTACCCGCGCTCAGATACGGGGCAACTTCGGACGCCAGGAGGGCGAAAGCGGTGAGCCACATGACGAGGTTGAAGATGTCGAGGCCAAGCGTTGCCCAGTAGTTGTATGCGGCTTTCGGGCCATAATGAGCGACGATTTGGTAGATGGACGTGAGCATGCACAAGATGGCCTAAGCATATTGGTGAGTTGATGGGTCGAGTCTCGGGCTTCGAGGGCCGTCGAGGGAGCTTACCACTGCCAAGGTCAAGTTGTTGCCATCGAAACTCAGTACGGAGATGCCTTGGGTACGTTAGTCAAGATCCTGCAAGTGGTCCTCGGGGAAGCAACCCACCATATGCGGTCAGGGCTAGAATCAGAACGGCCAGGGAAAGCTGGGCGATCCTGAAGGCGATGAACCCGGTGGGGTAGATCGGAATGTGCTCCTCACCAGGAGGCCGTGCAACCGGGTAATTCTTGGGGTTGACTGGGTTGACTGGGTGGTTTATAGTCGCCATTGTTGTTGTTCGCCGAGAGATGCGATCTCAGCGTCACACATAGACGGGCGGGGGGTGAGTGTGGAGAGGGAAAGAGAGAGAAGACGAGAAAATGAGAAAGACAAAAAGACAAGCACCGCCGTCAAAAGCTGAAATGAAGAGAATCCCAGAACCAGAGCCTCGTGTCAGCTCGGGCCGTCGCAGCAACCGTTTCGACGCGACCAGGGGCGCTGGCAGCAAGCCACGCTGCGGGAGACGACCCCAGCAGACACGCTTGACACGGCAGACACCCGCCGTCCCTGGCCGTGGTTCTGCTCGAAGCTAGCGCTAGGGTGGCGCCGGGTGAGGCTCACAACTGGCGCTAGTGGATAGCGGCGCCGGCAGAGGACCATCCTGCATCTGTGGTCTGCCGTGATTTGCTGAGACAGGGGAAACTCTGGTGCGGCTGAGCCAGATCGAGCCGTGATTGGAAACAGGGGGGAGGGGGGAAGAGGCGGTGCTGGCTCTTCCTAGCGTCAAGACACGCGGATCAAGCTTCTCAACATGCTTCCAGTATCGAGAGCATTGATTGAAGTGACGCCTTGTTGAACAGTGCCGTCTTGGCTTCCATCATCCGCTGTGTTGCTTTGTTCGGAGATAGTTAACGGGAAGGGCCTCAGGGTTGTATTCGGCACTGCGGCTGAAATGTTGGTCTGCTGGCGCTGCCCAAGGAAGAGAGCAGCTTACTACACGAATACATAGTAAGTTACACCAGTAAGTCAGTCCGTTTCAAGGACTAACGTTGACGAAGCGAGCTGACCATCTTGGTTGTGGGAGATAAAAGAGGTTCCATCTTCCCTGGCGTCTTTTTCTTCTTTCACCCACCCATACACTCTCGAGAAAGATCTTCAAGGCGCAGTATTGTCTCAAATTCCATTCGACATCATCGCCGAGATAAACTCTATGCATACTGAGCCCGACATGCCCAAGGCAATGACATTAAACAAAACAAGTGGTGGTGAAGCATCGTTCCCCATATGCATCCATAAAAACATTTGAGATCTGGACACCCTTCGTCAACATCATACCGTTCTCCATGCACGCCGGCCTGCGCAGCATCTAACCGACAGCTTGAGCGCCCCTGCTCTCGCCCTGTATATACCGAGCCAACCAGTCTTTTGATCAAGGCGGCAGACCAAAAAAGCCAATGCAAGCAAGAGGGGGTCGCAACCATCCCCGGGTGAAAACGCCCCTGATCGAAGCTGAACAACGAGAACCAGGTCTCACTCAAACATCAACAGAAGATGAAAAGTAAAAAGAATATAGCGAATATTAAAGCAACGCAAATGGAGAAAGCAAATGGCTATGATGGGTATCAGAGCAGAGCCCAAGAAAAATAACTGCCCTCCCCGCCTGGCAACAACATCGGTCTCTCCTCTCACGCAAAGTCGTCAGCACCATCGTCCAAGACCAGCTGATCCACCCGCTGCACCAGCTCCTTGGTCTCGCGCGCAATCTCAAATGCAATCGGTGGCAGCGTCTGCGTCCACATGCGCCACTCCATGCTCCGGCTGTCGCTGCCCTGGGCGGCGAGGTCGAGCCCGCGCTTGCCGGCCTCGGTCAGGCGCTCGCGGCATTCGGATAGGTGCTTGACCAGCTCGGCGCCCTGGGCGCCGCCGACAGCCCGCTGGGTCTCGGCCGTCACCTGCCCGACGACGTCGGTGATGACGTTGATCTCCTCGGTGACCTGGTCGATGTCGGCGTCGTTCCGGATCAGCTGGACGAGGTCTTGGATGGTCTGGACGAGCACGGCCGTCTGGTCCTCGAGGTAGATCTTGAGATCCTCGGTGCGTCGGTCGGGCTGCTGTTGAATCCTGTACAGGCCAGTTCCGTTGCCGTTTCCGTTGGCGTTCGGTGCGATGGGGAGGGCCTTGCCAAGACCTCCGTACCCACCTTCGCTGCCGTTGGCGACGGAGCCGTTCCGTCCTCTCGGTGCCTTGGCGTACGACTCGCGCGGCGAGTTGACCGGGCTGTAGGCCGACGAACCAACGCTAGTTCGGCTCCCCGGGCCAAGACCCTGGAACGGTGGGGGTGGCGGCAGTGAGCCAGGAATGGAGGTCGCACTTGAGACTTGGCTCTGCGCGTTGCTCTGCGGGGAGAAGAAACCGCTCGATTCGACGGGTGTCACCGTCCCGTCGTCGTCGTCTTCCAGCTCGTCGGTCGGCGTTGCGCGGATCTTAGCCGCTCGAAGCAGCTCAATGACGGCCGCCACCAGATGTGACGCCGCTGCGTCAAGCAGCGATACCGGCGAGATGCCGGCTGAGTTGGCGAAGGTCTTGGAGGCTGTGATCAAGTTGTTTGCGGTCGACGAGACTCGCGCCTTGAGCTTCTGATTCTGCATCGCCGCCTCCCCGTTCTGGCCCGATGCATCGATATCTTTGGTGATCCGTCGAACGCTGACCACGACCGCCTTCATGGCGTCCATCACGCGCTCCGGACCATCCGCCCGCGCCCGCTGGAGAAGCTCGTCGATGGCAAGCTGGAACTTTGTGACGTGGACGTCCTTAACCAAGCCCCTATCATCCGTAAAGCCTTGCTCGCGAAGATATTTTGCGGCGTCCTGGTCGGCCGTGATACTCCCCGAAGAACCACGCATGTTCCGGAGCTGTGTCTTTGCGCGCGCATAGCGATTCTGCCACTCTCGAACCTCGTCCTCAAGCGACTCGATCGTCTTCTCCATCTCGGACTGGCGGTCCCAGGCCGCCCCGCTCTGCTGTGAGATGGTCCTCATCTCCCGCAGAAACTCCTGTGCCTCCCGTCGCACTTCCTCGGTGACCTGTTCCTGCTCTTCCAGCGCCATGCGCAGCGCATTGTTTTCCCGCTCCAGCTCCGGGTTGGCCGCGCCGTTGGACCCCATCCTGCTGCTCGATTGCCTGGCCCGTTCGATATCCTCCCGTAGTTGGCGCGTCTCGCTCGCGTGCTCTGCACGAGCCCTTTCGATCTCCCTCTGCAACGAATCGTTCAGCTCCTGAGCTTCGGCGAGCTTGTCCTCGAGGTTCGCCCGCGCATCGTCCCAATCCTTCTTTGCTGCCTTCGCCGCAGCAGCTGTCGAGCGTTCGCCGTCCAGAACGTTGGCGAGTTCGTCGTCCTTCTTTTTTAATACGTCCTCCATGTCGTCGAGTTTCTCCCGCAGGTCTCTGACCTGCTGTTCGTATTCCTCAATAAGCTTCTTATCATTCTATAAAATCAGGGTTAGCAAAAGGTCTCTCGGCACCATGAGGAAAGAACCAACCTCAGATCGCTTGCTGTCCCGGCCGTCCGCCGCCCGCCCCATGCCGTACGCTGCATTTGGATCCGGACTTGTGGGGCTGATGGCATCGTCATCTTCTTCCACCATGGTGCTCTTGTTCGGCACAATTGTATTGCTCTGGAACTGTTTTGGCATCGGCCTCCCGTAGTCACTATTCGCGACGCTCGGTGACGGCGGGATGGGAAAGCCGCCATTCATAGGTGTCGGCAAGCCGCGGCCGCTCCTGACTGAGCTGGCTTCGGAGGGGCGCCTGCGGCTCTGGTTTCTCGGAGGATAGCCGTTCATTCCATTGACGGGCGTCTGCGAGCGGCTTGCCGGCCCTCCACGCACTGACATGGGACTCCCGACGCGAGGAATGTCCCCTGCGGCGAAACGCGGGAACCTGCGCTCCAGCTCACAAAAGACATCGGTGGCGAGGTCGCGGAACCGCGGAGGGCCGAGAGAAGAGAGCTTCTGGCGGGCCTGGTTTCGCTTGGGGTGGAAATTTTCTTCGGGTAACAGGTAATCAGGAGGCCCGGCGCTGGGCGGGGCGTTCGAGGGTCTCCGGCTCGCTTGTTCTCGTCGCTTCAGCTCGTCGAAGACATCGGTGCTGAGTTCGAGGAATTGGACGCCGGTGAGGCGCTGCAGCTTGTCGCGGGCCTTGTTTGGCGGAGGTTTCGGGTTGCCATCGCGCGAGGTCGCCGATAGGTATCGCTTTAGGGAGATGTAGTGTTCTGACAGCACGAGCTCCTGGTTCTCGGACTGCTGGCTCTGGCTCTGGCTCCTCCCGCCCTCGCTCCTCGCATAGAGATTGGTGCCGGCGCTGGACCTGCCGACGGAGGGCGGCGGCGAGGGGCCGCCCACGCTCCGCGGCCCTGGGGGGAAATTGCCGTTCATGGGCCTGACGGGTCCCGCCGAGTCGGGCGGTGTGTTGAGCTGACCCCGATTATTCTGGTATGGAAGCCCGTCCTTGTCGACGGGATATGACCATTCGCTGCCGCCTAGAGAGACAGGAGAGAGCGGTGCATTGCGGCCATTCATGGTATTCTATTCGGTGCGGCGCGACGGGTGCGTTGGCGGTCTCTCCAGCGGGCGCCGGGCCAGGTCGTGCAAAGTCGGGGAGATGCGGCGGACGCCACTTGGAAGGCCGCGTGGGCGCCGGAGGATCGAGGTCGACGGCGCTGCGCTGCTGCGGTGCGTCGAAGCTGCATGCAGCGAAAATGAGATTGCCGAAAACTGGAGAACAAAGCTGGCTGCGGTGCGGCGGCGACCTGGTTGGGCGGCCGGAGGCTGTCGAAGGTTGTCTGTCACAGCATGAAACACCACCAGCGCTCGGCCAACGAAAGGTCGTCAGGGGGGGCGGCTAGGGTGCTGCTCGGCGAAAAAGAAGGCTTAAGTGGCACGGCCCGACCAGTCGGAACAGCACAAAAGAAAATAAAATAAATGAGACCCGGGTCTCTTGTCCGAGACGGGGGCTGGAAGGGTTGGCCCGGTCGTGCTCGTGGTCGTGTGGTCGTGTGTCCGTGTGGTCTAGGTTGGTGTCGTGGTTGACGTCGTACGCAGGTCAGGGCCTGGGTTCGTCGTGGCTGGGGAAGGGGGAGGGAGGAAAGCTGCTGTGTCCTCGCCGTCCGGTCTGGCCCCGGTTGGGCTAGGTTTCGTCTCAACACCCGCAAATGCGCGTGCCACGGAGCTGCAAACCAGCGGCGGCGAAAACCAAGAGGCAGGTCGGCGAGCACGAGTCAGGCGGGCAGCGGGAAGCCGGAGCGGGACTGGGATGTGCTGTGGTGCTGGGTGCAGGAAGGAAGCCAAAGGCGCACCTCAAAGGCTTAAAGCAAGCAGCAGCAGGCAAGCAATCGGGCGAAGCAAACGCCTTCAGAATGTAATTAGGTATAGACGCCCAACCTCCCGCTGGTTGCTTGCTCTTTGTGCCGGGCGCGAGTGGGAAAGGCAAAAAGGCAAAAGACACCGAGATGCGCAATCGGGAAACGGGGGCAGGAGCAGGAGCACACTACAAAGGGCGGTCGGTCTCGCTGGGTCTTGACTCTTGACTGGGCAATCTCATGGCGGCGCGCCCCTTGAAAGACGCCGAGACCCTGGCACCCAAGCACGGTTCAGGTGGCGATTGGGGGTTCCTTCTGGGTCTTGACTGGGGACGTAATCTCCCTGTTAGTCGCGCGCTACCGCAGGAACAGTTTGGCGAAAGGAGGGCGGGAAGGCGGAGGCAGGGATGTGCGGGGGGATCGGCCCTGCAAGTCAGCACTGGCGGCCGCTGCCCGCTGGCCGAGAAAACCGTTGCCTTTGCTCACTCGGTCTGCGCTTTTGCGGGATTGCCCTGTCCAGATCCATCGATCCACCGCACCCATCCATTTCAAGCTGGAAGTCTTGGACCCGCCGTGAAAGGAGGCATGTCGGCCTGAATAGGAGTCGATGGGGCAGGTCCAGACCTGCGTCTGCCGCCCCGAGTTGCTTGCGAACAACTCCCAGCCACGAACAAATGAACAAAGGGAGACAAAGCCTGTCTGGGTCTCTGGGAAGCCTATCTGGGAAGCCTGTCTGGGAAGCCTGAGCCGACTCGGCGTGCTGTTTGAGTCCACACGCGCCCAGAAGAGGCAGCGGGCCGGCAGCTCTTCATTTCTCCCTACTCCTCTTTTGCAGAGCAAGCGTGATATGACGACGCTCCCTCGCCAATCTCCCTCACCAGACAAGCAATCCTCCTCACCCATGTGCCGATGCCAGGCCAGCATGACGGCCATGCCCGTGTTTCGGGAACTCCACGTGGTGATCCGGCATCTTGTGCTGGACGGGACATGGAGCTCATCTCTGTGTCGGTCCAGAATATCGAGAGGACCCGGCAAGAAAGCACGCTTCGGCTCTCTCCGTCAGACAAAGCCCGGCGGGTCATGCCACGCTGCATTGAGTGGCGCCCAGACCCTCTCCGCATATCCCCCAGACTTGGACGTTTGATGGCCCGGGTGCTGGTTAAAGGCAAACCGCCATGCGCCCGCCCATTCTAGAAGCCGAGTCATCGATTTGTTTCGCTGCGAGTCAGCCAGGGAATCTCGCTCTGCTGGGGACCCTCCGCGCCACCCTAGTCGGCCCTCATTTCTGTTCTGTCGTCATCCTGGGGTCCATGGTCAAACAGCGCGGTTGGATCCCTGATCCGAAGAAAACGAACCCCGAAGGGCAAAGCAATGGGCGTGTGCTCCAATGTCTCATTATCATATGTAGGAAAACTCCATAACCTAAAGCCTGGTATCTCTGCTTGAGCCCGCCCAACGCCCTAATCCGCATTCCCAGCCCTGAACCACCAAACGCCCTGCGCAAAAAGACAACGGGAATCACACGTGCTGGCGGAAAACCCTAAAACCAGGACAGGGTCCATGTGGCAGGCAGATCCGGCCACCTCTCTTGCCACTCGGCCAGGATGTCGGGCACCCGCTCGTCAAAGCCGGCTCTGCTGCCGGCGGCCCCAGCTTCAAAGGCCGAGGCGCCAGTTTTCTCCCGCTCTTCCAGAGCAGCCTTGTTCAACGAATCCGCGAGGTCTACCATGGCCCCGCCCGCCGTCAGGGCGTCCTTGTTGTTGTCCTTGATGTCGATGTTGATGACATGGACAGGTCGGTTCAGCGGGGCGCCCCGATTAAGGAGGTCGTCGACCACGGCGTCCCAGCAGCGCTCCTCGCAGGTGATGACCACGTCCGGTACGCCGGCCTCCATGCCCACGCTCCCCTGATCCGTCTGGTGCTTGACCCTTGGCATCCCGACCTGCCAGTCCTGCCACCGCTCGGGGCCCCACTTGATCTGGCGGTTCCGCTCCAACATGTTCAGCAGGCCATTCGCCCGGTAGAGGCGTGCATCCTTGGCGTCAAGCTCCCTGTAGATGCTGTCGTACGAAGTCTCGTTGAATTTGTAGACGTTTGGCTGGGTGATGGTCGGCCCGGGCAGCCGCACTAAAGACCCGGTGCCAAACGAGATGACGGGGTAGTTGGCCTCGGCAAGGCGGCGGTGCCCTTCCATAGACCTTGGCAACGTCAGTCTTGGCCTCTCAAGCGGCGAACTGGGATGTGAGGTAGACTTACCGGTTCTGATTACTTGCGCAGACGGTGCAAAACTTCAACCTGAAGGCCGACCCATTTTCCGGCTGGCCGTTCTGGGCCGCGGCCGAGCCGGCGCTCCCGTTCGCAACGTCCATCGGGAAATGGGGGGAGGAAGGAGGGCGGTGATGCTCCGATCCTCTCGGAGGCGGATCAAATGGTTGGCGCCCACAGATGGCTCTGCATCTCACGAGTTAATTGCTTGCTCACGAGTGACAGCAGTCTCGTGTACATCGTCCCCATCAGCCGTGCCGAAATCAGAAAAAAAGCGTAATTAAAAATGTATCATCACGCGCCTGCGAATGCAGGGCTACAGACAGCTCCAATAAAGAGTTCATCATGTTGCACACCAAGCAGAGGAAGAATAGCAGAGAAAATAGCTGTGCGCTTACCTGCGGGGAAAACACCAGAGCGGCAGTGCTATGTTCTCATCCTGCTGGGGAACGGCTGCGTGCACAGTGTTGCAGCCGGAGGTGGTTGGAGCCTGGGAGGTCAAGTCTGGAGCTTGAAGCAGGCAGCTTAAAATTCCTCGCGAGTCGCCGTTTTCTGTTTCTGGAGAGCTCCATTCCAGCACGTGACCCGATTCCATGTCAGCGATCTTGGCAACATCCGATGCTGTCCAATCAGAGATACTGCCATTGTTGACCGCTTCGCGTGGCTCCTGCACCGGAGGTTTACCCCGGCCAGAGCGCCACTTGTTTCAGCTTGCGACCCCTGGTCTGGCCAGCCCGTGCGGCTGCGCCCCCAACCACGAACAGGGCATTGCTCAGTCAACGAGTTCTCCCTCAGGCAAGCGCAGCGCCAAAAAGGCTTGTGTGTCTTCTGTCGGCAGGTCAAGCGGTCTGTGATCACAGACAAGCCTTTTCTTCTCGAAACATGGCTTTGGTTCACTTGCACCGGGCGAGAGAGGTGTCAAGTCGGGACGTGAGTCTTTTGAAACCCCGCGACACCAACAAGAGCCCCAGCGCTGTCCTTCTAAAAATAGCGATTGACGTCGCCGCCTATTGGTGGTGGACGCAGCTTTGGGTCGAGCTGTTGTGCTGCTGTTGGTGACAAACAGACAGGACCGGACTTGGAATGTATGCACTCGCTCATCCCTCTGTCGAACCGGGCTCGCCGCCGTCCTGGACAGTAGGTAGTATCCGGACACAGTACGGAATATGTACCTAGGTACGAACAGTATTTCCCAGCCGGAGGGGGGGATGTGAGCGGGGCAAGGGAGCCTCGTCCCAGAAACAATCAACCGTCCATCAAGAGCCGCACGAGACACAGACGTGAGGACGGCCTGGCCATCCCTGGTGTCTCGCTTGTCGCACAATACATTCGCCAATCAGACAGGCGGCGAGCCGCACCCTTGCACCGGTGCTGACGAGGGGCGAGGGCGAGGGTGAGGGCGAGGTGAGGGGTGAGCACTGAGGGGGTCACCACAGATTACATATGTACCACCTCTCATGGGTTTCCAGGGGCTTGCGGAATAGAGCTCGTGCTGTGTAGGTAGGTGTTCGGCACATGCGCAATGCATCCTGGGCCAGAGCCCAACAATGGGCCAGACGGGCGTTGGAGGAACCTGGAAGCCCATCGTCTCCACCCATGGCAGGGAGTCCAGAGTCCGATTTGCGGTTGCTGGGCGGGGTCTTGCAGACGACTGCAGTCCCGTCTGCAGCCTGCAGCGCGCTTAGGTCCACTGAGCTCGCTGGCCAGCCGCCCGCTTTGTCTTGGGCAGCGCTTCCAGGCTCCCCCTACCCAGTAGACGGTAGTACCGCCCGCAGCTCGCAACTCGGGCTGTTCCCCCCTTCCAATCCCTGGCCGGCCCTTTTTTTCAACTGTGTTGATCTGGCTTCAACCCCAAGCATATTCCCCCCTCATCCAATCGTCCTGGCCCTGTCCCGGTGGCCGGATGCGCTGGTTCTTGGATAGCGCCAGCGTCGACGTTATTTGCCGCCGCCAGTCTCGCAGTGTCTTGCACTCCAGGCGGGCTGTCACTGACTGAGACCGTCCCATTCTAATAATACGCCCTTGCGCCTGGCAATCCCGACCGCCAGGCACCACCTCACCCACCCGCACCCGCCGACCTACCGCACACCACACCCACCGACTTTCCGCACGCACGCACCGGATGACACATGCGGATAGCTTCCAGGTTCCCTCGCCATCGCCCCCCGTTTTCCTGTCCCGGCCTGAAAGGGTCTGAGCGCAATCCCGAGTCCACGTTTTCTGGCACCGCATCAAGGCGGCTTCTTTCTTTCATTGTCTGCGGCAATCCGGCATCGAGCCCGAGCAGACCAGGGCGAGTCCAGGGCTCGTGAGCTCCCTCCCTCCTCTCTTCCTCCCCTCGCCGCCGCCCCTTGTTCGCTTCCCTCGGTTTCTGCCCTGCCCTGCCGCATCGGTGCAAAGCCGCAAGCCGCAAGCCGCAAGCAGTCAGCGAGCGGGTGCGCGCCGGCGTTGCCTGGGGTCCCACATCTTTCTTCCAGGGCTGCTCGAGACCAGGCCAGGGCGCAAGCGCAGCGCAAACCCCACACCGGCCTTCCCTGGCCTTTCCTGGGCAATCCCATTGATTGATCCATCCTCGCTCGCCGTCTCCCGTCCCCCGTCTTCCGTCCTCCGTCGTCGGTCCTCGCCTTCCCCCGAACCATGACGGCGGTTCTGTCGCCCGGCTCCTCTCCCGCGACCTCGCCGCCCGCTCTCTCGTCTCCGGCCGGAAACTCGGCGCATCCCGCTCTTCCCCCGCTCATCACCTCGCCGCCCGCTCGCAGGAGCAACCTACCGCGCCCCATGTCGCACGCCTCCAAGAACCGCCTGTCGCAGTACTCGACCACGGGCTCCCTCCCCTCGAGGTCGCGGCCGCCCTCCCACATCTTTCCGATCTTCCCCTCGAGTCTGTCGTACACCCTCGTCCGAGATTTCGCCTACCCGCCCTCGCACCCCATGCACTATGGCCCCCCGCCGGAGCCGTCACGGCCGCCGTCGGGCATGACCACTCCCGCGAGCGAGCACCACCGCCTGTCGGACCTGCCCGTGTGGGACGCGAAGACGAGCTGGGACGACCGCTCGTGGAGCAGCAGCGGCTTCTCCAGCAACCGCCCTGCCGACCTGCCTGCGATCCAGTTCGCCGACGGTCCGCCGTGGAGCGAGGACGAGGACCTCCAGAGCCCCGTCGTCAGCTCGAGGCATAGGAGACACAAAAGCGGGTCGGGCGGCGCGTACGGGAAGGGCCGCGGCAGCCGCGATGCCCCGGCCGGCCCGGAGAGCCACGTCCGCGAGAGGGGCTACTACGTCGGCACCAGCAGCGATGGCAGCGAGCGGTACTATGTGAACCAGGGCAACGAGGCCAACGGGCCCGGCGGCGAGTATGTCACCTATCCGCCGGACCAGGCGCGGCACGGCGGGGCAGGTGCAGGCAGCACGGGCAGCGCATATCAGCTGGCGACCCAGCAGCCACGCCAATTCGGCGAGCCGTCGGGCTACGGGTCGGACGACTCGAGCACATGCTCATCCCCCGGTTACCGCAACACGGACGAGTCCCGCTACTCACGCGACTATCAGTTCACAATCACATCGCCCGACGAGGAGATGCACGGAAGGGCCGTCGCGCTCTTCGACTTTGAGCGGGAAAACGAGAGCGAGCTTCCGTTGGTGGAAGGCCAGATCATCTGGGTCTCGTACCGGTACGGTGAGGGCTGGCTGGTCGCCGAAGACCCCAAGACACAAGAGAGCGGGCTCGTGCCCGAAGAGTACGTGCGCCTACTGCGCGATATCGAGGGTGGCATGACGAGCCTCACCGGCACGCTCAACACGGCCGGCGACGGCAGCCCCGCCAGCCCTAGCAACGACGTCGGCACGCCCACCCAGGCTGAGCACTCGGCTGCGCAGCAGTTCCCCCACTCGCCTGCGCTCACCACCGGGAGCGGCTCGTCAACCGCGACAAATAACACGGCGTCGACCGCCACCGCCACGACAACAACATCAACAGCAGCGAACGGCTACCACCAGCCCGTCGTCTCCACATTTTCCACCTCGGGCAAGGACCTCGACCCTTATCCGCAGCACCTGCTCGGCACCCAAGCCGGCCAGCCCCCTCCACAGGTGGTGCACTACCACGGCCAGAGAGGTGGCAGCCAGGCCAACACCCCGACCCTGGCCATTCACCAGGGGTTTGGGTCCAGGCGGGCCAGCCAGGACACCACCTCGACCGCCACTGCCGCGGGGGCGAAGAAGGGCGAGACAGCGACGGTTGGGGGGTTGGAAACGCTTCCCGACGCGAGGTTAGAAACGGTTGAGTCGGAGACCGCGGAGCCGAAGAAGAGGGAGTCAAGGTGATACTTGGGGACTCCGAATAGGGGCCTTGACGGCAGGCAGGAAGGCAGGAAGGCAGTAAGGCAGGCAGGAAAGAAGGAAGGAAGAGAAAGGAGGCGATCAGGCAGGCGAGAAACATGCCGAGCGGAGCATACTTTACCGGAGGTTGCATAGCAAGGGGCCAAACAGGCGGTCGGGGAGCGAGAAACTGGCAGGCTTGGGGAAGCGGGTATGGCTGGTCTCACATGGGGTCATGTACCAATATCCAGCTCGCTTGGGGAGCGGTTTGGCAAAAGGAGCGCGCGTTGGTGTTATTCTCTTGTGTGCTTATGTTTATGACCATGAACGATGGGAATGTCCGTTTCTCTTGTTGACCTCCTTGTGCTGCTCCTCGCCGTTGATGTCTGATGGCGCCGCAAAGAATTACAGCTTCTTCTTGGTGCTAGCTGTGTCTCACTCGACTCTCTCTGCATCTGAACCCATTCTCTCCAGGGGTCATCAACCCCGTCTCTCGCTCACGACATCAAGGGTATTTTGGTGTACTGCCGTGTACGGTACGGTACATACAGTGCCCCACCACTCCCACAGCACCGGTTCGGAGCTGTTTTAGTGGGCGAAATGACGTAAATCAAACCGCTGTAGCCGAAGCTCGCAGCAGCGCAAAGGCAGCCCGTTCAATTCGTACCCGCCGCGGCAGAGTTCAAGAAAAACACCCTTAATCACACCATCGCATCCCCCCATCTCGCCAATTGAGAGGCGGCCGGCTCACCACACTCCTTCTCGAATCCCAATCATCCCGTTGCCGACACAATGAGCTTGTTTGTCGCCAGCCGGTCTGCCTTCCGGGCCGCCGCCCCTCTCAAGCGGGTGAGTTCCGAGCTGCTCCTCTGCGTCCTTCCCTTCCGCATCGGCTTGCCTTGGGAGTCGTAAGCTACCTAGGTTGCTGTAATTGACCTCCGCCGCAGCGATTCCAGGTCCGCCGCTATGCCACCGAGCCGCCGGCCGCCGAGCCCAAGAAGGGCAACAACTCCCTGCTCTACGGCGCCGCCGCTGTCGCCCTCGCCGGTGCTGGGTACTACTTCCTTGGAGGCACCCCCGCGGCCAAGAAGGCCGAAGAGAAGGTCAAGGAGGTCATCCCTGCCGCCGAGCTCAAGGCGGCCTTCACCGGCGGTGACCAGGGCTGGGTTAGCCTGAAGCTTGACGAGGTCGAGATCGTCAACCACAACTCAAAGCGCCTCCGCTTCCGCCTGCCCGAGGACGACATGGTCTCGGGGCTGCACATCGCGAGCGCCATCCTGACCAAGTACAAGGGCCCCGAGGACGAGAAGCCCACGATCCGCCCCTACACCCCGACCAGCGATGAGGACGCTCAGGGCTACATCGATCTCCTCGTCAAGAAGTACCCCAACGGCCCCATGTCCACCCACCTGCACGACATGGTCCCCGGCCAGCGCCTCGACATCAAGGGCCCCATTCCCAAGTACCCCTGGGCCGCCAACAAGCACAACCACATCGCCCTGATCGCCGGCGGCACCGGCATCACGCCCATGTGGCAGCTCTGCCGCGCCATCTTCAACAACCCCGACGACCAGACCAAGGTGACGCTCGTCTTCGGCAACATCAGCGAGGACGACATCCTGCTCAAGAACGAGCTCGCCCACCTCGAGAACACGTACCCGCGCCGCTTCCGCGCCTTCTACATGCTCGACAACCCGCCCAAGGAGTGGACCGGCGGCAAGGGCTACATCGGCAAGGACCTGCTCAAGACGGTGCTGCCCGAGCCCAAGGCCGACAACATCAAGCTGTTTGTGTGCGGCCCCCCGGGCATGATGGACTCCATCTCGGGCAACAAAAAGAGCCCCCGCGACCAGGGCGAGCTCAAGGGCATCCTCAAGGAGCTGGGCTATACCCCGGAGCAGGTTTTCAAGTTTTAGATGAAGCCAGCCAGCGAGTCAGTGTTTGTGTTGCTGAGCATGTAGAATAAAGAATCGTGCTGTTCATGTTATAAGAGATGCTTCCGCCCGAAAGACTCAACATCCATTTACCGTTCTCATCTTCTGCGCTCTTCTCTACTCGAAGGCCCCGTGCCGTCATGTCAATGGTAGGATGTATTGCATGTCGGTCTCATCGCCGACCTGCTCAAGGAATCAGCCAGTGTCTTGTATGGGCAAACGAACCACAACGGCAATGCCTTTTAAGGAACTACTGACCAAAGCAAGATCTTGACAGGGCCCGAGATCAATCATTTCACGAGTCACGTAGGAGGCAAGACACACACACGACATCATGTCACATCACAAACGGTAGCATCAGCGAGAGCATTGTCCATCACCAAAACACTTGAATTTCCTCCACCCCAAGCCCGTATCTTCGTCCCAGAAACGACTCCCCCAAACTCCAAAACTCCTGGCATGGCCTGTCTCCTTTCTTTTCCCCTTCCAATTCATCCCAGAACGCCATGCTCCCCTCCCAACCACCACCCGACACCCTTCTCACAACCCCATGCTTCCCTCCCGTGTATTCCCGTCGTCATTTTATGACGAGAAGGGCCGTCATTTTATGACTCTTTCCCTTGACAAAAAAAAAAAAAAAAGGACATGCCTCGCCGGGCAACATCCAAAACCATCATTTTATGACGAAGGGCGGTCATTTTATGACTTTTTCCCTTGTGCCAGACCAGGCCATGCCGTGCCTTCACTGCCCACAATCAACACCTTTCAACACCACCCCCATCGTCAACATCACATTCACACACACACCAACACCACTCCACGAGAATACCTTCTCCAACACCACTCACACAACTCACACCACTCAGAGACCGTCACCTTATGACGTGTTCCCTCTCCCCCATCATCACACCGTTCAGAGGCCGTCACTTTATGACGAGTTCCCTCTCCTCCAACCCATTTCAGAGACCGTCACTTTATGACGCGTTCCCTCTCCCCAAACCCATTTCAGAGACCGTCACTTTATGACGTGTTCCCTCTACCCCCACCACCAATCATTGTCAACTCCAACCATCTCCGGGTGTAAACACCCCCCATCATCCAGCATTTCATTCTGGTGATATCAAGAAAAACCTGACAAGTCAAAAAGAGTCAGCCACTGCCTCAAATCACAGCCAGCAAGAGAGAATATGAGGTGAGAAGTGACATGGAAATGTCTCAGAGAGAAGATTGACTCGACATGTTCCGGCTCTCAAGAGGCATGGATCACAAAGCTCCTTCCCCCCCGCGAGGAGGGAAAGGGAACCCGCGCGCCATGCCCCCCGGCCAGAGTTCCGGCTAAGGATGACGATACGAAAGATCTCATCATGGAAAGAAGGGTTTGGTGCCGGGCAAGCGAGGAAGGGAACTTACACTTTGGTTTTGTGTTTTCGGGCGTGAAATTTTGGATGTTTGGGGGTCGTGGTAGACCGGGCGCGTGCGCGATCCAGCGAATAAGCCAGTGAGGAGAAGGACTTGATGTTTTGTGTGTTTGGTGTAGCGTAGCTTGTGATGAGATGTGCCGCTCCTCCTCAATCGTCGTAGGAGATGTGACGTCGCTGGATCGCGCTGGCCTCGACCGGCTTGTTGTCTTCTTCGCCGTAGTCAAGCGTGGCCAGGCCCGTGTCCACCACGTCCCATGTTCGCTTGCGCAGATCAACCGGCTCTGCCCCGTTCTTGTTCAGGTTGTTCTTGGCCTTGCCGCGCTTCCGCTTTTTGGGCTTCTTTGCGGTGGCGGATGGAGCCGACGACGAGACCTCGCCTTCAGACATGTCGTGCGCCGCATCTTCCTCGGGGTTTGTGGTGGTTTTGGACTTGGATGATTCTCGTTCGCGGCGCAAAGCCTCGAGTTCCGAGTGTCTGAAGATGGCGATTTGCTCGTCGGTCAGGGTCCGTTTGACACCGTCGGGATAGTAGCCAAGCCCATCATCCTCCTCTTCGTAGTATTCCTCTTCATCTGCCGCGTGGCCTGTGATGTCTTCGGTGGACGGCGGAGGGTTGGGTCGGAGGAAGTGGGCTTGGAAGTGATCGGTCGCGAGCTGGGCGAAATGAGCTTCTTGAAAAGCAATCATCTCAGCCTACCGAGAAATTGTCAGTCAACTTGGCCAAAAGCGAGGAATCAGTGTCGCACCTACCTGGCTGATTTGAGGCACTTGGAGTGTCGTGCCCGCCATTTTGGCGACGTGACGCGACTGTGGCCGGGGTTCGGTGGATGAGTGGCCGAGAAGGGAAGTGGATGGCCGAAGATCGATCCCAGGCCAGTCACGTGCTCTGTGTAAGACAACCAAAGCAATGGCTGATCAATCGTCTCAAAAGGGTTGTTTTTTGGGTTTCCTTTTTTTGGTGTTTTTGTAGTTTGTTTCTGTCGCTGTCGAAGAAGAGCAGATTCTCAGGGCTGGTGATGTGAAGAAATGGCCAGCAGCTTTTAGCATGGTGTCTTTGCTGAGCTCAACTGAGTCAAATGAGCAGTGATTGTTTTTCGGGATACTGCTCAGAAATCAGAGCCCAACCCCCAGCTAATGAGCCTTCCACCAACACTCCTGCTCCCAGCGGCAGACGGAGTAGTCTGTATCACAGCAGAAGCTGGAAAGCGACGCTCGTAAGCGCCAGGGTGACTGTATGTCCGCCGAAGGAAGCATGGATTGTTTGCGGTATGACCCAAGCCAGGGGCGGAGCTAAGATTGACTCAGGAGTGCCAGAGCGCTTTGGAAAGCGCGGACAACCTCTGTGACTGGTCGTTGTTAGCTGGTCATATCTGGTAGCCACGGAAAAAGTAGACTCACGATGCTTCTTCTTCTGCGACAAGCTCTGTTCTGCAATCTTGACGTATCGTTCTCGGGTCTGGAGTCGTTTGACCCCTCGCTCGCTGTCGTGAACCGAAGCAGCAGAGGCCCAGACATTGAAGAACTGCAAAATCGTCAGTTAAAGTCCTCTGGCAACTATATCAAGACGGGATTGGAACTCACCTTGACAAGATCCTCAAACTCCTTGAGGAGCTCCTGCTCCTGGCGATCAGCGTCGGCAAAAGCCTCTTCGTATTGAGCCTCGAACTCGTCCCAGTCAAAAGGCGCCAGATGCCCAGGCGTGCTAGGCGATCTCTCAGAGGCTTCCTTCAGGCCGTTGATGCGCTCTTTGGAATTGCGCGGTTCTGGCGTCTTGACCTGGAGACGAGTGCCTTGCGGCCTGGAAAGTGCACTTGGAGC
>OUNM011124592.1_pt1 | contig 22477 bp, 19 predicted proteins | sample 1769961 | NCBI WGS metagenome assembly OUNM01 (sample SAMEA3914820, study PRJEB12502) | metagenome | biome: forest; material: soil | place: USA | collected 2012-03-12 | depth 0.3 m | reverse complement strand
GGCTCGGGCCACGCGATGTCGATCGCCGTCTCGCCGGCGCTCAGCCTGCGGATCGCTCGCTTCACGGTCTCGACGATGTCCTCGAGCGCCGCGTGATCGCCTTCGCGAAGCCGCCGCTCGAGGCGCTGCATCGCGCTTGCGAGCTCCGGCTCTCCGGCGAGACCCGCCGAGCCCTTCAGCGCATGCACGGTGCGACGGGTCGCTTCGAGCGTCTCGGCATCACGCTTTCCGGCGTTCACCTCGAGGGAAACGAGGTGGCGCTCCAGCTCCATGGTGAGGAGCCGCGTGAGCTCGGGATCGCGCGACGACATGACAGCGTGTCCTCAGGCCTGCTCTTCGTCTTCGCCCTCGAGCATGCGCGAGAGCGGCTCGAGCACGGGACGGAGCGCCGACGCGACCAGCGCCTGCGGGACCTTTCCACTCAGCGTTCCGAGCGCGGCGACGAGCGCGCGCGCGTGATCCGTCGCTTCGGCGATCGCGCGCGCCGTCTCGGGATCGCTGCCGGTCGTCTTGCGAAGGCGCTCGCCGATGTCGACGAGCGCGCGCTCGGCGTCCGCCGATGCGCCGCCCACGCGTGCCGCCTCTTGCGCGACCTCGGCCGCGGACTCGCGCGTTCGATCGAGGCTCGTGTTGACCTGGAGCAGCTCGCTGCCGATCTCGGCGAGCGTCGTCGAGAGCTCGCGTGAAGCCTCGGATCCGCGCGTGGCCTGCGCGCGAACCTCGTCGGACACGAGCCCGAGCGCCTGCGCGGCGCCCTCGCCCATGCGTGCGCCCTCGAGGCCGGCGTTCAACGCGACGAGCTCCAGGCGCGCGAACGAATCCACGATGCGACCGAAGCTGGTCGACAGATCCTGCGCGCGTGCCGACACCGCGCGCGCGCGATCGGCGAGGCCGTCGACCGTGCCGCGCTGCTTCGCGACATGCGACGCGATCCGCTGCGCGGCCTCGCCCGAATCGCGCACGGCGTTCGCGGCGCGTTGATGCGCATTCCAGAGCGCGCTCTCCTCGAGCGCGCTTCGGCCACCCACGGTGCCGCTGCGCCCGCTGCGCCGAAGGAGCCGGAAGAGACGGCGCTTCGAGTTGTTGTCCGACGGCGGCGACATCGGAGTGGAGGCTACAGGCTCCCGGCGCCGGGCTCCAGCCACGCGCGGCACGTCGGCCCCGATCGCGAATCACCCTATTTTTACGGCATCTCGGCGTTCAGACGGCCCAGCGGCCCTCGCGGAGCCGTGCCACCACCGCGGCCACGTCGAACACGGGGACGACGGCTTCGCCGTGCACGACGCCTTCGGGCTCAGCCGCCTCGAAGACCCCGGAGGCGAGGATCTCGAGCCCGACGAGGCCGACGCGCTCGCCCATGACGACGCAGACCAGCATCGGGCGATTGTCGGCGCGCGATCGATTCGGCGACGCGGGACGGCGCGAACCTCGTCCGTCCAGCTCGCCGACGGCGACCACCGGGACCATGTCACCCTCCACGAGCGCGACGCCGACGAGCTCGACCGGTCCTCCTGGGACGCGGGCCACGCCCGGCATGGGCAGCACCTTCGACGCGATGTCCGCCGGCAGGAAGTACCGGTCGTCGGCAATGCGGAAGACGACGCCGCCGATCGTGCGGGTGGCCATTCGCTAGGCCGAACGACGGCGCAGCACGCGCGCCTCGAGGAACTGCACGAGCACGCGGCACGCGTCGAAGCTCGACATGTGGCTCGCGGCGACGATGGCGCGGACCGAACGGGCGCCGTCGACGGCGTCGAGCACGGCCTTCTCCTTGGTGGGGAGCGTGCCCATGTCGATCGACCGGAGCGCGAGATCGTCACGTACGAGCACGGCGTCGAAGCTGCCGATGGTGCGCTCGAGGACGCGCCACTCGTCGACGCGCCGGAATCCTTCCATGACCACCGAGGCCACGGGCAGACCGAGCTGCGCGCTCTCCACGACGTCGCTGGCGGGCTCGGCGCGGAAGTCGAAGCGCCCCTTCGGCCAGCGCAGCACCTCGTAGAGCAGCTCGCTCGACTGACGCGTGAGGGCGGTGCGCAGCTGCGACTCGGTGATCTTGCCGAGCGCGAGCAGCGTCGCGCCGAGGAGACGCCTTCGCGGATCTGGATCGGTGGGCGGGGGCTGCGACCCGAGCGACGAGACCGGAAGGCCGGGCAACGTCGTTCGCGCGTGGGGGTCGTCTCGCTCGGTGTCCGGCGCCTTCACGCTGATCAGCGGATCGCTGCCGAGCTGATTCGAGCGCGATGCCGGAGCGTCGTTGCGGACGGTCACGCGCGAGCGCGGTCCCTCCGCCTCGTCGCTGGCCGCCGTCGCATCTGCGCCGCGCGGTCGGTTCATCACGTCGTCGATCTGCGCGGGCGTGAGGATGCCCTCCTCGACGAAGTAGCGGCCGAGCCGGAACTCGTCGCCGGCGCCGCTCGACTGGACGAGATCGATGAGGCCCTTGCGGAACGTCGCGACCACGTCGGCCGTACCGCTCCGGCAGACGAGGACGCCGGTCTGGTTCTCGACCTGGAGGAGCTGGAGGATGGCTCCGATGGGAACCACCCCGAGATCGCCGCTGAGGACGCTGCCGGAGCTCTCGCCGACGCGCTCGAGATCGCGCACGGCTTCGACCATCTCGAGGAGCGCGTCCTTCGCGAGCCGCTCGGTGAGCGCCGCCGCGAGCTCGCCGGGGCTCGCATTCGGCTTCTCGCCCATCGTCTTCGTCACGATGTGCGCGAGCTTGGTGGCGACGATCTGCGCGACGTGCGTGCGCCGCGTCTCGAGCTCGATCGGCGGCGGCGCCGGCTCCTCGGGGTCGAGATCGGGCAGGCGCGTCGAGCTCGAGCGACCCGTGTTGACTCGATGCAGCGCGTTCTCGACCACCGCCACCAGCGCCTGCGCGTCGAACGGCTTCGTGATCGCGTCCATCGCGCCGGTCTGCTGGACGAACTGATCGCGGATGCGATCGCTCTTCGCGCTCATGAGCACGACCGGGGTCATCGCGAGCTCGACGTCGGCACGGAGCGCGCGACAGAACTGGTAACCGTTCATGCGCGGCATCACGAAATCGAGGAGGACGAGATCGGCCTTCACCTCGCCGCTCTGGAGCGCGTGGAGCGCATCCTCGCCGTCGGAGGCGAGCGCGGCCTCGTACCCGTGCCGCTCGAGGATGGCGGAGACCACCCGGCGGATGGTGGGGCTGTCGTCCACGACGAGGATTCGCGAGGTCATGCCGCGGGACAGGACGTTAGCACCTAAATGGCGGAGCACGATTCTCGTCCGAGAATCGTGCTCGAGCCATTTAGCCTTACCCTTGTGGGAACTTCGTTCCCGATCGCCGAGCACCATTCGAGGTACGAGAATGGCGCTCGCCGATCTGGGCCGGTTTCGTGCGCCTGGCGTAAGCTCTCGCGTCCGTGAAGACGTTGATTCGAGGCGGGACGGTCGTGACTTGCGCCGGCGATCCGCCCGCCCGCGGAGACGTCCTCGTGGACGAAGGCCGGATCGTGGCCGTCGGCAAAGTGCCGGAGCGACTGCTCGCGGGTGGGCTCGTGCGCGTGCTCGATGCGTCGGGTTGCGCCGTGACGCCTGGGCTCGTCCAGGCCCACGTCCATCTCTGTCAGGTGCTCTTCCGCGGCGCCGCCGACGACCTTCCCCTGCTCGAGTGGCTGAAGCAGCGCATCTGGCCATTCGAGGCAGCGCACGACGAGCGGTCGCTCTCGGCGAGCGCCGAGCTCGGCCTCCTCGAGATGATGCTGGCCGGCACCACCACCATCCTCGACATGGGCACGGTGCATCATTACGACGCCGTGTTCGACGCATGTGCGCGCGCCGGGATCCGCGTCTTCGGCGGCAAGGCCATGATGGACGCCGGTCCGACCGCGCACATCCCGAAGGGCCTCCGCGAATCGACGAAGTCCAGCCTGCGCGAGAGCGACACACTGCGCGAGACGTGGTCCGGCAAGGGCGACGGACGGCTCGGCTACGCCTACGCGCCGCGCTTCATCCTGTCGTGCACGGAGGCGCTGTTCCGAGCGACCGCCGAGCGCTCGGAGGCGACCGGCGCGCTGCTCCACAGCCACGTCGCGGAGCATCCCGACGAGCGCGCGGTCGTTCGAAAGGCGCTCGGCGACGACGACCTCGCGATCCTACGGCGCTGGGGATTCAAGGGGCCGCGCACGCTCCTCGCGCACGGCGTGCAGGTGCGTGACGACGAGGCCGACGCGCTGGCGAAGGACGGAACGCGCATCGTTCATTGCCCGAGCGCGAACCTGAAGCTCGGCTCCGGCATCGCGCGCGTCCACGATCTCGACGCGCGCGGCGTGCAGCTCGCGCTCGGCGCAGACGGAGCGCCGTGCAACAACAACCTCGATCCGTGGACCGAGCTCCGTCATGCCGCGCTGCTCGCGAAGGTCCGCACGTCGACGACGGCGCTGCCGGCGCGACGCGCGTTTCATCTCGCGACCATCGACGGGGCGCGCGCGCTCGGCGTCAGCGAGATCACCGGGTCGCTCGAGGCCGGCAAGCGCGCCGACGTGGTGGTGATCCGCACCGACGGACCGCACGTCGAGCCCTGCGGTGACGTGTACTCACGGCTCGTCTACGCGTGCACGGCGCGCGACGTGGAGCACGTGCTCGTCGACGGCGCGATCGTGGTGAAGAACGGCGAGCACCAGCGCCTCGATCGCGACGCCGTCCTCGGCAGAGCGCGCAGCGAGGCCAAGAAGCTCACCGCCCGCGCGAAGATCTGACCGGCTCAGGCCGAGCGCGACTCGGCTTCTTCGATCTGCGACAGCGCCACCGCGAGCGCGTCTTTCGCGCGATCGAGCGACGTCTTGTCGGCCTCGATCTTCGTCGTGGCCTTCTCGAGACGCGTGGTCTGCGTGACGAGATGGCCCTTGGTCTCGTCGAGCGAGTAGCGCGTGGCCGCGAGGTCGGCCTCGAGGACCGCAACGCGCTGGCGCGCCGTCTCGAGATCGCGCTCGAGGCCGTTCTTCGCCTCGGTCGTCGCGGCGAACGCCGCTTCGAGCTCCGTCACCCGCGTCTCGTAGGTCGAGGCCTTCGCGCGCGTTGCGGCGAGGTCGTCCTCGAGGCCGGCGATCTGCGCGTCGGACGCCGTCTTGGCAGCCGCTGCTTCTTCCTCGGCGCGTGCGACGCGCTCCGCAGCGTCCTTCTCGGCGGCCGCCGCCTTCGCGGCTCCGCTCTCCTCGGCCGCGGCGACCTTCGCGGCCGCGTCCTTCTCGACGCGTGCGATCTTCTCTGCGGAATCGTTTTCGAGCGAAGAGATCTTCTCCGCCAGATCCTTCTCGACCGACGCGATCTTCTCGGCGGCCTCGGCGCGCGCGGCTGCGACCTCGGCGGACGCTCGTGCCTCCGCCTCCGCCACCTTGCCGTCGCGTTCGCTCTCGAGCTCCGCGCGGAGCTCGGCGAGCGCGCCCTCGTGCGCGGTCGCCGCGGCGGCCATGGCTTCTTCGTGCTGCTTGCCCGCCGCCTCGAGCTTCTGCTCGTGCTCGGCGCGAAGGCGCTGCGCCTCTTCTTGATGCGCGCGATGGAGCGTCGCGAGCTTCGCCTCGTGCTCGCTGGTGAGCGTCTTCTCGCGCGCACCGACCGCCGCCGCGGAAGCCTCCGCCGCGGCGCGCTCGGCCTCTTCGAGCGCAGTGCGCTTCTCGTTGGTGGCCTCTTCGAGATCGCGCGTCCGGCGCGCCTCCACCTCGGCGATCGCCGACTCACGGGCCTTGCGCTCGATCTCGACGTTCTGCGCGTGCTCTTCCTTGAGCGTCGCGATGTCGGCCTCGCGCGCGGCGATCTCCTGCGCGTGCTTGTCGCGGAGCTCGGCGAGCTCCTTCTTCGCCGCCTCGGTGTCGGCCTGGGCGCGCTCGGCGCGGCGTTTGAAATCGTCGCCGGCCTTCTTCGCCTGCTCCTTGTCGGCCTGGAGCGAGTCGATCTTGTCCTGGCGCTCCGCGAGGTCGCGCTCTTGCTCGAGGACCTTGTCGTCGAGATCGGCCTTGAGCCGCTCGAACGCGAGCGACTTGTCGCGAACGTCGACGATCTCCTTGTCCTTCTTCGCGAGGCCCTCGCGAAGAGAAAGGATCTCCTTGTCCTTCTTGTTCAGGGCCTCGCGGAGGTCGAGGAACTCACGGCTCGAGACGGCGCCCTTCGCGCCCGCGGCGCCCGCGCTGCTCGCGGCGACGAGACGCGTCTTCAGATCCTCGTTGTCCTTGCGGAGGCGTTCGAGCTCCTCGGCATCGACCGAAGAGCCTGCGCTCTGCGCGTTCTCCGCGGCGCTCTCGGCGGCACGGCGGGCCTCCTCGGCGTCCGAACGTGCGCGCGCGAGCGACGATTCGAGCTCGCGAATCTTCGCCTGCGCGGCCTCGACGTCGCGCTGGAGACCGGCCGCGAGCTGCGCGGCGCCGTCGTCGTGCTGCATCGCCGCAGGCGCGTGACTCGCCGCACGCGGACGATCGCTCGTGCGCGGGATCGGCGCTTCGCTCACGGCACGAAGCGCGGCGTCGAGCGATGCGCTGCCGTTTCCGTTCGCGTGCTCCACCTCGCTCTGCTCGAGGTCCCCCGCCATGGGCGGACGCGTCGAACGACGCCCGGGCCGCTGCGAAGGCATCTCCTCGATGAGGATGTCACCGTTGTCGAGCTCCTCGGCCTCGGCGCTGGCCGGCGCCATGCTCGCGGGGCGTGCGCTCGCGGGACGCGGCGGCGGGTACCCGGTCGGATGGTCGGGCTCGTCGTCGCCGTGATCCTGCGAGGTCTCCTGCGGTGCGCGGTATCCTTCGTCGGCCGCGACAGCGCCGCCGTTTCCGCCGTTCCCTGGCGGACCTGCCGAGAGGGCGACGAACGGCGTGATCCGCGCGAGCAGGTCGTCGAAGCTGATCGGCTTGTGGACGTAGTCCTCGGCGCGCGTGCGGAGCTTGCGGTGCTGCTCGAACGTCTCGTCGCTCGACTCGCTCGACATGATGATGAGCGGAACGTCCTTGAGCGACGGATCCTTCTTGAGCTTGTTGCAGACGGAGAACCCGTTCATGCGCGGCAGCTCGATGGACAACAGGATGAGATCCGGCCGCGCGGACGTCGCCTGCTGCAGGCCGGCGTTACCGTCGTCAACGACCTGCACGTTGCAACCGAGCTTGGTCAGCTCGTTGCGCAGGTCGGCCGCGAAGGTCGCATCGCTCTCGAAGACGAGGACTTTCTGCCCCATTAGGCTGCCGAGGATATCAGCCTGCGGCGTGTCGTGCGCGCTTCTCGTCGTGGCCGCTCGTTCCGCTGCGGCGCTCGAGCTCGCGGAGCACCGCCTCGAAGGCCACGCCGCGCGAACGAAGTGCGACCATGACGTGAAACAAGACGTCTGCTGCTTCCGACGCCACGCGGTCGTCGGTCTCGCCGGCGACGGCGCGGGCCAGCTCGCCCGCCTCCTCGACCAGCTTTTCGCCGATCTTCGCCGGCCCGCCGTCGTACAGGCTCTTCGCGTAGCTCGCCTTTGCGTTGCTCCCACGCCTCGTCTCGAGAACGGCTTCGAGGCGCGCGAGCAGCGTGGGCGCGGGCACCTCGGCGTCCGAGACGACCACGCGGCCGTCCAGGAGCTCGGCGCGTCGAAAGAAGCACGTCGCTGCGCCGGTGTGGCACGTCGGGCCGTTCGGGACGACGAGGTAGATCAGGCAATCCGCGTCGCAGTCGACGAGCACCGAGGCGACGGCGAGCGTGTTGCCGCTGGTGCGTCCCTTCTCCCAGAGCTCGCCGCGCGATCGGCTCCAGAACGTCGCGCGCTTCGTCTCGAGGGTGAGCTTCACGGCCTCGGCGGTGGCGAACGCGACCATGCGCACCTCGCCCGTGAGGTGATCCTGCGCCACAACGGGAATCAGTCCGTGCTCGTCGAAGTCCATTTCGGGGGTACTGTAGCCGCGAATGATCCGCGCCGAGCTCGCCTTCGCGACGCCACGCAAGCTCCCCAAGGCGAGCAGCGTGACGGGCCGGGTCGTCGTGGTCGACGTCGCGTTCGCATCCGAGGCCTCCGGCGGCGGGTTCGAGAAGATCACGAAGCCGTTCATCGACGGGCTCGGCTCCCGGCTCGCCGCGTGGGTCGATCACCACGACCACGCGTTGCATGCACAATACAAGCAAGACCCGCGCTTCGTCCTCGCCACGAAGGCCGAGCACGGCGCCTGCCCCGAGATGGTGACGCCCGAGCTCTGCGCGCGCATCGGCAAGGTGGACACCATCGTCTGCCACACCGATTTCGACGGGCTGTGCAGCGCCGCGAAGTGGCTCCGCGAGGGCCTCGAGCCGTATCCGGGCGCCGACGACGACGCCCGCGCCATCGACACGCGGATCGGCGTCCCGTCGCCGGCGGCACGGCGGTTCGACCGCGCGATCCGCGCGCGGGGACGCGATCCCGCATTGCTCGGCCTCGTCGTGCGCCACCTCGCGAACGGTCTCGCGGACGACTCGCTCTGGCGGGACATCGACGCGGCCGGCGCGGAGCTCGAGGCGGTCGAGCGCGCCACGGCCGAGCTGGCGCGTGATTACCGCAAGATCGTCCTCATGAAGCCGACGTTGCAAGCCTGCACGTCGATCGCTTTTCTGGATGTGACAGGCCGCCGCATTCGTTACGACAAAACCATGCTCCTCCTCCTCGGTCAGGAGCGAGCCAGCATCGCAATCCTGCTCGACGGCGACACCCTCACCTTTGCAGCGCCGTTCAACAGCGGGCTCAACTTTCTGGAACTGCTCGGACTTTCAGGCGGAATGCCGACGCTCGTGTCGGTCCAGAAGGACCGGCTGGACGAGGTGCTCGCCCGGCTCGGCGTCCCGCGCTCCGAGATTGACGCGCTGCACTGAGTTGCAAACCTGCGACGCAGGCTTGCAGCGATGGAAAGCCCGTTGACCCTGCGGCAGCGCTGCGTGATAAGGGCGCCCTTCCAATCTTGAATGGATGCCTCTGTCGACGTTGCGACGTTGCAACGCGTGTTGGGTTGGCAGCGCTGGCGGGGGCCGTGAACTGAGAGCGAAAAGTGGGGGCCTCGCGATGCGGGGCGGGAGTTGCTTCATGGTCGCGAAAGCTTGGGGAGAGCGGGTCGACAGCAAACGGTACGCGCCGGGTCACATCGGGCCGGCGGCCGGAACGCCCGGAACGACACGCCGCGGGGTCGAGGAGATGTTCGTCCAGAACGACACCGTGTCGCTCTGCCTCCTCCTCAATCGGCGAACGAAGACGATGCGTGTCATCGACTTCCGCGCGGGACCGAGCCACGCGAAGCGGCTCTTCGTTCTTCGCCTCGCGAAGCGCGAGGGCATCGAGAAGGTCTACACGCTCGTCGAGCGCGACGAGGTCAGCACGTGGGTGAAGCTCGGTTTCGCGAAAGAGGCGAACATCGCAGGCTTCTACAAGCGTAGCGACGCCTTCATCCTGGGTTGCTCGGTCGACGAAGGCGCGCTCGAGCGCGATCTACGTCTTCCCATGGGAATGGACGACGACGACGATCCGGTGACCAACGAGCCTTCGGCGGCGCATGACTTCGCCGAGAAGACGCTCGTGCACGCGAAGAAGCACTCGAAGGAGCTCGGCGATCGCGCGCTCCCGATCACGAAGCTCGCGATCGTCCGCGAGACGGACGCCGTCGTGAAGAAGACGCTGGAGAAGGCGATCCGCTCCGGGCGCGCGCTGACCGCGTTCGAGGCGTTCGGTCGCGACGTCGAGCGGCGCTTCTTCCATCTCACGAGCCGTGGCGGCTTCGAGCTGATCGCGTCGACCGAGTCGCAGTCGTGCTTCGGCAACGCGTTCCTCGAGCTGCTCACCGGGCCGAAGACCGAGGCCGAGCGCCTCGCGACGGTCGCCGCGCTTCGTACGCTCTGCGACAAGCTCCTCGCGGAGGGCGTCGTGAGCTGCTTCGCGATGTCACCGAGCGACGACGTCGCCCTCGCGACGGCGTTCGTGTTCAACGGCTTCCGGCGCACCGGACTCTTGCAGAATCACGTCACCGTCGGCGGCGCCCGCAAGGACGCGATCGTCTGGTCACGGAAGCTCGCGAACCCGGCCGACGAGTAGCGCGCGGCGCATCACGGAGACAGGCGGTCGATGCGCCACGCCGGCGCGTCGACCGCGTTCGAGATGCGTGTATACCGCAATCGATCGTGGAGTCGGCTGGGCCGGCCTTGCCACACCTCGAGGCGATCGGGCGTGAGCCGATAGCCGCCCCACTGCGGCGGGCACGGGACCTCGCCGCTCTCGCCGAAGCGCGCGCGCGCCTCGGCGAGTCGCCCCTCGAGCTCGGCGCGCCCCGCGATGACCGTGCTCTGCGCCGACGCCCACGTGCCGAGCTGACTCTCGCGCGGCCGTGACCGAAAATACGCCTCGGTCTCCTCGCGGCTCACGCGCTCGACGTGACCCGTGACGCGCGCCTGACGCTCCAGCAGCACCCAGAAGAAGCATGCGCAGGCGCGCGGATTTGCGGCGAGGTGCCGCCCCTTCTCGCTCTCGTACCCCGTGTAGAAGACGAGACCGCGCTCGTCGAGGCCCTTCAGGAGCACCACGCGCGCGGCCGGCTCGCCTTCCGGCGACACCGTCGCGAGCGTCATCGCCGTGGGCTCCGGATGCTGCGCGGCGATGGCCTCGCGAAGCCACTTGTCGAGCTGCGCGATCGGCGACGGGTCGAGGTCGCGCTCGTCGAGCCCGGCACGCGCGTAGTCGGTTCGAATGGCGGTGAGATCCTGCATCACTCCCGCGGAAGCTTAGCGAACTCGGTCGAACAGGGTCACAATGACGATGGATGAGGCAACGGAGCATCGCACTCGCGGCGGCTTCCCTGCTTCTCGTGTCGTGCACGCTGATCTCCGGCGCCGGCGATCTCGTCGTCGGGCCGGACGCGGCGGACGGCGGAGCTGTCTTCGCCGAGGCCGGCGCCGCTGACGCTGACGGCGCGCCCGATGTCGTCGCGGCGCTCGACGCCGCGTCCGACGCCGATGCTGCCGTCGAAGGTGGCACGTGCGACGAGCCGGGACTGGTCGCACGATGGACGTTCGACGAAGGCGGAGGCGCCGTCGTGCACGACTGCTCGAGCTTCCACCACGATGGACGCGTCGACGGCGGAAACTGGGGCGACGGTGAGCGCGACGGCGGCATGGCGTTCGACGGCGGCTGGGTCGGCTTCGGCAACCCGCCCGGGCTGCAGCTCGCGGGGCCGCTCACGACCTGCGCATGGATTCGCCCCGCCGCGCTCCCGCCGGCCGATCCGGCGCGCGGCTACATCATCGGCAAGCTCCTGAACCCGAACGGCGGCGGATGGAGGTTCGCCACCGCGCGCAGCGCAGCGTCGGCGCCGGTGTCCATCGCCTTCAACGTGCCCGACAGCGACGGTGGCTTCCACGAGACGAAGGGCGGGACGATGGCGCTTTCGACGTGGTCGCATGTCTGTGCCGTCTTCTCGGGCACCTCGGAGAGCGTCTACGTCAACGGCGTGCAGGTCGGCACGGCGGCGGCGCTCGGCAAGATCACGCTCACGAACGACGAGGTCCGCATCGGCGCCCGCGCCGACGGGCTCGAGCCCTACGACGGCTCGGTCGACGACGTCCGCATCTACGCTCGCGCGCTGTCCGTGCCCGAGATCGCCGCGCTCGCGACCCCGTGACGACGGTGACCGCGTGGGTGGTCCTCGTGCGCTGGGCCCGATCGATCCCAGATCATGGGGGCGGTCGAATCGCGTCCACCCGGTAAATCCGGGCGATTTCGATCCATCCGGCGTCAATGTGGGATGGACCACCACATGCATCGCGCAGGGCCATGACGCCCAAGCTTCGTCTCCTCTGTCTCGGCGCGCTCGTCGCCTCTGCTCTCGCCCACGCTGCCTGCAGCCACCACGCGGATGGTGATGCGGCGGTCGCCGCCGACAGCGATCTCACCGGCACGATGGGCGTCGGCACGTACGTCGTCGATGCGCCGCCGTTCGACACCACGTACGTGTCGCGGATCACGTTCGCCGCGGGGCAACACTACGAAGCGGATGTCGTCTCGAGCTCCGGAGACACGTCGCTCCTCGCAGGCTCGTACGAGATCTTGCCGGCGCATTCGAACGATCCCCAGAGCCCGATCCTCACCGACAAGCCGACGCTCGTGCTGTCGAGCGACTCGGGCGGAGGCGGCCTCTCGTACGAGATCGACAAGCTGCCCGGCGGTTCGCTTCGGCTCTACGGATCGGCGCGGACCGTGTCCTTCACGATGACCAAGGACCCGAGCTGGCAGCCGGCGCCCACGAACGGCAAGGTGATCGTGTGCAGCGGCAACGCCGTCGACACGCGGCTGACGCTCGACAAGGCGCAGAATCGTCGCGGAACGCTACAGCTCACGCGCAAGGCATCGGCAGAGCGCGACGATCCGCCGACCGTGACCGTCGCGATGACGAGGAGCGCAGATCCCGAGGTCGAGGGTTACGTCTACTTCGAGGGCAGCAGCGGCGAGGCGGACTATTACGCCAACATGAAGCAGGACGACTTCGATCGTGGCACCGGCAGCCTGCAGGTGAATCTTCGCTGGGCCCACGGCGGCGAAGAGTTCGCGATCGGCGGCACCTGCGCCTTCGCACGCTGAGGGCGCGCCGTCGGCGGACGCTTTCGCGGATCGCCGCTTCTGATACCTTCAGAGCGGGCGGCGACCACCATGAGCGATCTCCAGAGCGTCGGCCCAGCCGACACCGCGATGCGGACGAGCGGCGACACCACGCCGCCGCTCGTCGCAACGATGGATCGCATCGCCGAGCAAATGGCGGGCGACGCGCGTCTCGTCCACGAGACGGTGTCGCGTCCGCATCCGCTCCTCGTCGCCGTCGCGCGTGACGACCTCATGGTCGTCCTTGCGCCGGCCGTCGTCTGGGATCGCGGTCGCGAGCTGCTCAAGCCGTTCGCGGCGCGCTTCGCCGACTCGACCGCCATGCTCATTCTCATGGGCTACCCGAGCGACGTCGATCTCCAGCAGGCCATGAATCGCGGTCTCGCGAGCATCGTCGCGGAGGGCGCGTCGCTCGACGAGATGTTCCTCGCCGGCATGCGCGCGTTCGAGCTACTCGAGGCGAAAGGACGCGCCGAGAGCCGCGGCAAGTGGCTCCGTCGGTATCGTTACGAGCTCGGCGAGCTGATCAACATCGCGCGCGCCATGACGACGGAGCGCGACGTCAACAAGCTGCTCGCCATCATTCTCGAGAAGAGCCGCTTCGTGACCGGCGCCGACGCCGGCAGCATCTACGTCGTCGAGGACGAGACCACGGCCGCCGGCGAAGAAGGCGACAACGGTCCGGCGAGCCGCGCCCGCGGCCCCAAGCTCCGGTTCAAGCTCTCGCAGAACGAGTCGGTCAACTACGACTCCCGCGAGTTCGTCATGCCGATCTCCACGCGGTCCATCGCGGGCAGCGCGGCGCTCGGCAAGAAGCCGATCAACATCCCCGACGCCTACGACATCCCAGCCGGCGCTCAGTACGGCTTCGATCGCCGCTTCGACGAGAAGATCGGGTACCGCACGAAGTCGATGCTGACGATGCCGCTCATCTCGCCACAGCGCGACGAGGTCATCGGCGTCATCCAGCTGATCAACAAGAAGAAGGATCCCGACAAGAAGCTGTTCACGAAGGACGACGTCGAGGAGCAGGTCGTTCCCTTCGACGAGCGCTCCGAAGAGCTGCTCGGCATGGTGGCCGCGCAAGCAGGCGCATCGCTCGAGAACGCGATGCTGTACGAGGAGATCCGGAAGCTCTTCGAAGGCTTCGTGAAGGCGAGCGTCGAGGCCATCGAGTCACGCGACCCGACCACGAGCGGTCACTCGCGACGCGTCGCCGACCTCACCGTGGAGCTGGCCAAGGTCGTCGACATGGAGACGTCCGGCCCATACAAGGGCGCGAGCTTCTCGAGCGAGGATCTGCGCGAGCTCGAATACGCGAGCCTCTTGCACGATTTCGGCAAGATCGGGGTCCGCGAGAAGGTCCTCGTCAAGGCCAACAAGCTGTACGAGGAGAAGGTCGAGCTGATCCGCGCGCGCTTCGACTTCATCGCGCGCTCGCTCGAGGCGGACATGCTCCGGCGCAAGGTGCACGCTCTCGAGCGCGGCGCGCCGAAGTCCGAGCTCGACGCGCTCGACAAGGAATATACCGAGCGACGCGCCGAGCTCGACGCATCGTGGTCGACCATCATGTCCGCCAACGAGCCCACCGTGCTCGCGGCCGGCGACTTCGCGAAGATCGAGAACATCGCGAAGGAGACGTACTTCGACATGCGCGGCGAGGTGAAATTCCTCCTCGACGCCGACGAGGCGGTGGCTCTCAGCGTGAAGCGCGGCTCGCTCACGCCGAAGGAGTACGAGGAGATCACGAGCCACGTCGTCCACACGTTCAAGTTCCTCTCCAACATCCCCTGGGGAAAGGCGTTCCGACGCGTCCCCGCCATCGCCGGCGCCCACCACGAGCGGCTCAACGGCACCGGCTATCCGAATCGCCTGCGCGCCGAGGAGATCCCGGTCCAGTCGAAGATGATGAGCATCTCGGACATCTACGACGCGCTCACCGCGAGCGATCGCCCCTACAAGAAGGCGGTCCCGGTGGAGCGCGCGATCGACATCCTCGAGTACGGCGTGAAGGATCAGCACCTCGATCCGGAGCTGGTGCGGATCTTCCGCGAGGCGCGCGTCTGGGAACGCCTCGCGAAGCGCTGAGAGCGCACGACTTTTCTTCGCGGAGCGAGGGCTCGCCCCTAGAATCGCTCCCCATGTCGCGGACTCGTCTCTCACGTCGCACCTCGTTGGGCACGGCGGTCGTGGCGCTCGTGATCGGTCATGCGGCGAGCGCCCATGCGCAGACGGCGCCCGCGACGCCGCCGCAGACGCCGCCCGGGCCCGGCTCGTCGACGTGGACGCAGAGCCCTGCGCAGGCCGCCGATCCGCCGGCCATCCCGCCGCCGACGCAGAGCGCGCCGCTCTCGACGTCGGGAACGGACGTGCAGCCGCCGGGCAACCTGCTTCCGCCGCCGCCGGTGGTGATCAGCGAGCCCAACGCGCCAGGCGTCGACGCCAACGCGGCGCACATTCGCGAGCTGCAGGCGCGCGTCGCGCTCGACGAGGCGCGGCTCCGAACGCTCGAGACGGACGTCGGACCGCTGCGGCACCTGAAATTCATGGGGTACGTGCAGCTGCAGTACCTGCTCACGTCGAACAACGCGGCCGCGTCACCGAACCTCCAGCCGAACGGCTCGCTCCCGCCGGGCATCAGCTCCAACGACACGATCGCGCGTCCTGATGGCTCGACGACCAACACGAACGCGTTCCGTCTCCGCCGCACGCGCCTCGGAGCGACGTACGAGACCGACGTCGTCCGCGTGTTCCTGCAGGTCGATCTGCTGCCCTCGGGTGGTCCCGCGTCGACCCAGAGCACGATCGCACGCAACGCCGAGGCGACCGGCATCGCGCACTGGACGAAGGACGTGCGCACCGAGCTCACCGGCGGCCTGTTCGCGCCGTCGTTCCGCATGGAGCTCGAGGAGCAGTCGCTCTATCGCCCGTTCATCGAGCGCACGTGGGCGTCGCTCAACCTGTTCCCGACCGAGCGTGACATCGGCGTCCACGCCAAGACCATCGCGCTGCACGATCACCTCGTCGTCGACGTGGGCGTCGTCAACGGACAGCGCCTCGGCGAGCCGCGCTTCGTGCTCCAGCCGGATCTCAACTCGTCGAAGGACTTCTTCGCGACCGTGAGCGGCAATCAGCTCGGCCCGATCGACGTGAGCCTCTCCGGATACGTCGGCCGCAACCAGATCGTCGATGCGCAGCTGCTCCGCGTGAAGAACTACGAGCGCTACGGCGTGAACGTGGGCGCGCGCTTCGCAAAGACGCTCGTTCCGGTGCTCGGCGAGACGCGGCTGCTCGGCGAGCTCATGTTCGGAAAGAACATGGACACCGGCGTCATCTACCCGTTCGCCGTGCCCGCGATCCCGGCCGCCTTCAACGACGACGTCGCGGGCCTCGGTGAGCGCGCGCTCTACCTGCGTGCCGAGCAGGAGCTGACGCGGTGGGGAATCGCCGGCTTCCGGTTCGACACGTACACGACCGATACGTCGCAAGCGAACGACGCTCGCGATACCTACAACTTCATGCTCGGCGCCCGGTTCAGCAAGCACCTGCGCCTCATCAACGAGCTGTCGTACGCGATCGACAACATCCATCCGAAGGGCGACGCCCCGCCGTCGAAGCACGTGCTCCAGTACTCGGCGTGGCTACAGGGCAGCTTCTACTGAGCCGGCCTCCACGAGGACGTCGCGCACCGACGTGAGAGATCGCACGCCGACGAGCGCAACGTCCTGAGCGCCGAGCGTCGCGTCGACGGCGGCGCCGATGTCTTCGTGGTGCGCGAGACGCGACTCGAGGCCCTTCACCGCGTCGCGCGAAACCATGAGCTCGCCGCCAAGGCGCATCATGCCGTCGCGATCGCGCCCCGCCGCGACGATCCCGATCGCTTCTTCGCGCGTCGCAGCCCACGGCGGCTCGGCGCGAAGATCCGCGTCGGTAGTGTCGGCTCGTTCACCATCGCCCGTGAAATCAGCCATTTCGACGAACTCTCGACCGTAGGCGGCGCCGTACGCTTCGACGACCGCATCACCGAGGTGGCCGAGCTCCACGGCCGCGCCGACATCCTCGAGCGTCGCCGGAGGCTTGCCGAGATACGAGGCCCTGTCGCGAAGCGCGAACGGCGTGCGCACCGCGATGACGGCCTCGACGAGAGAGCGACCGCTGCCGATGTCGTGCGCGAACGCGACCATCGCCACCGGTCTCCGGCCGGCGCTGATCCAGTCGCGATCGAAGTAGTGCGCGAGCGCACCGACCTTCGTGAGCGCACGGAGGAGCGGGCGCACGTAGCGATTGAGGAGGCGGCTCGGCTCGCAGCGCACGAGCGCATCGCTCCGTTCGAGAGCGAGCTGCATCCACAGCGTGCCGGCGCCGACCACCGCCTCCGCGCCGCATGAACCACGGCGGAGCAACGTCCGCGTTCCGTCGTCCACGCTCCCCAGCTCGGACGCACGCTGCAGCGCGCCGAGCACCACCGCTTCGTCGCCGAGCGTCGCGAGCAGGAGCTCGCCCTCGTGAGCGAGTTGTCGGTCGAGCGCCCCCCGCGACGCGGCCGCTACCCGACTCGCGGGTACGGTGTCGAGCCGCAAGACCCCCAAGGTCGACATCGGTCGATCATCGCACGGAGTCGAGGTCGAGCCGAGGTGGGCCACCGCATAGGGGTGCCGACTCCTGCCGCGTTCTTTGCCGGTTCGTCACGCTCCCGTTGCGAAAGGATGAGAGGGTGCGCCCACACAAAGGACGAATGATGACGCGAAGAATCTCGCTCTGCTCCGTCTCGATCGCCGTCGTTATGTACGCCCAGTCGGCGTACGCCCAGGACGGCGCCACGCCGCCCACCGGCGAAGGCGTCACGGTCCCCGCGCCGGGGAGCACCCCGGGAACGGCCCCCATCCCCGAGACCCCGCCGCCGTTCACTCCCAAGACCGGCAATTACACGAGCGATCAGACGCCCCCCGGTCCCCGCCTCACGCGCGAAGATCGTCCGGGGCAAGGAGCCGCGATCGACGAGCAGGCGGTCGGCACCGACCTGCATCCGCTGAGCGGATTCCACAACGGCGTCTTCTTTCTCCGCGACGTGAACGACAACGCCCACCTCTTCATCCAGGGCCGCGCGCACATCGACTTCTACAGCTACGCCGGCGGCGGCGTGCCCGAGACGACGCTGAAGCCGACGCTCTTCTTCAGGCGCGTCCGTCCCGAGCTGAGCGGCGACTTCCTCCATCACTTCAACTTCATGATCGCCGGCGAGTTCGGCGCGACGGCAGTCGACAACCCCAAGGGAACGAACGAGACCGCGGCCGCCGCGCCCGGGGCGGCGCCCACGGCGGCGAGCGCGAAGTTCGCAGCGGCACAGACGACGCGCTTCCAGGCCGCGCCCGCCGACGTGTTCGTCAACTACCGCAACGGCTCGCTGTTCAACATCCAGGTCGGTCAGTTCGACGCGCCCTTCATGATGGACAACCGTACGAGCGACAAATACACGGCGTTCATGGAGCGCGCGCTGCCCGTGCGCGCCATCGGCATCCCGTCCAACAAGGAGATCGGCGCGATGTTCTGGGGCGAGACCCAGAACCGTCTCTTCTTCTATTCGTTCGGCCCGTTCAACGGCGACGGCCAGAACCGACCCAACGTCGACTCCCGCTTCGACCTGATGGGCCGCTTCTTCGTCCATCCGCTCGCGACGACGGACATGGACAAGGACAACCCGCTCAAGGACATGCAGATCGGCGGCAGCATCCGCTACGGGTCGCGCGACAAGAAGTGGGTCAACTACGACTACACGGCGATGACCACGCAAGGAAACTTCGCGTTCTGGTCGCCGACGTACGCGGGCACCAACGGCACCACGCACATCATTCCGGCGGGCGATCAGCTCGGCGTGGCCGGCGAGCTCCGCATCCCGTTCGATCGCTTCGATCTGACGGGCGAGTTCCTCTACATCAAGAACAACACGCGGGAAGCGATCGAGGGCTACGAGGCCACGAACAGCGAGCGCTTCGGCGACATCTCGGGCATCTCGTACTACGCGCAGCTCGGCTACTGGATCTACGGCCGTCGCGACATCAACGGCCTCCCTGGCTACGAGAACCCGCCACGCCTCAACTGGTCGAAGGCGGACCCGGTCGAGCCCGACACGGCGGTGCAGCTCCTCGCCAAGTTCGAGCAGGTCTCGTTGAAGTACGACTCGGCAAGCCGCGGCGGCGTCGCCGACGTGAAGAACATCGACGGCGACATCAAGGTCAACGCGATCTCGTTCGGCATCAACTACTGGGCGACGAAGCACATTCGCCTCACGCTCGACTACGTCTACAACCAGTTCCCCGACTCGGGACCCGTCAAGGCGAGCCAGCCGGGCGGCAACGTGCAGACGTCGACGAACCGCGCGCAGGCGCCCGGAAACACCATCGGCGCCGGCATCGACGACGCGCAGCGCGACAACGCGCACGACCTGCACGAGGTCCTCGCGCGCTTCGCGGTCGCACTCTGAGAGGATGACGATGAAACGCATCACGACGGCAATTCTGCTCGGAGCCGCGGCGGCCATGGCCCTCGCACCGCTTCTCGCCTGCGACGACGACACCACCGTCAACACCGCGTTCAAGGACGCCGGTGCGGGCGAGGGCGGCGAAGGCGGCGAAGGCGGCAAGAGCGAAGCGGGCTCGGGCACCGAAGCCGGCTCGGCGAACGAAGGCGGCGCGAACGAAGCCGGCCTGACCGACGCCAGCGACGACGGCGGCTGATCGACTGGTACGGCAGGCACTGCACGCTATGCTGCGTGCAGTGTCGAGCACGCCTACGTCCACGACGAGCACGCCCGCGACGAGCACGCCTACGATCGACTGGGCCAACGAGGGCAGCGCCTGCGTGGCGCTGCTCCGCGACCTCATCCGCATCCCCACCGTCAATCGCGGCACGCGTGACGAAGGCGACGGCAACGAGCGACCTGCCGCGGAGCGCGTCGCCGAGCATCTGCGCGCCGCCGGCCTCGAGCCGAAGCTGTTCGAGAAGCAGAAGAACCGCACGAACGTCGTCGCGCGCGTGAAGGGTGACGGCTCGAAGCCGCCGCTTCTCCTCAACGCCCATCTCGACGTCGTCGAGGCCGACGCGAAGAGCTGGAAGCACGACCCGTTCGGCGGCGAGGTCCACGACGGCTATCTCTGGGGCCGCGGCGCGATCGACATGAAGCACATGGCGGCGATGAGCGCGTGCGTCATGACGATGCTCGCGCGCGACGCCAAGGACGGAAAGAAGCTCTCGCGCGACGTGATCTTCGCGGCGGTGGCCGACGAGGAAGCCGCCTGCGAGCTCGGGAGCATCTTCCTGTGCGACGAGCACGCGGACGAAGTGCGTGCAGAATACATGCTTGGCGAGATCGGCGCGTTCTCGCTGCACCTCTTCGGGCGCACGTTCTATCCGATCCAGGTCGCCGAGAAGGGCGTGTGCTGGGTGCGCGCGACCTACGAGGGCAACCCGGGACACGGTTCGATGCCCGATCCCGAGAGCGCGGTCGTCCGGCTCGGCAAGGCCATCTCGCGCCTCGGGCATGGGCGGCTGCCGATGCACCCGACCGAGGTCGTCACGAGCTTCTTGCACGGGCTCGCGAAGGAGCTACCGAGCCCGCAGCGTCACGTGCTGAAGCGACTCACCACACCGCAGCTCGCGTCGCTCATCCTCGATTACCTCGTTCGCGACACGTCGCAGCGACGGTCGTTCGGGGCGATGCTCTCGAACACGGCCTCGCCCACCGTGGTGCGCGCGGGCTCGAAGGTGAACGTCATCCCGGGTCGCGCGTCGGTGGACCTCGACGGCCGCACGTTGCCCGGTCAATCGGAGAGCGCCTTCCTCGCCGAGCTGCGCGAGGCGCTCGGCGGCGATCCTCAGCTCGAGGTGCTCCGCTCGCTTCCGTCCGTCGAGGCGAGCCCGAAGACGCCGCTCTTCGATCACCTGGCGGCGACCGTGCGTCGGCACGATCCGACCGGGCACCCGTTGCCCTACCTCATCCCGGGCTTCACGGACGCCAAGGCGTACGCCCGGCTGGGGACGATTTGCTACGGGTTCGCGCCCGTCAAGTTCGACCCCACCCATGAGGTCAACTTCACCAAAATGTATCACGGGCACGATGAACGAGTGCCGATCGACGGCCTCAAATGGGGGCTTCGCGTGCTGTACGACGCGGTGAGCGGGTTCTGCCGGTAGCGGCCCGCCGAGGGCCCCGGCTTAAGCAAGTGTCCCGTTGGAGATGCATGCACTTGCTGTCCGAGCCACTAGTCGGATAGAACCGATGCTGTTCCCGTATCTAGAGCCTCGGCGGCTCGCTGGTCACGCTGCAGCACTCCCAGCATTGCCCCGCAACACCGCCCCGGATTCGATCGAAGGAGCACGAGGGTTCGATGGTCAATCCGCAGATGGTGATGTACGAGGAGGAGTTCAACCAGATCCAGACGGTCGTCGACCGCCTGGTTCGGGACGCGAACGCCAAGGTCGTCTTCATCGTCGACAAGAATGGGCAGCTCATCGCGGCTGCCGGCGATATCGACAACGTCGACACCACGAGCCTGGCGTCCCTCACCGCGGGCAACATCGCCGCGACGGGTGGAATGGCAAAGCTCCTCAAGGAGAACGAGTTCGCAACTCAGTTCCACGAGGGCGAGAAAGCCAACATCCACATCCAGCTCGTCGGCAACCGCGTCATCCTCGTCGTCATCTTCGACTCTCGCTCGAGCCTCGGTCTCGTCCGCCTTCGCGTGAAGAAGGCGAGCGAGGAGCTCAATCACATCTTCGAGACCCTCCTCAAGAAGGTGCAAGAGCCCGGCGCAGACTCGCCGTTCGCCGAGATCACCGACGAGGACATCGACAACCTGTTCAACGATTGATGCGCGCGGGAATTAGCCGATGAGTTTCATCAACTACATGGCGCGCGAGATCAACTGCAAGTTGGTCTACTACGGCCCCGGTCTCTGCGGGAAGACGACCAACCTCCAGTACATCTACGAGCGCACGAATCCCGAGGCGAAGGGCAAGATGATCAGCCTCGCGACGGAGACGGAGCGCACGCTGTTCTTCGACTTCCTGCCGCTGTCGCTCGGTGAGATCCGCGGGTTCAAGACGCGCTTCCACCTCTACACGGTCCCCGGGCAGGTCTTCTACGACGCGTCCCGGAAGCTGATCCTGAAGGGCGTCGACGGCGTCGTCTTCTGCGCGGACTCGCAGATCGAGCGCACGGAAGCGAACCTCGAGTCGGTCGAGAACCTTCGTACGAACCTCGCGGAGCAGGGCTACTCGCTCGACAAGCTCCCCTACGTCGTCCAGTACAACAAGCGCGACCTGCCGAACGTCGCGTCGGTCGAAGAGCTCCGTCAGATGATCAATCCGACGAGCGTCCCCGACTTCGAGGCCGTGGCCCGCACGGGCGTCGGCGTGTTCGACACGCTGAAGGCCGTCGCGAAGCTCGTGTTGACCGAGCTCAAAAAGGGCGGCAACGGCTGAGAGCGCGCGCTACTTCGAAGCCCGTCGGATGACGCGGGCTTCGGGGTCGTATTTCTGCCACGCCTCTTCGAGGACGTCGACGTAGGCGTCGCCGCCGTTCAGCGGGGCGATCTCGATGCGCATCGTGCGGCCGTCGATGGCCACGATGTCGATGATGTCGCCGAGGATGCCTTCCGTGTGATGCGTGATGCGCGTCACGTCGACGAGCGCCATCGCGGCGGCGGTCTCGCCCTTCGCGTAGACCACGCGTGACGACGTCACGAGCGTGACCTCGCTCATGTCGAGGCGGATCGTCGCGTCGTGGTACGCGAGCAGCGTTTCGTCGGGCTTGAGGAGGTTCTTCGCCTCGAGCGCCTTCACGGTCGTCTCGGGCACCTGCGCGCCCAGCACGACGCCGGAGGGCTGGTC
>OUNM010467299.1_pt1 | contig 22530 bp, 20 predicted proteins | sample 1769961 | NCBI WGS metagenome assembly OUNM01 (sample SAMEA3914820, study PRJEB12502) | metagenome | biome: forest; material: soil | place: USA | collected 2012-03-12 | depth 0.3 m | reverse complement strand
GGCGGCAACGAGCAGATCACCCACATCACCCTCTGGTCGATGCTGGCGGCCCCCTTGCTGATCGGCTGCGATCTGACTCAGATCGACGATTTCACCCAGCGGCTTCTCATGAACCACGACGTGATCGAAATCGATCAGGACCCGCTTGGCAAGCCCGCAACCCGCGTGCACCAGGACGGTTCGTCCGAAGTCTGGGCCCGCCCGCTGGCCGACGGAAGCTACGCCGTCGCCCTCTTCAACCGCGGCCCCGCCCATACGAACATCGAGGTGAAGTGGGCTCGTGACCTGGACCTGCGGGGAGGAGCCAAAGTACGCGACCTGTGGCGACGGCACGACCTCGGAACGAAGGCAGAAGGCCTCTCCGTGAGCGTCCCCGCCCACGGAGCGATGCTGTTCCGCGTGACCGGAGAGTAACCTTAAGGGGCGGGAGTCAAAGTGAGCGTCACGGGGTTTGAGACGGTCACATTTGTCTCCCGCCCCGTTCCGCTCAGCACCCCCGTGGAGCTACGGCTGAGATTCACAACCGCCACCGTGGACACGGTGGGGGGCGTCGCGGAATAGATCGCGCCCAAGCTCAACCGGCCGGTTGGGCTAAGTCGACTGCTACCCGTCACCGTTCCCGCGCCAAATCGCGAATCGGTAGTCGTGCCGACCACTTGTCCGGTTGTGTCGATGGTCACGGAAATCGTTCCGTTAAAAGGGCTGGACCCCGTGTTCTCGTAAGTTCCCGTGAACCGGCCGGCGACGATGCCGATGGTACTGCCCGAACCCGAGCCCGAACCGCCACATCCCACGAGAATTGCTGGCACAGCGAGAAGGGCGAAAAAGGCACGCGAGATTTTCATTGAGTTCTGAGCGCCAGAAGGCGAACCAGATTTATGACGCACAAATGGTCCATCAGGTTTGGGGAATCGTTAAGGTACTTGTCCTCACGGGTATCTTCGGACCATGGCCGGACTGGTTGATGAGGCAAAGGCAGCGCGTGAGCGTGCCTACGCGCCATATAGCGGCTACCAAGTCGGGGCGGCCATCGAAGATGAATCTGGTCGGATTCACGCGGGCTGCAACGTCGAAAACATCTCGTACGGAGCGACCACTTGCGCCGAACGGGGCGCCATCGCCCGGATGATTGCCGATGGTGGCCGCGAAATTCGACGGGTCGCCGTAGTAACCACCGACGGCGGATCACCTTGCGGAATCTGCCTCCAATCTATTTTAGAGTTCGCGCCCGACCCGAATATGGTCGAAATCGAACTCTTTGCCGGGGATGAACCCTCTGGTCTGTACACCCTTGCGCAACTAATGCCGCGCGCGTTCGTCTCAAATACGGTTAGGCGCGCCGGGCACTAACTTTTCGGAAACACAGGAACCCTATGCAACGATCCTTTCTCGCGTCGCTCGTCGTGTCCATCCTGGCCGCCTGTATCCTGTTCTCCGGAATCGGATGCGGTGGCGGAGGAACCAGCGGAGGGTCCGGGACCACAAGCGGTTCAACCGGAACTCCCGGCGGCACCGTTTTCTCGCAACAGCTCGTCGGCATCACGAGTGGCTCAGTTGTGCGAGGTCTGGGCGATCTCGCAGTGGGCGAATCGGTTGACCTTCGGAGCCTGGATCTCTACTCCTCTGCCGCGACCGGTTATGGGACAGTAGCAAACATCGTCCTAACCGCCTCCCCTTCCGTAGCGACCGTCAGTGGCACCACGTTGAATGCCGTTGGCGCCGGTACGGCGACGATTACCGCGACCAACGCCGACGGAACCGCTCTCCACGATGGAGACGGTAATCCGATCGCTGCGACGACCATTGTTGTTTCTCCGCTGGGCGCCCGGGTTACCGGCCGAGTCCGTGGCGTCATCACCACCACCGCTGCCGCCGCCGGCATCGGCACCACCGTCGTCCGCTTCTTCGACTCGAGCGGCTCGATTGTGGCGGAGAGCCCTTCCGGCCCGGACGGACGGTATCAGGCGAACGTTCCGACCAATGCGGTTTCGTTTATCGTTGACTTTGCCGCCATGCCGAACACCTACTACAACCAGTTCACGTTCGGAACCCTCGACTATTCGGCTTCGGTGACCGGATGCGCGGCGCCGCTACCCACTCTTTCCACGGGCGGATCTACGGCGCAAAACGACGTGATTACCTACCGCAGAGGCGTTGGTAACCCCCCTCCTCCCCCTCCCAGCGGGTGCGGCGGCTGATCTTTAGGGGGTGCCCCCTGGACAGAACGAAGAATAGGCGGCATAATGGGCGGCAATGAAGCACGGACACTCATTCGCGATCGGGATCCTGGCGTTCGCCCTAGCCGCCTGCGGCGGTAGCGGCAACGGCGGCTCGGGGAGCTCGGTCGTGGGCTTAACGAGCACCCCTCGAGTCGAGGTTGTGCTGACCGACCCCACGCTGGATCCCGGCTATCCCTACATGGATCCTCTCAGCCTCCAGACCGGAGACCGAGTTCAGTTCCAGTTGGTCAACTATTCGGGTTCGACCGACGCGCCGACCCGTAACGTCCTTGTCGCCAGTTCGTTCCGAACGACGGATTCGACCGGGGTCGGTGGTGTGTTCTCGACATCGGACGGCGTGTTCTCCGCCGCCACCACGGATACGGGCGGCCGCGACTACATTGTGACGGCGCGTTACCTGGATCAGGACTACTCGACGTTCTACACCGTCAACGCCCGACAGATCCGCCTTCACGGCAAGGTTGTCGCCGAAGGCACCGGCCTTCCGGTCTACAACGCGACCGTCGACTTCTACGGCCTGCGAAATCCGCTTGACTCAACGAGTCAGACCGTTGTCATCGCCAGCGTGCATACGGCGGTCGATGGAACCTATAAAGTTTCCATCCCTGCGTTCAACGACTCTGTGGGAACGGCGGCGGAAGCCAATGCCGCGCCGAAGATCACCTTCACCGTGCGCGACAGTGCCCTGCCGGACGGCTACTACGGCTCGTTCATCTATAAGACCACCCGGTACGATGCCGGCTCGACCGTCTGCCGGCCGACCCTCATCTCCGCCATCCCCTCAAGCGATGACTCGAGTGTGTTCCTGCCGTTCAAGTCGGGCGAGCGATTCATCATCGACACGACCGACTCGGATGCGACGACCAACGGAACGATCGTGCTGACGCCGAAGACCCTCTTCGACTCCAAGCCCGATCCAGACGGCTGCTCCTCCTAGAGCAGCGATTATCGAGCGAACCGGAGGAACTCCGCCAATTGGCGGAGTTCCTCTTGCTTTAGGCCCGGGTAGGCGGGCATGGTGGACCCCGCTTCTACCGACGCGGGGTTCTTCACGTACTTCTCGTAGAAATCCGGCTCCGGATGCTCCTTCCAAAGATCTTTGAGCGATGGACCGCTCACGCCCTTGAGGCCGTCTTGTCCGTGGCAGCCTTCGCAACCCTGAGCGGCAAAGAGAACCTTCCCTTTGGCGGCTAGAACCTTGTCTTGCACCTGCTTGGTTGAAGACGGCGTGGCGGCCACTCTTACCCGGGGGTCGCGCGTTCCCGTCAGCGACGCCACTTCCCCCCCGGAGGTCAGCGTTGCCACCACCCCGATAAGCGCGACTCCAAGCAGAAATCCCCGCGCCATCGCGGGCTTTGGTTTCTTGAGCAAACCAAGACCAACCATGGCCGCGCCGAAAAGCCCGGGAAGTAGCGCCGCCCCGATCCAACCGCCTCCCGGAATCAATCGATCGCCCCAAACCAGCAGACCGTGCATCGGCGCGGTGTACCAACTCGGCTTGGCGTCGAATCGGCCATAGTCGTCCGCGGTCGCCGCCGTCCCAAATGGCGCGGCGACCAGAATGGCAAGTCCTAGCGCGGCGAGAGCCGAAAGCGTCGCCGTCCACTTAGGAAACTTTGGCTTTGGAGCCAGGAGAGCGACGATGAGGACGACGACCAGCACCAGCGTCAGACCGATCCGATGTGCGTTGTACCAAAGAGGCAAGGTCTTTTCGGAAAGTTCGGTTCCTCCAAGCATCGTCTTCGAAACCAACGACCCCATGACCGGCACGCGATTGGCAATCGCCCCTTCTACCGCCGCCGTCTGCACCCCGTGGCGATCCCAAGACAAAACGTTGCCGGAGACCTGAAAGCCAAACGCCAATCCGGTAAGGACGAGCGCGGTGTAATACGCCTTCTTTTCCTTCCCCGCATACCAACCCGCCCAGGTCACCGCCCCCAGATGGAGAACCGAATGGAGGATGAGCACGAACGAACCCCAGTAGTGAAACCCTTGGAGGATGGCCCAGGCACCCTGGTGGAGCGTGGCGGTCGTCGCATGAGCCTCCGCTATGCTTCCGCGGTAAACCGTCGACAAAAGGCCGCCGGCGACGAGTTGGAGAGCGAAGTGCGCATAAAGCGCATAGGCAGAGCCATAAAGAATGGGCTTGGCGCGGTCCACGCGTTATTTTGCTCTGCCGGGAAGAATTCTGCGCTCTGAGGTGCCACAAGGCTCAAAGGAACGTTCCCGCGCGGGCAGAGGGTAGTAAAATGGCGAGCGGAGAATCGGTGGAATCACGCTTCGAACATCCGGAAGGACCGGGGATGACGGAAGACGGCGTTGAGCAAATGCTCGCGCTGGCCGAACGTCTTCGCGCCTCGAACGGCGGAATGCTCGATGACAGCGCCGTCCAAGCCGTCGCGGAAGCCACGGGCGCGCCGGTTGAATACGTCCGGCTTGCCGTCAAGCTTCGTTCGGAGAAAGAGACCCAGTCGTTCCTGACCAAACTCCGAAGCCAATATCTCACCCTCGAGCCCCACACCCGGCGCTTCGTCGTCTCCGGCGCATCCGCCACCATGTGCGCCCTGTTCGATGTTGCGGCCGCGAGAGCGCAGTACTCCATCCAGAACGATGCGAACGCGTCGTCCCCGGGAGCGTTGTTCAGCATCGTCTCCCTGGTGTGGCTGACCCTTGGCCTCTACAACGTCTGCGTCACTCGAGACTCCAAGACCGGGGCCGCAACCGGGGCTGTCTTCGGCGCAAGCTTCTTCATCGCCCGCGCGATGTTTCAGTTCGCCCTCCAGATGCCGGCGTCGTATTCCTACAATCCGTCGCTGATCGTTCTCTTCACCGTGTTCGGCGCGCTCTCCGGCCTTGGATTGCAGCGGATGACCGACCGGTACCGCAAGCCCCTCGGCCTCCGCGATCCACTAAAGGAACGTCAAGACCTACTGCGCCAACTCGTCGATCTTCAGGACCGGCTGAAATCGGGCGAACAGAGCTGCACCTTCTTGAGCGTCGACATCGTCGGCTCAACGAAGATGAAGGCCAATGCCGATCCGTTGGCGGTGGAGTTCACCTTCAACGAGTATCACAACTTCGTCGAACGAACCGTAAACCGGTACGGCGGACGGGTCCATTCCACGGCCGGAGACGGCGTAACCGCCGCCTTCGATCATCCGAGCCACGCCTTCGGCGCCGCCCGTAACATTCAAGCCGGGCTCATGGAGCTCAACGCGTTTCGGAACAAGATCGGCCAGCCCATCGAGCTTCGTCAAGGAATCCATACGGGCACGGTCGTGGCCCCGGATGCCACCGACGTGACCTCGCTAAACTTCTCGCACGTCATCGACGTCGCCGCTCACTTCCAGAAAGCGGCGCCCGTAGGCGGCATCGCCGTCTCGGATCCCGCCGGCTCGTTCCTACCGGGCGGTCTCGGCTCCATCGGTACCGAACGCCTCCTGGTCTCCGGGGTGGAGGGAACGGTTTGGATTCCAAAAGTAATCTCCCTGAACCCCTCGGTCACCCCTCCCCCGCTCCCTGGGCAGGTTTAGGCCGATGGTCGACCTGTATCGCCGATCTTTTGACAGTGAATCGGAGTTCGATGCTGCCTGGGCCTCGATCCCTTCGGCCCCGTCCGGCGACAACCTCATTCCGAAGATCGCGGAATTCGTCGGATCCGCGCTTGCCCGTCAAGGATTCAGGGCCTTTCACAACGGCGGCCTGCCCCTCCTCACCCGCCGCCACGGAAACCTTTGGGAAGAGATCGTCTTTGCATCCCATCCTTCCAACAAAGAGTTCGCCGTTCGCTTCCACTTGAACCACCTGGGGGTCGGCGAGGTCCGCGCCCGGTTCTGGCGCCCGGCGATTCGGGCTCCGAAAACGGTCGCCAGCGGTGATATCGGGCAGTTGGAAACGCCGCCCGTCTGGACCCTCTGGTCAGCCGAAGGCCATGCCCGAACCGGCGAGGCGATCGTCACCGCCCTCCAAGACAATGTCCTCCCCTGGATGGAACTGTTTGACGATCCCCCACGACTTCGAGAAGCCCTCTTCGAAAGCCGCGTCCCCCTCGTCGACCTTTGCACCGCCGTGGAACTCATGATCGCCGAGTTCGACGCCCGCGAAGCCCGTCGCTTTCTCCGCTCCGTCGCCGAACCCGCCTGGCCCCCCCTCGTCGTCCCCAAACCCAAAGGCTTCGAACTTAATGAAGACCGGCTCGCGACGGTAACGGAGTATTACCGGCTGTAAAAGCCGAAAGCTTTAGGCGTTGAGCATGACTTAACGCCTAAAGCCTTCCCCCTAACGCTTCCCATGAAAACCATCCTCCTCCTCGGCTCCGGCGAACTCGGCAAAGAGTTGGCCATCGCGCTTGGCCGGTTGGGCCAGAAGGTGGTGGCGGTCGATCGATACGATGGCGCGCCCGCGATGGCGGTGACACCCTACCGGGAAGTAATCGACATGCTGGACGGCGCGGAACTAGACCGGCTCGTTGCGAAGCATCGGCCCGATCTGGTGGTTCCGGAGATCGAAGCGATTCGGACGGAGCGTTTCTACGACTACGAGGCTCGCGGCATCGGCGTCGTGCCAAGCGCTCGGGCAGCCAATTTCACCATGAACCGCCGGGCGATTCGCGATCTGGCCGCCGTTGAACTGGGCCTGCGCACCGCCCCCTATCGCTACGCCTCGACGTACGAAGAGTTCGTCGAAGCCACCAACGAGCTAGGGTTTCCCGTCGTTATCAAACCGCTGATGTCTTCCTCCGGGAAGGGCCAGTCGGTGGTGCGAGCTCCGGCCGAACTTCAGACGGCCTGGGACTACGCCGCCTCCGGCGGACGTGCCGGAGCCGACGATGTGATCGTGGAGGGCTTTATCAGGTTCCACTCCGAGATCACTCTCCTGACCGTTACGCAAAAAGCCGGCCCGACGCTCTTCTGCCCGCCCATCGGGCACGTTCAAGAGCGGGGCGACTATCAGGAGTCTTGGCAGCCGTGCGCCATCTCGGACGCCGATCTAGCAGAAGCCCAGTCTATGGCGGCGAAGGTCACCGAGAGCCTGGGCGGGGCCGGAATATGGGGAGTCGAATTCTTCCTCACCGACCAAGGTGCCGTGTTCTCTGAGCTCTCGCCACGGCCCCACGACACCGGCATGGTGACCCTGGCCGGGACGCAGAACCTAAGCGAGTTTGAACTCCACGCCCGCGCCATCCTCGGTCTCCCCATTCCGTCCGTCGACCTCCTCCGTGCCGGCGCGAGCGCCGTCGTCTTGGCCACCGGCGACGGCGAACCGTCGTTTGAGGGCGTGGAGCAGGCCCTAGAGGCTCCTGGCATCGACGTACGCCTCTTCGGCAAACCCACCGCTCGTCCCTATCGACGAATGGCGGTCGCCCTCGCTAGCGCCCCGGTCCGGGAAGGAGCGGAGGACTGCCGGGTTCGGGCGAAGGCGGCGGCGTCGAAGATTAAAGTGATCCTACGCTAGTATCCGATCCACTAAGGACGGCCATTGGTCCCAGCCGAGCGGCCGACGGGTCGTACTCTAGAAGAAAGATATGAAAGCGCGACGATCCGTTCTGATCCAGCTCCTCGCGCTGGCCCTTGCCATTTCCATGACGATGATGGCAATCCCCCTCTTCCGAGGTTCGATCGAGCCCGGTCAAGCCGAGCCCATCGAGGCAGGTCTCCCATTGCTCGTCATGATGGGCATCTTTGCCGCCACCTTCGGGGTGATTCGCGGTCGGAGCACCCCATCCGTCGGCATCTTCCGGTCTTTGGCGGCAGCGGCGGTGATCTTGACCGTTGAGCAAGGTTTTGTCTTCGGGGCGGCCCTCGGACACATGGCCTTCACCGGGCGGCTCATGCTGGCGATCGTCTTCGGAGTATTCGTTGGCATCGCGCCCGTCGTTGCCCGGGTCGAACAGAACCCCTGGTTCGGCGTTCGAACGCCTTGGACGCTAGGCAGCCGCCGCGTTTGGCGAGACACTCACCGCGCCACCGCCAAACTCTGGTTCTTCGGTGGCTTCGTCGGCTCCATCCTGGCGATGTTCGGTGCCCCGATCCTTTTCGTGATCGGGTTCCTCGCCTTCCTCGGCCTAGCCCCCATCGCCATCAGCTATTCGGCCTGGCGCCGCCACGGACGACCGTAACAAGGGCGGAGGGTGGAACCCCACCTTTTCCCTTTTCCCTTTTCCCTTTTCCCTTTTCCCTTTTCCCTTTTCCCTTTTCCCTTTTCCCTTTTCCCTTAAGGGTGGTACCCTCCGCCCTCGAAGTATCCTTTCGGAATGCCTTTCGCGCGGCGCATGCGCCCCCTTCCGCTTTCCAAAATCCGAATCACCGACCCGTTCTGGTCGGTCTGGCAGCGGAAACTGGTGGAAACGACCCTGCCGCACGAGTTTGCCAACCTAGAAACTCGGTTGGAGAACTTCCGTCGGGTGGCACGCGGAGAGTCCGGAGGCCACGTGGGGCTGCCCTTCGACGACAGCGATGTGACCAAGTGGGCGGAGGCATGTGCATACGCCTTGGCCGCCCATCCCAATGCCGCCCTGCGGAAAATGCTGGACGAGGCGATCGACATCGTCGTCGCCGCCCAAAAACCGGACGGCTACCTCGACACCTACATCCAGCTCGACCACCCCGGCGGCGAATGGCGAAATCTCAACTCGCTCCACGAGATGTACTGCGCCGGCCACCTGATCGAGGCCGGAGTCGCCCTCAGCGAGAACTTGGGTGACCGCCGGCTCCTGGACGTCGGAATTCGATTCGCTGACCACATCATGTCGGTCTTCGGCCCAGATAAACGGCTGGGCTACTGCGGCCATGAGGAGATCGAACTTGCCCTCATCAAACTGTCCGCCCACACCGGCCAGGAGAAATACCGCGAATTCGCCCGCTGGCTCGTCGAAGTCCGCGGCACCCGCCCTTCCCCCTTTGAGGCCGAACTGAAGGATCCAACCTCCGTCGCGCTCTCCCCATGGGGAGGCGGACTGCTCGCCGGGGCGACCTACGATGGCGAATACAACCAGGACCACGCCCCGATTCGGGAGCACGATGCCGTTGTCGGCCACGCCGTCCGCGCCATGTACCTCTACATCGCCGCCGCGGACCTCGCCGACGGCCAGAACGATATTCCCCTGGAGACCGCCCTCCAACGCGCCTGGGACAGCCTCGTGAAGCGCCGAATGTACGTTACCGGCGGAATTGGCCCAAGCCGCCATAACGAAGGCTTCACCGCCGACTTCGACCTGCCCAACCTCTCCGCCTACGCCGAAACCTGCGCCGCCATCGGTCTGGTGCTCTGGGGACAGAAGATGCTGGAGATGACGGGCAACGGCGAATTCGCCGAGACCGTCGAGCGAGCCCTCTACAACGGGGCTCTAGCCGGCCTCTCCCTCTCGGGAGACCGCTTCTTCTACGACAACCCTCTGGAGAGCCAGGGAACCCACGACCGGACCCCCTGGTTCACCTGCGCCTGCTGCCCGCCGAACATCGCCCGAATGATCGGCAATCTCGGGGCGGTCGTCGCCGGCGTACGCGAGGATGCCTTCTACGTCCACCAGTTCGCGGGCTTCACCGCCGAGACGACCCTGGGCGGCGTAGCCACCAAGATTGAACTAGAAGGGGAGTTCCCCTGGTCCACCACCCTCCGCATTAAGGTCGCCCCCGCCAAGCCCGCCGAATTCGCCGTCTACGTGCGAATTCCCGACTGGGCCGACGAGGTCTCAACCGAACTGCCTGGAGCCGAAGAGGAAGCCGATTTCGAAGACGGCTACGCCATCTTCCGCCGTGTCTGGAAACCCGGCGACGTCCTGAGCGTCGACCTCGGAACGGAACCACGCTGGGTGGAAGCCGACCCTCGTGTCCGTGAGAACCTCGGCCGCACCGCGTTGACGTACGGCCCCCTGGTCTACTGCCTCGAGGCCAAAGACCTCGGTTACGCCCCGCAACTCTTCACCGCGGACACCCAAGCGCTCATCGAGCCCGTCCGCGACGACCGTCTCGGCGGAATCGCCGTCCTGCCGGTCGAAGGGCAAATTGACCTGGAGACTTTCCCCGATTCGCTCTACGCCCCGCTTGGCTCCGGCGAGTCCCGCCAGGTAACGGCCCAGTTCATCCCGTACTACGCCTGGAACAACCGTGGTCCCAACGCGATGCAGGTCTGGGTCAGGCGGAGCTAGCAACGGCAAGCAATCGTCAGCAATTATTAGTCCATATCCGCCAACCCCCTGGTACCCTTAATCCATGGATCTGATCCGCAACCTGCTCAATCGGTCGCGGCCTGAACCGGAGGCGCAGGGGCCGCTGTACGGGCCAGTGCGCGACGCCATTTCGAGCGTTCAAGCCTACGCTCGCAGTCATGGCGGTGAAATTGAATTAGTCGGCGTCAGCGACGAAGGCGATGTCAAAATCCGTCTGCGCGGCGCTTGCCGTGGTTGCCCTATGTCGGCCATGACGCTGAAACACGGGGTGGAAGAGCAGCTAAAACTTCTCGTCCCCGGCGTTCGAAAGATCGAACAGACTTAATCCGGGCTCCGTCACAACGGATGTGAGCCATCTCGTGTCCGCCCTGTACCACGACCGGGACAAAGCCCGCCTGGCCGCCGGAGACCTGCTGAATGTCGGCGTCGAGGCCAATCAAATCCTCATCGCCCAAGGCCTCAGCGAAGGAAGCGGCCGAATCGAGATTCAGGCCCACAGCATCGATCAGGCAATCGACGTCCAAAGCTTCCTTGAACAAGACGGCGCCCACTCAGTCGAGATTCGCCCAAAAAGCTAGGCGGCTTCCTTACTGTCTCCGACTTTCGTCGGCAAAAGCATCGAAACGCCTTCCTGCATCGTAACTCCCAGCCAAATCGGCGCCCGCTCGATCGTCGTCGGGTTGTGGGTGATCACGATGAACTGAGTGTGCTCCGTAAAGTCGGCGAGTGTGTTCGCGAATCGCTCGACGTTGCGGCCGTCGAGCGGCGCATCCACCTCGTCGAGAACAACCAACGGAGAAGGCCGAACCCGCAAAAGGGCGAATAGCAAGGCCACCGTACAAAGCGACCGCTCGCCGCCGGAAAGTAGGTTGAGCGCCTGACGGCGCTTCCCCGGCAGGGTGACCGAAATGTCGATGCCGCTCTCCAGCATCCGCTCCGGATCGGTGAGCGACAACACGCCCTCGCCGCCGCCGAAGAGTTGGAGGAACATTGTCGAAAACTCGTCGCGGACCCGGGCAAACGTGTCGGCAAATTTATCTCGGGTGAGCTTGTCGAGTTCGCGGATGCTGGCCTCGACTCCGGCGATGCCCGAGAGCACGTCTTCCTGTTGCCCCGTCAACTCACTCAATCGTGCGTCGAGCCGCTCAAACGCTTCGATCGCCCCGAGGTTGACATCTCCCATGGCCCGTAAGTCGCGCCGGAGCCGGTTCACCACGCTGAGCGCGTCTTCGGGAAGCTCGACCTGACCGGCCTGGGCGTCCGCCTGCTCCTCATCGAGGTTGTACTCCTCCGCCAGACGCTGCAGCGCCGCCGCCCGGCGGCTATCCGCCCGAGCGCGGCCAAGTTCCGCCTTATGGATCCCTTCCGCAACGCCGACCGCGTTGTCCCGCGCATGCTTGGCCTCTTCAGATAGCCGCAAGGACGCCTCAAGCCGCTCTTTACGCGCATCGGCAAGCATGGCCAACCTCGCATCGGCTTCCGCTCGATTCGTCCGGGCCTGCTCCCGAATCTCCGCCGCCCGCTCGCCGGCCGCCTTGGCCTCTTCCCTCTCCGGCGCCAAACCCTCAAGCCGACGGGCTCGCTCGGCCTCTCCCGCACGTGCTCCCGCCAAACGCCGCTCCGCGCCAAGATAGCGCGCCTGGGACTGGGCCACTCGCGCCTCGGCCTCTCGCAGCCGCGCCTCCGCCTGCTCGGCATCCGCCGACTTTGCGGCAAGCGCCCGAAGCGCTTCGTCTCGCTTCGCTTCGGCTCCGGCAAGATCGACCGGTTGGGTCGCCACCTCGTCGCCGTCGTGCCCATCGAGTTCCCGCTGAAGCCGCTCGCGCTCGCGCTCGGCTAAACGCTTCTCTTCTTGCAGGCCCCTCGCAAAGACGCGAGCCTCGTCGACTTCCGCCGCCGTTGTTCGGAAAGCCTTCTGAGCTTCCACCAGCGCCACTCTTTCGGCCTCCAATCGCTGATTCCGTTTCGAGGTCCGGCCGTCGTATTCGCGAACCGCGCGGTCGAGTCGCTCGATCTCGTTCTCCAGATCGCCCAGTTCGGCCCGGCGCTGCACCATCCCATAGCCCGCCCGGGCATGTTGACCGCCCGTGACCGCTCCGCCGCTGTGGACGACTTCGCCGTCCAACGTCACCAAGCGCGACCAACCCGAAGTTCGAGCGTGACGGAGAGCCACGTCGAGATCTTCGACGATGATGATTCGCCCCAAGAGGCTATCGATGACCGGACGGTGGGCCGGGGCGCATGAAACGAGTTCGCTGGCCCGTCCGACCACCCCCCGCTCGCCTAACAGCCGGCGCAATTCAAAACTTGGCTCGCTCGGACGCATGAGCGGAATCGGTTGGAACGTACAGCGTCCCGCCCGGTGCTCCTTCAGCCACGCGATGGCCGACTTCGCGTCGGATTCATGCTCGACGATCAGGTCATTCGAGCTGCCTCCAAGAGCCGTCTCAATGGCCAAGGCAACCTCTCGATCCGCTTCGACCGCCTCGCCTACCGCGACATACTTCGCGGAAAGAATTCCTCGTTCGGCGGCTTCCAGAACAGCCCGTGTCCCCTGCGTTAAACCTTCGTGAGCATCAAGGGTCGCCTCAATGCCACGGCGACGGCCTTCCAGCGTCGCCTTCTCCGCCATCGCCTGCCGCACCGACCGCGAGTCTCGCTCCTCCTCCGCCCGGATCTCCGCCATCGCGGCTTCAATCGCCTTAGGCGCCTTCTGGGCGGCATCAAGGGCATCGCGTGCAGCGTCGACCGCCGTCTCCGCAACCGCTAAACCGGCTTCGATATCCGGAAGCGTGCTCGCGATTCCCGCGAGCTCCCGACGGATCGCGATTCGCCGAACCTCTCGATGGCCCCGTGCCGCTTCTTCTCGCAACCGCCGCGACTCCGCTTCCCGCGTTCGCGCTAGGTTTCGCTCCGCTTCGACGAGGGCCTGAGTGAGATCACGCGCCTCCTGGCCGACACCCGCGAGACCGGTTCGCAGTTCAAGGAAGATCCGCTCATCCTCAGCGTGCGCCTCTTTGGTGTGGATCGCGTCCGCTTCGGCCTCTGCAAGCCGTTCGTTGGCCGCCTCGCCGTCTGCCGCCAACGTTGCCTCCAGGGCATCCAGGCTGCGTCCCCGTTCCGCCGCGAGCCGCAAGTCGGCTTCCGCTCGTTCCAGTGCGGTGAGCGAGCCCTGCTGAAGGCCGCGTACCGCGTCCATCTCCAACTCGATCTCCGAAACCTCGCTGCCGGTTCGGCGAACGTCCGCCTCCAAAGCGGCCGCCCGCAAAGCTTCCGCTTCGGCGAGCCGCTCCGCCTCCGCAATCTTGGCTTCGAAACCTTCCATTTCGCGAAGCCCTTCCGCCGCCTCGTGAACAAGCAACCCAACTTCGACCGCCCGCAGTTGTGTCTGTAACTCCCGGAACCGGCGCGCCGTCTCGGCCTCGCCGCGTAGCGGCCCTGCCTGCTCCTCAAGCTCTCGAATAACGTCGGCGACCCGTTGAAGGTGATCCTGCGCGGTCGCAAGCCGCCGAAGCGCCTCAACCTTTCGGGCGCGATATCTTTGAACGCCGGCCGCCTCGTCCACCCAGGCCCGGCGATCTTCGGCGCTGGCGCTCAGCGCCGCGTCGATCTCTTTCTGGCCAACGATGGCGTAGCCCGCCCGGCCCAAGCCGGAGTCGGCCAATAGGTCGTGCACGTCGCGCAGACGGCAACTCTGACCATTGATATGATATTCCCCGTCCCCGCCGCGCGTGAGCTTTCGCGTAATCGAGACTTCGCTGGCGTCGATGGGAAGGGCGCGGTCTTCGTTGTCGAAGATCAGGGTGACTTCGGCGTAGCCCACGGGCTTTCGACCCTTGGCTCCCGAGAAGATAACGTCCTGTCCCGTCTGCGCTCGAAGTTGCCTCGCTGAGCCCTCACCAAGGCCCCATAGAATCGCGTCCACCAGATTGGATTTGCCGCACCCGTTAGGTCCGACGACCGCAACGACCCCACCCTCGAGTGAAAACTCGGTGCGATCGGCAAAGGTCTTGAAACCAAAGAGGCGGACTCGTTTAAGACGCATAACGAAAAACTAGGTCATGAGGACGATACCGTTATGGTGGCTCCTGAGGCATCTACCGGTAGGGTTATTGATCTTAACTAGGACGGTTAAGACCGAATCGCTCCCCACTTGCGGTGTCAAAGTACTCCGATCCGCCCATCCGGGCAATCGTCTCGAAGACATCTTCCCTGAGGTGGAGACGCACCACTTGCCCAATCACGTACCGAGCCGCGGTCGGTCCTTCTCCGTGAGCGACGATCTCAAACAGGCGGCATTCCATCTGCGCATGGCTCTCCGCGACCCGCGGTGGGCGAACCAGTTCGCTTGCAACCGGGGTGAACCCGCTCAACTCCCATTCGCTCTCGTGAGGGGCCAGCGAGGCACTCGTGGCGTTCATTCCCATCGCCATCGTTCGATCGACGGTATTCACCACAAACTCGCCTGTCTCCCGGACGTTCCGCAGGGAGTCCTTTTCTGCGCCTGCTCCGTTAAGCACCGGGGAGTAGCAAACGCTCGGCGGATTACTTCCTCCCACCATAAAGAAGCTGAACGGAGCCAGATTGAAGATGCCGGCACTGCTGACCGTCGAAACAAAAGCGATCGGGCGAGGCTGGACGACCTTCGTCAGAAGCGCATAAGCTTCCGATGCCGACATCTCATCCAAGCGGTGGGTCACGACGGACACCAGAAAAGTGTAGCCCGTGGCGCGGGCCTCCGTGCCCGCGAATGGAAAGAGCTTCGCATCGGATCGCATAGAGGCATGGAGGGCTCTGTTCGCGGGCACGGAGGCCCGCGCCACGGCTAGCGTCTCAGTCCAAACCTTGATAAATGAAAGGCCAATTCTTGAGGTTCGCCTTTTCTGGGTTCTCCAAGGTGTATCGAACCACCCGGTCGAAATCTTCATTATCACGAACGATATGGTCGTACGATTCTTCCTGCCACAGGCTGCCTCGATGTCCCAGTTCTCGCTGAGCACGATTGACTACAAACGACTTCCAACTGTGGGTTGTCTTTGAAAGCCGCTCGGTCAGAGAAAGAGTGGCCACTACATGGACGTGATTTGGCATCACACAGAGGGCGTGAAGCACGTACCTCTCTCCGTCAAAAAATTTCACGGCTCCCATCACCAGTTCCGAATACTCGGCACGACGAAGCAGACAGCCCCCCGCGCCGACATCGAGAGCCGACTCGATACGCTCACTGAAGAGGAGCCTGGCTAATTTCACTAGCTCCTTAGTCGAACCCTCTTGGGCGATTTTCCGTTCAAGAATTTTGCGTTCTTCCGCATAGGCGCGGACTACTTCAGCAGGAAGCGAGTCCCAAAGTCGGAATGTGACGAAGACCGTCATCCCGGGAATCTCCCAATGAGGAAGCCGCCCCCGGCAACGCTTAGTCACTTTCGACCAGTCAAGTTCCTCCATAACCAAAAAATACACAGAATTTGCCACCCAATGTGGCGCGGGCCTCCGTGCCCGCGAATCGAAACTTAGGTGAAGGTTAGCTTCACTAAGATTTTCGCGGGCACGGAGGCCCGCGCCACGTTTTAGATAACCACAACGGAACCGGCGTCGCCAACGTCTTGTATAACGAAGACCCGATGCGAATTGCTCTGTTTTCTCTCGCCCTCTCCTCGGTCGCATTCGCGTCGGCCGCTCCTCCCGAGGAGACTTACCTCGGCCTGTATCTGCAAGGGCAGAAGATCGGCTACGTCGCATCCAAGGTTTCGCCCGGAAAGTTAGACGGATTGGCGATCGTTCGGAGCGACAGTAAGACCGTTATGGACATGGGTCTACTCGGTACGCCCCTCAAGATGGTGATCGATTCCTCCACCTGGTCCAGTAAAGGTCACCCCGTGCGGATGACCTTTCGCCAGGAGAGTTCGGGCCGCGTTTCGACCATGGACGCCCGATTTATCGGCGGCAAGGTGAAAATCCTGCTGGACAACTCCGGCCAGAAGTCCCAAAAAGTCCTCATGGTTCCCAAGGGACCGATCGTTGATGACCCGATGACCCTCGTGCAGGCTTCCGGTGTGAAGGGCGCGAAGCTATTTTGGGTTCTCGATCCCACGACCTCCACCTTCATCCAGAACTCGATCCGAATGATCGGTCCGTCAACCGCTGACGTCAAGGGCAAGAAGGTGCCCTCCACCCTGGCCGAGATCGTCGACCCTCGGGCGGTCACCAAGGTTTACGTCGACGCGAAAGGCGGCTTCGTCAAGGCCGAAGCGCCGATGGGAATCGAGATGTTCCCCGAGTCGAAGCTGGTGGCCATGAAAACGACGCCAGGCTACAGCCCGAACGTCGATATCGCTGCCCAGACATCCCTGAAACCGACTCCCCCCATCGAATCGCCTGGCGAACTGACCGAGCTCAAGCTTCGCTTTACGGGTCCCGATCTTTCGCGGCTGCCCACGGACGAACATCAGACCGTGGCGAAGGAAGGCACGCTCTGGACCGTAGACGTTCATCCGCCAAAGCGCACGGCGGGAGTCTCTATCTCGGCGGCGCGCCAGATGAAGCCGGAATGGGCGAAGCCCGGAATGAACATTCCGTCTAACGATCCAAGACTTCTTAAAGTCGCGAAAGCGGTGGTTGGAGATAAGAAAACGGTCATCGAGGCCGCCGACGCGGTTCAGGCTTGGGTTTACGCCCAGATGACACCCAACGCCGGAATCGGCGTCTTACGCGACGCAACGGAAGTCCTTAAGACGAAGGAGGGAGTCTGCCGCGACTATGCCGTCCTCACTGCCGCAATCTTAAGGGCAGCAGGTGTGCCGACACGCCTTGCCAGCGGACTGGTGACCTGGGACGGTACCTTTTACTACCACGCCTGGTGCGAAGTCTGGGACGGAGCACACTGGATCGGGGTTGACAGTACAACAACCGACCGGCAGCTCGCCGCGAATCACGTGAAGCTTTCCGACGGTGACGTCGAGACGGCCTTCACGTTCACCTTCCTGGACCGAGCGAAGGTCGAGGTTTTGGGGACGCGAAGAGACTAAGGAATGCCAAGGGCTAAAAAGACGAACCTGCCGATCGGCGGCTCCCGAATCCGGACCATCGTGACGGCCATCTGTGCCCTGCTCGGCGCCGTCGCGCTGGGCAGTCTGGCCGTACCAACCTTGGACACCCTTTACCAAGGAGTCTCCAGGGTCTTCGTCCACACCTCGAACGCTCCCGAAGCCGAAGTCCCGACGGTTACGCCTAAACCCCATCCCGATCCGAAGAAACCGGACAGCCACAAGGGGCCGGCGCTTCCGATCATCGACTCCTCGACGGCACCGGCGCCCACGCACTATCCGGCCAGCCCGCTCAACATCCTCCCCTTTGCCCTGCTTGGCTTCCTGCTCGGCGGCTTCTTGGGTAACCGAGGCATGAACGTCGCGGAGAGGTGGGGCCAAAAATGGGACAAGATGGAGCCCGGCGAGAAGGCAAACATCTTCCTGGGCGTCTTCGCAGGTTTTGTCGTCTCCGTCCCGTTCATCCTCCTCTTCCAGGCGCTTGGACTACCGCCGCTTCCCTTTGCCCTGCTTATCGTCGCGTCCGTCCTCGGACTTGGCTCGCTGACGGTCTACGTGCTCCAGTCGATGCGCGAAGTGCTGCCCTGGACTCAAGGTAAAGGTCCTCGCAAGCGGTCCGGTATCAAGATCTTTGACACCAACGTCCTCATCGATGGCCGCATTCTAGACGTGGCGAAGGCCGGCTTCTTGGACGGCGAGGTGTACGTGCCCGGCTTCGTGCTCGACGAGCTTCAAAAGATCGCCGACAACAGCGACCCACTTCGCCGTGCCCGTGGCCGACGCGGCCTCGATGTGCTGAAGCAGCTTCAGGCGGAGTACCCGCTCGAAGCCCGCATCCACGACCGCTTTGCCCCCGAGCAGGGCGACGATGTGGATCACCGGCTGGTGCGTCTGGCCAAGGCGCTCGGCGCGGATATCGTAACCAATGACTTCAACCTTCGAGGCGTCGCGGAGATCCAGGAGGTTCGGGTGATGAGCCTCAACGATCTGGCGCTCGCCCTGCGGCCCAACGTGCTCCCGTCCGAGATCCTCCCCGCCCTGAAGATCATCAAGGAAGGCCGCGAGTTTGGTCAGGGCGTGGGCTACCTGGACGACGGAACCATGGTCGTTGTCGAAAACGGCGGACCGCACCTGAACGAAACCGTAGATGTCACGGTGACCCAGGTCATCCAGACGGAGCGCGGCAAGATGATCTTCGCGGAAGTCGACGGCGAGGACTATCCGGGGGGCGGCCGGGGGCCGCGGCGCAGCCCGCGCCGGATCTAGACTTGAGCGTCGTCGCGGCGATCCTTTGCGCCGGCCGGGGAGTTCGCTTCGGCGGGGATAAGTTAGCCATCACGATCGGCGGGAAGCCGATCTGGCGCTGGTCCTACGACGCCTACGCAAGTCATCCCTCGATCGACCGAGTGATCTTGGTCGGCCGCGAAGATTCGCTCGAGGAACTCTCCGCCGTAGGCGAAACCATTCTCGGCGGTGAAACCCGCCAAGCGAGCGCCCTCGCGGCCTTGGAGGCCTGCGGTGATGCCGAATACCTGGTCCTCCACGATGGCGCCCGGCCTTTTGTCCCGGCAGACCTCATCACGCGAGTTATCGCGGCGGCAAAACACGACGGCGCCGCCGCCGCTGCCGTCCCCGTCACCGACACGATCAAAGAAGTACGCGAAGGGGTCGTCTCCACCCTCGACCGGTCTCGCCTCTGGGCCATGCAAACCCCCCAAGCCGCCCGAACGGATCTCCTTCGCCGTGCCCACGATGCCGCGGTAAGCGACGCAACCGACGACATGGCCCTCCTCGAGGCAATCGGGGTATCCCCTACCTTGGTGACGGGAGACCCGCAGAACATCAAAATCACGACTCCGGCGGACGTAGCCCGTTTGAGCGGCGGAGAAACGCGAACCGGCATGGGCTACGACGTTCACTCCTTCTCCACGGACCCATCGAGGGTCCTCATGCTGGGGGGGGTCGCCTTCCCCGATCACCCGGCCCTGGAAGGTCACAGCGACGCGGACGCCCTTCTGCACGCCGCCACCGACGCCCTCCTGGGGGCCGCCTCCCTTGGCGACATCGGCGTCCACTTCCCTCCCACCGACGAACGCTGGCGTGGCGAACCCTCTCTCACCTTCGTGCGCCATGCCGCCACCCTGCTCCGCGAAGGCGGTTGGACGGTGGTGAACCTAGACATGACCGTCATCGCAGAGTCGCCCAAGGTGATGAAACGTGCCCTCGAGATTCGAACCGTCGTCGGTGAAGCATTGGGCATCGAAGCCGAGCGGGTGAGTCTGAAGGCCACTACCAACGAGAAAATGGGCTTCGTCGGCCGCGGCGAGGGCATCGCCGCGCTGGCAATCGCGAACATTCGCAGATAAACGGCTTCAGTAATGGAATCGACACTGCGCTACAACGAGTGTGTCGTCGACAATCCGGTAGACCAATCGATTTTCCTCGTCGATTCGACGAGACCAATATCCCGCCCAGCCATGCCTTAGTGCCTCGGGTTTCCCAATTCCCTCGAAGGGGTCCCTCTGGGTCGCTCGAATCAATTCATTGATTCGACGGAGCTTTTTCCGATCGTTCTCCTGCCAGTAAATGTAGTCTTCCCATCCTTGATCGTCGAACGAGAGCCTCAATCGATCAGCTCGCGCTCTCGATAGTTCCCCGATTCAATTTCTCGGATCGACTCCGAAAGACGTTGGGCGTTCTTAGGGCTCCTCATAAGGAACGCCGTTTCATCCAAAGCCTCAAAGTCTTCGAGCGAAAGAAGAACCACCGATTCACCACCCTGGCGGGTAATGACCATTGGCTCGCGGTTCTCGCACACGCGATCCATGGACTTCGCTAGGTTGGCCCGCAGCTTCGAGTAGGAGATCGCTTCCACACAATCATTGTACAACAATCCGTACAGGGGTCCCATGCCAAACTAAAGGCATCGAAGTGTCCACCCGAAAGGTCCATCTTCTCGATCCGCACACCGTCAACCAGATCGCGGCCGGGGAGGTGGTGGAACGTCCGGCTTCTGTCGTGAAGGAGCTCGTCGAGAACGCCCTCGATGCCGGCGCCCGGCGAATTGAGATCGACCTCCGAGACGCCGGCCGGACCCTCATCCGAGTCGCCGACGACGGCGTGGGCATGGGCTCGGAAGACGCCCATGCCGCCCTGCAGCGCCACGCTACGAGCAAAATCAGCGGCACCGACGATATCAACGACGTTCACACCTTGGGTTTCCGCGGAGAGGCGCTTCCGAGCATTGCCTCCGTCGGCCGCATGACCCTCTCCACCGGCGAGAGTGACGGATTGCGGCACGTGCTTCGGGTCGAAGGCGGTGCCATTTTGCCGCTCACCGGCGCTGCAGGACCACGCGGCACCGAGATCATTGTCGAGGATCTGTTCTACAACACGCCCGCAAGATTGAAGTTTTTAAAGAGCGACACCACCGAACTTGGGCAAGCGATGGACCATGTCGCACGGTATGCGATGGCCTATCCCCATGTCGCCTTCACCCTCCGCCACAACGGTCAACTCGCCATCGGCACCTCCGGCGACGGTGATCTCCATGCGGCCGTCAGCGACGTCTGGGGCCGGGAAACCGCCCGCACCCTCGCGCCAATCGATACCGAGGTCGCCGGCATTCGCCTGCGTGGACTGGTCTCCCCTCCTCACGTCACCAAGCCGACCCGCGCCTTCCAGCATCTCTTCGTCAACGGCCGCCCCGTGCGAACTCGTACTCTGACCGCCGCCGTCGATGGATCTTTCCGGGATCTGACCCCCGAACGCCGCTACCCCCTTCTCGTCCTCATGCTCGACCTTCCGGGCGACAAGGTGGACGTGAACGTCTCACCCACCAAGAGCGAGGTCAAGTTTCAGCAGGAGGGCGCCGTATTCGAAGCCATCCGCGTCGCCGTAAGGGGCGCCTTGATGAGCCACGGCATGATGCCCAACGCGGCGGGCATCGCCGCGGCCAACGAAGCCTTAGCCGCCGTCCAGGCCTTCAACCGGCCTTCTCCGGTCGAAGACTTCCGGCTGGTCGCTCCGGAGGCCCCGCCTATCGTGCCCGCGCCGGCCCCCGTTCCGACAATCTTCGAACGAACCGCCGCCCTTCCCTTTGGCGATCTTCTGGACGGTCTTCGTGTGATCGGCCAGGTGATGAACACCTTTATCGTCGCCGAGACCTCGCACGGCGTCGTCCTGATCGATCAGCATGTGGCCCACGAGCGGGTGCTCTATGAATATCTCTGCGGCATTCGAGGAAAGGCCGCGATCGAGCAACAGCCCCTTCTCGTCCCCCAAACCCTCCACCTCGATCGCCGCTCCGCCGTACTCCTTCGGGACCGAATGCAGGAATTGATCGACGTCGGTTTCGATCTTGAGCCCTTCGGCGGGGAGAGCTACGTCGTTCGCACTGTACCGGCTGCCCTCCGAGGTCGAGACCCGATCAAGGTGTTGAAGGAACTGGTTGAAGAGTTGGTCGAGGCGACCGTCGCGCGGAAACTGGTCCCAACCCGTGAGCAGATCTGGATCACCACCTCCTGCCATATGGCGGTAAAAGCGGGCGATCCGTTGAGTCTGCCGGAGATGGAACGGCTTATCGTCGATCTCGCGGAAACGGAGAATCCTTACCTCTGCCCCCACGGCCGACCAATCACGGCAACCCTCTCGCGGGATGCGATGTTACGACTTTTTAAACGGACCTAACGGAATTGGCACGCGACTTGCCAATCCTCGATTGGTATGAAATCCCTACTTTCTATCGCCATCCTCGCCACTGTCGCCGCGGCTAACGCCCAGATCGTCAACGGCGATTTCTCCGGCGGCAACACCGGCTTCACCAGCGACTACACCTACGACGCTTCGAACCTCTATCCTGAGGGCTACTACACGGTCAACACCGATGCTCACAACGTCCACGGTTCGTGGTCCTCGTTCGGCGATCACACCACCGGAAACGGCCAGATGCTCATCGTGAACGGTTCGGGCGACAACTCCAAGGCTTTCTGGAAGCAGTCGGTCAGCCTCGCCGCCAACACGGACTACGTCTTCTCCTTCTGGGGTGCTTCGACCTACCCGGTCGAGCCGGCCAATATCC
>OUNM010138338.1_pt1 | contig 22546 bp, 20 predicted proteins | sample 1769961 | NCBI WGS metagenome assembly OUNM01 (sample SAMEA3914820, study PRJEB12502) | metagenome | biome: forest; material: soil | place: USA | collected 2012-03-12 | depth 0.3 m | reverse complement strand
TGTGCCTCGACTTCGTCAACTCGATCCACGACCGCTTCGCCGATGTGCCTGAGGACTATCTGGCGACGCCGGAGCGCTATGCCGAATGGGCGCGGCGCATCGGCGCCATCGATGGCGATGAGGCTGTAGACTTGCCACAGGCACACGACGCGCGGGCGCGCCTGATGGACGATATCAGGCGTTTGCGCGACGCCCTTTTCCAGGTGCTGGCCGCGGCAAGCAACGAACGCCCCCTGCCGGGAGAGGCCTTGCGCGCGGCCAATGCCTGGCTGCTGGAAGCCCGCAAGGATCAGGGGCTTGGGCCCGACGGCCGGCTGGTGCTGTCGTCGCCGCGCGGAGACGTGCGTCGGCCGCTGAAATGCATCGCGCTCGACCTGGTGGACACGCTCGATGCGGCGCGCGCGGGCCGGCTCAGGCTCAAACATTGCGCCAATCAGACCTCGTGCGGCTGGCTGTTCGCCGATACCAGCAAGAACGGAAAGCGCCGGTGGTGCGCCATGCAGACCTGCGGCACGCTCAGCAAGATGGCGACGCTCAGGCAGCGCTCGCCGGCTTAGAGTTCCTCGGCCAGGCCGATCAGAATGCCTTCGGGCCCTCGGATGTAGCAGAGGCGATAGACGCCCTGGTAGTCGACGACCTCGCCCGCCAGCTCGGCGCCGAGGGGGTAGAGGCGGTCGAGCGTCGCATTGAGGTCGTCGACGGCGAACATGACGCGCAAATAGCCCAGCGCATTGACCGGGGCCTTGCGGTGGTCGGCTATGACGTCCGGCCGGAGGAAGCGCGACAGTTCCAGCCGGCTGTGGCCGTCCGGCGTGCGCATCATGGCGATTTCGACGTGCTGGTCGCCGAGGCCGGTGACGCGGCCTGCCCATTCGCCTTCGATCGTCGCCCGGCCTTCGAACTCGAGGCCCAGTTCCTGGAAAAAGGCGATCGCCGTGTCGAGGTTTTCGACGACGATGCCGACATTGTCCATGCGTTTGAGTGCCATGGAGGGAGGGTACGCGGTGTTGGCCGGGTGGTAAATCTATAAATCGAGCTCGCGGAAGCATTCCCACCCCGCCCACCGCGCTACGCGCGGTCGGCACGGGCCGCCCCGCCCCTTCCCCGCTCCGCAGGGAGGGCCAAGTGGTTCCCATTTTACTGAGCCCCATACGAGGGCGAAGCACGTCAGTGGAACATCCGAAATGCGGTACCTAAACACCAAATCAGCGCATATTGTATGGTTAATGCTGACTTTGGCCACCAGATATGGTATAGAACAGAATCAGAATAGTGATTCGTCACTGATTCGGTCATGATTCGTTTCCGGGACGTTCGCACGATCCTGCGTATCTCGTTTACACTTGACCGTTCCCCCGCCTGCCGCGCACTTTCACCTTTGCAAAACGCCGCGCGCGCGCCTATCTAAGCCCCGTGTCTCCGACCTCTTCCTCCCCCGTATATGCGCGCCCGACGCCCGAGCCCTCGCGGCTGGTGGCCGTGCTGGGTCCCACCAATACCGGCAAGACCCATTACGCGCTGGAACGCATGACCGCGCACGCCACCGGCATGATCGGTCTGCCGCTGCGCCTTCTGGCGCGCGAGATCTATGAGCGCCTGGTCGCCATGAAGGGCGTGAACGCCGTGGCGCTGATCACCGGCGAGGAAAAGATCATCCCGCGTCTGCCGTCCTATTTCGTGTGCACGGTCGAGGCCATGCCGCTGGAACGGAGCGTCGACTTCCTGGCGGTCGACGAAATCCAGCTGTGCGGCGATGCCGAGCGCGGCCACGTCTTCACCGACCGGCTGCTGCACGCCCGCGGCCGGCATGAAACCCTGTTCCTGGGCGCGCGCACCTTCGCGCCCCTGTTCAAGCGCCTGTTCCCCGACGGCGAGATCATGATGCGCGAGCGCCTGTCGCAGCTCAGCTATTCCGGCTCGAAGAAGCTGACGCGCCTGCCCAGGCGGACCGCCATCGTCGCCTTTTCGACCGAGAAGGTCTACGCCATCGCCGAGCTGATCCGGCGCCAGCGCGGCGGCGCGGCCGTCGTCATGGGCTCGCTGTCGCCCAAGACCCGCAACGCCCAGGTCGCCCTGTTCCAGCGCGGCGAGGTCGAATTCCTGGTGGCGACCGACGCCATCGGCATGGGGCTGAACATGGATATCGACCATGTCGCCTTTTCGGCCCTGTCGAAATTCGACGGCCGCAACACGCGCCACCTGACGGCGCAGGAGATCGGCCAGATCGCTGGACGCGCCGGACGCTTCACGCGATCCGGAACCTTCGGCGTCACGGGCGAATGCCACGAGCTGGACGACGACCTGATCCACGCCGTCGAAAACCATCAGTTCCTGCCGCTCGACGCCGCCGAATGGCGCAATCCGTTCCTCGATTTCCACTCGCTCGACACGCTTTTGCGCTCGCTGACCATGCCGGCCGAACGCCCGGGACTGAGACTGGCCAAGGAGGCGCTGGACGAACGCGCCTTGCGCGTCCTTTGCCAGGACGACGACATCGCCGCCAAGATCCGTAATCCCGTATCGCTCAGGACCCTGTGGGAGGCCTGCCAGCTGCCGGATTTCCGGAAAACCGGATTCGACGAATATCTCAAGCTGGTGGCGTTTCTCTTCTGGTCGCGCATCGGAAAAGACGGCGCCGTGCCCGACGACTGGTTCGAGACGCAGGTGCGCGATCTCGATAAAACCGGGGGTGACATCGATACAATATCTTCACGGCTTTCGGGCGTGCGGACACTAAGCTATATTGCCAATCGTGGCGGATGGCTTAAACGCACCGATCACTGGCGCGATGTAACGCGCGACCTGGAGGAACGCTTGTCCGACGAACTGCACGAAGGCCTTATGCAACGCTTCATCGATGCGCGCACCAGCGCCTTGATGAAGGCGCTCAACGCCGACGAAGTCATCACCCCCGAAGTCAATGCCGAAGGCCAGGTGGTCATCGAAGGCCACGTCGTGGGCGAGCTTAAAGGGCTGACCTTTATCCTCAGCCATTCCGACACGGCGGTCGAGGACAAGACGCTGCGCCAGGCGGCGTTCCGCGCCGTCAATCCGCTATTGCTCGATCGATTGCGGGCCCTGGCCAATACGGCGTCGAAATCGCTGCGCGTCGACGGCACCAACGTCCTGTGGAACGCTGAGGCCGTGGCGGTGATCGAGCCGTCCGACCCGTTCAACCCGCGCGTCCGGCTGCTGGAAAGCGCCGACCATCCGACGCTGCGCGAACGCGCCGAAAAACGCGTCACCGACTTCGTCAAGCAATTGTCGCTTGCGACCTTGAAGCCGCTGTACCGCGTCAAGCAGGCCGCCGATGCCGAAGGCACCGCGGCCAATGTCCGCGCCATCGCGTTCCAGCTTTATGAGAACGGCGGCGTGACGCGCCGCGACGAGACGGTCAAGCTGGCGCCCGAGGAAAAGGCCGCGCTGAAAGCCCTGGGCGTCGCCGGGCACCGTTACCTGTGGTTCCTCCCCGACCTGCAAAAGGGCAAGGTGAAGCATTATCTGGCGAGCTTCGGCGAGGCCGAGGGCCAGCGCGCCTTGAGCGCGCAGGGCCTGGTGGCGATCGAGGGCCATGAGCCGGTCAGCGTGAAACTCCTGTCGCAGCTCGACAAGATCATGGGCACCGGCATCTATCAGAAGGGCGCCGTCTATGTCCGCCCGGACGCCTTCGCCCACCTCAACATGGACGACAAGGCGCGCGACAAGCTGATGCTGGCGCTGGGCTATGTGAAGGTGCCGAATATCATGGTCACGGTGCCGGTCAAGGCCCCGGAACCGGTGAAGGTCGAGGCTGAGGCCGTGCCTGCGGCGGAAGCCGGGGCCGTTGACACGCCGGTCGAAGACCTTGCCGAGGCCGAAGTCGAAACGCCGGTCGAAACGTCAGTCGAAGACGCCGTCGAAGCCGAAGCCGTGGAACTCCCCGCCGAAGTCGAGACTGTCGAAGACGTCGCCGAAGCCGAAACTGCCGAAGCCCCCGTCGAAGCCCCCCTCGAAGCGGTTTCCGAGCCGATCGAAGACGCCGTGGTCGAGGCCGTCGCCGAAATCGCGCCGGAAATCGAAACCGTCGAAGCGCCCGGCACTGACGCCGCGGCCGAAACGCCTGTCGAAGCGGTCGCGGCGCCGGTCGAAACCGTCGAAGAAGAGCGCATGGGCTATCGCCATCGCCGTCCCGACGGTGAGCGCCGCGAAAACCGCCGCCACCGTCACCGCCCGCACGGCCACAAGCCGGCCGAGGGCGCCGACGGCCAGGCCGCCGAGAAGCCGCATCGCAACCGGCACCGCCACGGCAAGGGCAAGCCCGACGCCCAGGGCGAAGGCGCCGCCGCGCGTGAGGGCAAACCCCGCGATGGCAAGCCTCACGGCAAGCACGGCCAAAGGAACGACAAGGGTGGAAAGCCGCAGGGTAAAGGCGGCCCGCGTCCCGACAACAAGCCGCGCGAGCCCTATGTCAACCCCTACTCGCCCTTCGCCATCCTGCGCGAAAAGCTGGGCGGGTAAGCATGGACGCGCCCGCACGCCGGGGGTTGGGCGAGCCCGACCTGAAGCTGGCGGGTTTCGTCCTGTGGATCCACGGCCGGCAATTTCCGGATGCCGCAGATTATTGGGATGGAAATTGGCTGAACGTGACCGCCCACTGCGGCGCTAAGGGCGCCGAGGTTTCGGTCAGCGGCAACATTGTCCATCTCAGCGAAATCCACCAATGGATGACCGAAACACAAGCACTCTATGACACGCTCACGGGGACCGCAGCGCTGGCGTGCATGGAGCCGGAAATCAGTATTACGCTTAAAGCGGAAACGCGCGGGCATATATCGATGATTGTCGAAATCACTCCGGACCATTTGCTTCAACAACACCGGTTCGAATTCGACATCGACCAAAGCCACCTGCCCGCCCTTTTGGCTCAGGGGCGGCAAGTCCTGACTCAATTCCCACTTAAAGCCGCTGACGGAGCGACCTGATCCGCCGCGATCAGGTCGCTCCGAACAGATCGCAACCATTCAGGCAAAAAGCAACGAAGGACTGGCCAGTGGAATCAGTCCGCGTACTTTTCAGGAAATCTCGAACTCGCCCGAGCGGAATTTGCGAGGCATAAGAAGGCGGCAACTTAATCCCTTATACCGCCCCGCTCGGCGGGGCGGGGGACCGCACGACTGAGCCGCGAGGCGAAGGAGATGTGGTGGTGGGGGCGGAGACGACGCACACGTCAAGTTCGTAACCTCTGCGCCCCCCACCGTCTCAATCGGCTCGGCGCCGATTGATCCACTCCCCCGCCGAGCGGGGGAGTATCAGAACAGACCTACTTCTTCTGCGCCGCGGCCATGACCAGGAACATATAGTTGGTCTCGCCGCCGCCCATGACGTATTCGCCCTGCTGCCAGAAGTACGGCCAGATCTTCAGTTCCGGCAGGTCCGGACGGATCAGGGCGGTGCCCGACACCACGCCGCCCGGAATATAGCTCCAGTCGGCGCGGTTGGCGCCATAGGCGGTCGTCGCCGACACCGCGCCCACGCCCGAGGCGAACGACTCGGTATTCTGCCCCGGGTGGACGCCCAGCACGAAGTTCAGCGCCTCCATCTGCAGCGTCACGGGCGTCGCTTCGGGCCACGCCTTGCGGAAGAAGTACTGGTCGACGCCGAACTTCTGGATGTCCCAGCCGGCGCCCCAGATATAGGGCTTGTACGGCACGCCATACGGCGTCTTCGTCGCCTCGTCGGCAAGCTTCGCCTGATAGGTCTTGACCGCCCCCGCGACGTCCTTGCGGAAGCCTAAGTCCTTGATCAGCGGCATGGCCGAGGCCAGCACGGCGCCTGTCTGGTCGATATGCGCGACGATATCGGCCTTCATGCCGACCAGCCGCTTGACCAGGGCCGGATCGTGCGTCGTCTGCGCCAGCTCCGACGTGGCGAAGACCTTGAAATGCAGGGACTTGGCGCGGTCGAAGGCATGGCCGTACAGGTCTAAAGCCGCCGCCAGGGCGTCGGCCGACATCTGCGGGTTGGCGGTCTTGATGACGCGCGACGCCGTCGCCAGCTCGGCGGCGGTTTCCAGCTCGCGGTCGGGATTGTCCTCGGTGAACACCCAGCGGTCGTCGTCGAGCCCCGACGTCGTCGCCGTCTTCTGGCCGGGCTTGAGCGCGGGGTCGTAGTTCAGGTTATCGGTCTGGGTCGAGATATCGCCCAGCAGGGTATATTGCTCGAGGTGCGGCTCGATGATGCCGCGATAGGTGCGGCCCAAGGCCTTGTAGCCGCCCAGCACGGTCAGCAGGCCGTGTTCGATCTGCTGTTCGGCGTCGTTCTTGCCGTCCGGCTGGTGGATGTCGGTCTCTTTCTTCACCTGGTCGATCGTCGTGGCGTCGTAGTTCAGCCCGAACTCCTCGACCATCTTCGACAGCAGCCACACCGTTCCCATCTGGCTTTCGACGCGCAGGTCGTAGTCGCCGGCGTCGTGCCAGCCGCCGCTGTTGAGGCCCGCGATATGGTCGCCCGGCTTTTGCTTGACCAGCAAATCGGGGCCCTGGTCGTAGCCGTCGAAATGGTCGCCGACCTGGGCCAGCCGGACGTCGTCCTGGTGGTCGAGCCCGTGCCAGGTGCGGTACTTTTCCTTGACCAGCATGTGGCACATCTGGACCGGCAGGAAGTATTCCAGCGTCGGCTGCCAGACGTCGCGGTCGAAGACGTCGTCGCCGACGCGGAAGACGTGGCTCGTCTGGTCGCGATAGCCGAGCGCATACATGCCGGGCTCGGTCACCGAACTGAGGTCGGCGGTGACGTAGTTATAGCGCAGGAAGTGGCCCCACGGCTTCGTGGCGAAACGCCTGACCTCGTGACGGCCATCCGCCGTCATCTTGTAGAGCACCAGCGGGTCGGCTACAGCGTCGCGCACATCCTGCTCGACGATGATGGTCTTCTGCTGTTCGGGGCGGTAGCCGACCTGCGACACCTGGACGACCGGCGTATAGCGCCAGTTCGGATCGACATTGGGCGTGATCACCCAGGTGACCGCGTCCTTCGTCGCACCCGGCCTGGTGATCTCGCGCACGACGTACCAGGCGTTGTTGAAGGTGCCGCGTCCGTCGATCAGTTCCAGCTTTCCCGTCAGGCTTTCGATCTTCATGCGCTGCAGGTCGCTGTCGGGCGCGACGGTCAAGGTCTTGCCCTCGGCCATTGGCGCCGTGATGATCTGGCCGTGGTCGTCCTTGAGCGGCCCGTTGGCCTGACGCGGGAAGATGCCGGACTGAGTGTCCATCAGGAAGCTCTTGCCGAACAGGTCGCCGGGGAAGAGCTCGAAGTTAAAGCCGACCTTGCCTTCCCAGTCCTTGGGCAGCGGCTGGTCGAGATCGACCGACACCTGGAAGGCGTCGCCATCGAGCGGCGTCACGCGCACATGGTAGCTGAAGTTGAGATCGGGATATTCGATCGGGTTGAAGCCCTTGCGGTTCTTCGAGTCGTCGGGATAGTGCAGCTTTTGCGACACCGTATTGGTCGCCTTATCCACCACATTCTGACCGTCGCCGGCCGGCATGGGCGACCACTGCCCGGGCGAGGGTTCCAGGCGCAGGTCGCCGTTGGCGGCCACGCGCACCCCGTGCTGGATGACGGTGACGCCGGTCTGGTGGCCGTCGGGATAGATGTCGGCGAACACCGTGACGTTCAGCCCCGGCGCCTCGAAATAGCCCTTATCGTTGAGCTTCAGCGCGGGTTCGGCGGCGGCGCTTCCGGCGATGAGCGCAAGGGCGGCGGCGCCGGCAAACAGGCGGTGGCGTTTCATATCGGTCTCCCATCCGGCGGCCTTGGCGGCCGCTCATGTAATCGGTTTCAGCGGGCGGAGCTTAGCGGCCTGACAGCGCTATCACAAGGGGGATTCTACATCGCTTCGGGGCTACGAAGATACCCCTCCACCTCTTCGGGGTGAGCGCTGCCGACGTATAGCGTCGGCAAGCGCAAGTCCCCATCCGGCGATGGGGAGGAGAATTCGCGCGCGTTTCTCCTCCCTACGCGAAGCGTGGGGAGGGGGACCCCGAAGGGGTGGAGGGGTTTCTTACTTCCTTCTGACGCTTGACAAAATCGCACTATGTACCGATCTCTGCCCCCGTGAACGACACCCCCTCCTCCGTCCGTCTCGATATCTGGCTGTGGCGCGCGCGCTTCTTCAAGACGCGCGCCCTGTCGGCGAAGATATGCGAAAGCGGTCACCTGCGTCTGGAACGCTTCGGCACGGTGTCGCGCGTCGAAAAGGCGTCGCACGCCGTCAAGCCCGGCGACCGGCTGATCTTCGCACTGGGCATGCGCCTGATCGACCTCGACATTGTGGATCTCGGCGAACGGCGCGGCCCGGCGCCCGAAGCGCAGGGCCTTTATCAGTTGCGTCCGGAACAAGCTAAACCGACAGATTAGAACAAATCGGGCCGCTTTACCCCTTCCTGTCTTGACATAAAGGCGTACAAAAAGGCATGACGCCCCCGGAATTCAAAAGGTATTTTGCGTCATGACCTATATCGTCACCGACCCCTGCGTGAAGTGCAAGTTCATGGACTGCGTGGAAGTCTGTCCGGTGGACTGCTTCTACGAAGGCGAGAACTTCCTGGTCATCAATCCGGACGAATGCATCGACTGCGGCGTCTGCGAGCCCGAGTGCCCGGTCGACGCCATCAAGCCGGACACCGAGGACGACGGCACCAAGTGGCTTGAGATCAATACCAAGTACGCTGGCGTCTGGCCGAACATCTCGGAAAAGGGCACACCGCCCGAGGACCGCGAACAGTACGAGCGCGAAACCGGCAAGTTCGAGAAGTACTTCTCGGAAAAGCCCGGCGACGGCAAGTAAGCCTTGGCCTGGCTGGCGTTCGCCCTCTACGCCGTCTGCCTCAACTTCGTCACCTGGCACGCCTGGGTGCACGATAAGCGCAGCGCCGCCAGGCGCGGCCGCCGCACGCCCGAAAAGACGCTGCTTGTGCTGTGTTTGCTGGGCGGATGGCCGGCGGCGCTCCTGGCGTCGAAGCAGTTCCGGCACAAGACGGTGAAGGCGGCGTTCCTGGGGCGGATGTATGCGATGATCGCGCTCAACGTCGCGGTCCTGGCGTTTTTGTTAGCGCTCACGATTCGCCAATAAAATAATATTGCAGCCGCTCACCAAAACGGCGCAATAATACCGCACAAAGCCCGCGATCGCCTTGTGGATAAGGCACTTGTTACATCTTAACATCTTCAGCATCGAGGCTTTATTTCGTCGCAAATTTGTGATATATCTCTTTCATTGCAAAGAGTCGCAGCGGCCTTTTCCCGCCCGTGGCTTTCCCTTAACCATAAAGGGATTGTCTCAGGCATCAGACCATACGATCCGCGCAAATCTTCGTTTGTTTTCATGCGTTCATTCCGGCGTACCGCGGGCATGACACGCACCATCGACGCAGGTCGGATGAGAACCTTGTCTTAGTCAGGAACACACCGCCACACCCTGAGATCGCAACAGCCCTCATGGTGTGTTTTTTTGCGCGTGGGTCAGTTCAGTCGGCGTCCCTCCCCGGTGCCGAACGATGGACCTTCTGACGTCCGAAGGACAGCGTATCACCCCCCTCTGCCCCACGCTTGAAGCGAAAGGTTGGCCAATGTCAGCAGATACCCTCACCCTTACCCGTCATGACTTCTCGGTAGCCGACAAGGTCGTCTATCCGGCGCACGGCGTCGGCACGGTCGCCGCCGTCGAAACCCAGGAAGTCGCGGGCCTGACACTGGAAGTCTACGTCATCACCTTCGACCACGAAAAGATGACCCTGCGCGTCCCGACCAAGAAGGCCAAGACGGCCGGCCTGCGCCACCTGGCCGCCGACGCCGTCATGTCGCAGGCGCTGGTCACCCTCAAGGGCCGCGCGCGCGTCAAGCGCACCATGTGGTCGCGCCGCGCCCAGGAATACGAAGCCAAGATCAATTCGGGCTGCCTGGTGTCGCTGGCCGAGGTCGTGCGCGACCTGCACCGCGCCGACAACCAGCCGGAGCAATCCTATTCCGAACGCCAGCTCTATGAGTCGGCGCTGGACCGCATGGCCCGCGAAGTCGCCGCGATCGAAAAGATCGACCGCGACGCCGCCGTCGCCATCCTGAACAAGAACCTGAACAAGGCCGCGTAAGCGATCCTTTCAGGTCGAGACAGACAAAGCCCTCCGGTCCGCCGGAGGGCTTTTTTGTTGGGTGCCTCCCGATATCCAATGTGGAGGGTTTGACATGGCCAGCATAACTATTCGGCGCATCGACGACGACCTGATGGCGCACCTGCGGATGCGGGCAACCGAGCACAACTGGTCGATGGAAGACGAGGCCCGCGATATCCTGTGTACGGCTCTGTCGGTGACCGCGGCCAAGCCGCAGAATCTGGCCCACGCTATCCGCGCACGCGCCGGGTATCAGGACGCCGAGCTTGATATCAATCGCTGATGTCCTTCGGCGCAGCATTTTGTTGTTTGCAATCGCAACGACCCGTTGCGCCGCGCGCCGCCCCTTGCCATCATGCGCCGTCGCCACCAGGGGAACGCCATGCACGCCGGTCCGGAACCAGAAGCCCATCACCATCATCACCACACCGGAACGCGCTGGCTGGACCTGGTCCTGGGCTTGAGCGCCATGGTCGTGTCAGTCGTGTCCCTGTTCGTCGCCATCCACCACGGCCAGACCATGGAAAAGATGGTCGAGGCCGACACCTGGCCCTATGTCGATTTCGGGCGTTCGACGGCAACGCCGGAAAACAAGCCGGCCGGCATCCTGATCCTGACCAACAACGGCGTGGGGCCCGCGCGCGTCGAAACCTTCGAAGTCCGCTACAAGGGCAAGCCCGTGACCGACAAGCTGGCCTTCATCAAGGCGGCGTCGGGCGACGAGAGCCTGGCCAACTATGCCCTGAGCTCGACCGTGACCGACCGCGTCATTTCGGCCGGATCGACGGTCAACTTCCTCAGCATCACGCCCCCCGACACGTCCAGCCCGGCCTTCACCCAGTACCGCCAGTCGCTGGCCGACGTCTCGGCGACGGTCTGCTACTGCTCGGCGCTGGACGCCTGCTGGGTGCGCGACAGCGACAAGCCCAAGCCCGAGGCCGTCAAGACCTGCCCGGTGTCGAACCATCCCTACGAGCGGTGAGTCGGTATCCGAAACCTCCGGTCTCATTGGCCGAGGTCGTGAGACAAGGCAAAAAGCCGTAGCTCCGATCTCAGTCCGCCAGATAGCATTTGTCCGCAGAACCTATTTCTCCCGGCCCGGCATTCATGACCGTGCTTCGGCGCAACTGGCGTCCGGACACGATCGGAGGGCTGACATGAAGATCCATCATTTCGTGCATATCGTCCTGGCGTCCGTGTCAGGCCTGTTCGCCCTGGCGCCCGGACAGGCCCTGGCCCTGCCGCTTTTCGCCCGGCAGACCGGCCTGGAGTGCGCGTCCTGCCATATCGGATCCTTCGGGCCGCAACTGACCTCGACGGGCCGCCTGTTCAAGGCCATGGGCTATACCATGGGCGAGAAAAAGGCTTTAAACACCTATCTTTCCGCCATGGTCATCGCCGGCAACGAGCACACCCGGACGGACGTGCCCGATCCCGAACAGGGCAAGCCCAACAATAATTCGACCGTCGACCAGGTGTCGCTGTTCACCGGCGGGCGTATCACCGAACACCTCGGCGCCTTCTCGCGGTGACATACGATCCCAATGCCAGGGCCGTGGGACTCGACAATACCGATCTGCGCTACGCCGACACCGCGACCCTGGCCGGCAAGCCCTTGATCTGGGGTGTCAGCGTCAACAACAATCCATCGATGCAGGACCTGTGGAACACCACGCCGGCCTGGGGGTTTCCCTACGTGTCCTCGGCCCTGGCACCGGCGCCGGCGGCCGACATCTTCCTGGCCGGCCAGGGCGAGGTGGTAATCGGCGCCGGCGGCTACGGGCTGTATGACAACTGGCTGTACGCCGAATATTCGCGCTATGTGAATATTCCGGACCGTATCCAGCGGCGGATCGGCAATGGCGACGTCAGCGGCAACGACCATCTGACCAGCGCCGGCGCCGGCTATTGGCGCGTTGCCGCCCAGCACAGTTTCGGCGACCACTATGTCGAAGCCGGCGCCTTCGGGTATGACGCCAACCGCTATCCCGGCAACAACCGCGACAACGGCAGCGACCAGATCATCGACCAGGCCCTCGACGCCAGCTATCAATACGCGCGCGGCGGATCGCGGCACATCGTCACCGCCAATATCACCCTGCTTCACGAGCGCCAGAACCTGCGCGCGACCTTTGCCGGCGGCGGTTCCGATAATCCCAGGAACACGCTGAACAGTGTCCGGGCCAACGTGTCCTACTACTACGACAATACCTGGGGCGTGACGGTGGAACGGTTCAGCATCACGGGCAGTCCCGACGCCACGCTCTACGGGACGCCAAACGGCAAGCCGGACAGCGCCGGCTACGTCACCCAGTTCGATGTGACGCCGTTCGGACGCGCCGGCCGGTGGGCCTATCCCAACGTCAATATCCGCCTGTTCGTGCAGCTGACGACCTACACCCGGTTCGACGGCCTGAAGATCAATTACGACGGCGCCGGACGCAACGCCTCGGACAACAACACCGTCTTCGTCGGCCTGTGGTCGGCGTTCTGACCCTGGAAAGGCCTGCTGCGATGAAAGCCTTGATGCTCCTTGTCGGTCTCACCGTAACGGTCGCGCCGGCGGCGCGCGCACAAGACGCGCAAGTGACGGCCGGCCGGGCGGCGTTCGCCACCTGCGCCGTCTGCCACTCCGCGGAAAAAGGCCGCGTCGTCGTCGGCCCGCCCCTGTTCGGCGTCGTCGGCCGCAAGGCCGGCACCGTTCCCGGCTTCAGTTATTCCAAGGCCATGACCGCCTCTGGGATTACCTGGGACGCCGCCGCGATCGATGCCTTCATCACCTCGCCAAAGACAAAGGTGCCGGGGACACGCATGCCGTTCGCCGGGCTCAAGGACCCGGTCAAGCGGGCGGCGATCATCGCCTATCTGACGACCCTGCACGACTGACCGGAAGATCGGCACAGCTTATCAACTGCGCCATCCGTGACCGCCCCTCATTATTTCAACGGCAAAAACAGCTCCAGCACGACCTCGTGCGCCGGCACGTCCGGGATCAGCGCCAGGCGGCGCCGGCTGTACATGGGAAAGTCGCGCGCCTCTTCGCCGCTCTGCGGCAGCCAGTCGCGATAGAGGTAGTCCGCGGCGGGCTCCAGATTGGTGGTATTGCCGGGATAACGGAGTACGGCGCAACGGCCGCCCGGAATCACGCCTGGCTTCACGTGGCCGTCGTCCGCGACCGGCCCGTCGGTCGCGAAACACAGATCCACGCTGTAGTCGGCGGGGTTTTCCGGCTCGCGTTCCGACCGGAAGACCATGAAGGTCTGGCTGGTCGCGGGCGACAGCCCGGTGGCGGCGCGGCAATCGATGAAGCGTTGCCGGGTCTCGGCGAAGGCCGCCCGGTCACCCCGGTGCTCGACGACCGCCACCGGCGTCGGCGGCAGGTCGACGATCGTCACGTCGTCTTGGTTGAAGATAATCTGCATGATCTTGCTCCTCGCTGTATCGACCGGCCCGAAGGCCGCAACCCACGACGCCCAGTCGGGACTTTTCCGGAATGCCGAAGGCGACTGCCCCGTCCTTTGCCGGAACGCGCGGGCAAAGGCGTCCGGCGCGTTGTAACCGGCGTCCATCGCTATGCCGGTGACGCTTTCGCCTCCGCCGACGACAAGCCGGGACGAGGCGCGCTTCAGCCGGACAAGCTGGACGTAGCGATGCAGGGACATCCCGAAGACCGCCGCGAACTGACGGTGGAAATGGAATTTGGAAAAGGCCGCGACGCGGCTCACCGTTTCCAGATCGAGATCGTCGTCCAGGTGCCGGTCGATATGGTCCAGCACCCGCCGCAGTCTTTTAAGGTAGGTTTCAAACGCCGCCGTCATGCGTCCTCCGTGGCGGCCCCATCTAGCCTTTTACAGCCAGTACGGTCTCGACCGATCTTGCGGTTTTTTAGGGCGGCAAGCCGGGAACGCCGCGCGGGTCCGGGATTACGAAATCCGTTCCCGCATTGGCCTGCCGGAGCAAAGTCCAGCGTCTCGAAGAGAAAGTATTTTCTGAACTTATAGGATGAAAATATAACCGGCCTTAGGCCTTACGCGCGGAAGATAATATATTCAGACTTGACAAAAATAGTTATACCGCGTAAAAACCAAATATCGACCCAGATTGTCTGCTGTTTTGTTTTGCGCTTAGCACGCGCACCGAGCGAACCTTCCATTCAAAATTTGTTCGAGAGGTGTCCATACATGTGTGTGGGCACGTATAATACTGTCATTGAAAAGGGTTCATTATGAGCGCAGGTACAGTCAAGTGGTTCAACTCCACCAAGGGTTTTGGCTTCATCGAGCCGTCTAACGGCGGCCAGGACGTTTTCGTGCACATCAGCGCCGTCGAACGCGCGGGCATGAGCGGTCTCAGCGAAGGTCAAAAGGTGTCTTACGAACTGCAGCGCGATGCGAAGTCCGGCAAGATGTCGGCCGAGCAACTCGAAGCCGCCTAAATCGCTGCATCCCAGCGGATTTGAAGGTCGAGCCGAAAGGCTCGACCTTTTTTATTGCCCGTGCCGCGGGCGCGGCCGGCACGATGTAATGCCGCGGCCTTGTCATGCACAAGGCCGCGGCCATGGCTGGCCTCAGGCGCGCCGCACGAGTCGCAGAAGCAAGATCAATATGACCGCACCGACGGTGGCGGTTATGATGGCGGCAACGATCCCCGAAGCGACGTGGACGTGGAACACGTTTGCCAGCCAGCCTCCCAGAAAGGCACCGAGTATCCCGACGACGATATCGCCGATGAGTCCGAAACCGCCGCCCTTGACCAGCGTTCCGGCAAGAAGGCCCGCGACCGCGCCCACCACGAGCCAGATGATAAGGCTGTGCGTGTCGATCGATACGTTGAGATGATTTGCGTTCATGGTCTTCTTTCTGATTGCCAGGCCCCGTCATTACGGGGCCCGATCAAACCATAGGCCCAAAGGACAAAGTGACCAAAGATCGCTTCCTTATATGATGGCGCCGAACGGCAAGCTTGGCAGCGTCATCGCGGACGCGCGATATGACGGGCGGCGAGCGAGGCACAGCCACCGCAAGCCCCGTTTCAAAGGCAAGGGGGCTGCCGCTTACGGATGATGCGGCTCATCTTCCGGGACGTCCGTATCGGCGAACAGCGGGAATTCGATCCAGAAGGTCGTGCCCGAGGCCTGGGACTCGTAGCCGATCGTTCCGTTCATGGCCTCGGCGAGACGCTTGCTGATATGCAGGCCCAGCCCCGAGCCCGCGTGCTTGCGCGTCACGGAGGCATTGGCCTGGGAAAACTTTTCGAAGATTTTTGCGCGGAAAGCCTCGGGGATGACCGGCCCCTCATTGTGAACCCAAATCCTGACACGCTCCGCGTCGCATGTCGCGCCGATCCGGGTGGAGCTGCCGGGGCTTGAAAACTTGACGGCGTTGGCCAGGATGTTTCCGATGATTTGCTGCAATCTGTCCTTGTCAACCCGGACGCAGCGGCGAACCGTATCCTTGTCCAGCACCAGGGCGCGGCCGTTCCCCGCGAACGCCGCGCCGTTCAGATCGATCGCAATGAAGATCTGTTCCAGGACGTCCTCGACATTGAGGTCGATCGAAAGCGCGCCGGTGGATATCCGATCTATGTCGAGAATGTCGTCGGTGATTTTCGACAGGCGATCGGCGTTGCGGCGGGCCATGTCGATCAGCGGGCGGGCGCGCTGCGGCATGACGACCACCTGCCCCTGCGCGACGGCGTCGAGCGCGCCCTTTATCGAGGTGAGCGGCGTACGAAGTTCATGGCTGACGGTCGATATCAGCTCATCCTTCATCCTTTCGACCTCGCGGCGATGCGTGATGTCCACGACCTGGGAAATGAAATAGCGCGGACGCCCGTTCGCCGCGCGCAGCAGACTGGCGCTCAGCAGCCCCCACACCACGCTGCCGTCCTTTCGAATATAACGCGTCTCCGTGGTGAAGGTATCCCTGGCGCCGTCCAGCGTTTCGGACACCAGCCGGGTCTCCGTTTCGACGTCGTCCGGGTGCGTCAGCCGGCCATGGTTTCCGGACAGGAGCTCGTCTTCGGAATAGCCCAGAAATCCGCAGATGGCCGGGTTCGCCGCCTCCCAGCGGCCGTCGGGACCGACCAGCGCCATCCCGATGGAGGCATTCAACATCGCGGACTTGAACGTCTCTTCGCTGGTCTTCAACGCCTCTTCCTGGGCCTTCTTTTCCGTGATGTCGGTGATGACGCCGAGATAGCCGGTCGTATCGCCCTCGGGGCCTTTGAGCGCGGTCACAGTGAGGTTTACCGGGAAGCGGGTCCGGTCCTTTCGGACCAATGTCCACTCGTTCTCGTCGAAGCCGGCAATGTCCGCCCTCCGGACGAAGGTCTCGAATCCCGGCTGGACCGCGACGCCCAGTTCCGCGCCGAGTTTTTCGCTGTAGGCCGCGACCTCTTCGGGCACATGCCACAGCGCAGGCGTCTGCTTGCCGACGATTTCGGACGCCGCGTAGCCCAGGGCCTGCTCGGCCCCGCGGTTGAACAAGGTCACCGTGCCGCCCGGGTCCGTCGCTACGATCAGGGCGCGCGTGCTGGCGATCACGGTATCCTTCAGCGTATTGGCCTCGAACAGGAGCCTCTGCGATTCGCGCAGCAGCGTAATGTCGGTCACCAGGACATAAAAACCCTCGACCTCGCCTTCGGCCGATATGTCCGGGATATACTGGGCCCAGACGTGCCCCTGCGAATTGTCCCCCTTCGTCAGGGAGCGCTCGAAACTTTGCGGGACGCCGCGCAGGGCGCCTTCGATATAGGGAAGGTTCAGCGCATAGACGTCTTCGCCGAGAAGCTCGCGGATGGGCATGCCGAGTATCGTGCGCGCCGGCCTTTTGAACCATTCGAGATAGATGTTGTTGGCGTAGCGGCAGAGCAGGTGCTTGTCCCAATAGCCGATCATGGCCGGGATGTTGTCGGCCAGCAGGGCGTATTTGCGCGAGTCCGGGGGCAATACGGTCCAGCTGCCGTCGTCCGTATACGGTTCCACGGACGCCATGACGTGGACATCGGCGCCCACGGTCAGGCGCCGCAGCCTTATTCTGGCCGGGCTGAGCTGACCGGGCCGCAGAAAAAACGGACCGTCGTAGACCGCGCCAAGGCCGTCGGCCCGTACCTGTTCGATGAGGCCAGGGTCGGTAAAGGACGGCGCGAAATCACGCAGGCCGCGTTCCCCAAGACCGGCCGAGCCCTCGGTGATCTGGCTTAAAAAGCGCTCGTCTCCCCCCGAAATCGTGCCGTCCACCCGCAGTATCAATACGCCGCCGCCTGATGTTCCGGCCTCTTCTTGATGCGCGGCGGACGGATTGTGCAAGAAACGACTCCAAATTCACGGCTTCGATGTTAATGATAAATTATAACACAAGGCCTTTTAAAGTCTTGCTTATAGGCCTTACGGAATAGCTCTCGATATTGTCCGCAATCTGAGATGCTATCTATTTCCTTACGCCAGCAGAACTTCAAATATACAAATCTCACCATTTTGTAAGAATTACATTTTGCAAACCCTTTGGGCGCAGTCTACGATTCAGGTATTTACTTTCACAGCCCTTCTGCCTCGGAAGACTTATGAAAAGCCATATTCTGATCGTGGATGACACGGCGGACGTCCTGCAACTGCTGAAAATTATTCTCACCGCGGCGGGGTTTCGCGTCAGCCTGGCCACCGACGCCGCCGCGATGGACAAGAAGCTTGCCGCCGGGGGAATCGACCTGATCGTCCTGGACTATATGATGCCGGGCGAAGACGGACTGTCGGTGTGCCGGCGCGTCAGCGCCGCGGGCGGCCCGCCCGTCATCATGCTGAGCGCCAAGGGGACCGACATCGACCGGATACGCGGGCTCGACCTGGGCGCCGACGACTACATCGCCAAACCCTTCAACGGCGACGAACTCGTGTCGAGAATAAGGGCGGTTCTGCGCCGGCGGTCTCCGCGCCGGGACGACCGCGCCGTCAGGCGCTCCGGCTGGACATTGGACACCACCTTGCGGACGATCGAAAGTCCGAACGGCAAGACGCTGGCCCTGACGGCCTCAGAATTCGCCGTGCTGGCCGTGCTCTTCGGCAAGGCCGGACACCCGGTGAAGCGCGAAGCGATCCTGGGCGCCATGGCCCCCATCCACGGCTTCACAACGGCACGGGCCCTCGACACGCTGATCTCGCGCATTCGCGCAAAACTGAACTATATCGCGCCGGGCGCGCCGGAAGCCCCGCCCCTGATCGAAACGATTTACGGCGTCGGCTATCTGGTTAGGTAGGAATTTTCCATAACATTCCCGCTGAAGTCGCATATGTCACGGCAAACTAGACAGGTTATCGGCAATTACGATTTTGCAAATCGCACTATAATTGTGCCGCTACATCCCAAAAGGCGACCACGGACGGCTATAGTTTACTTTCAGGAAACACCTTATATTCCAGAGACCCCGACCACGCCGCATATACACAGGCGACATACCTACAATTTTGTAAGATTTTATTCGGTCACGATTAACCCAAGCCCCTCCATTATCGGAAAATCTTTTGGCAGGGAAATCGGCAATGTTTAATTTTGGCGCGGGCGCGGGTGACAAGGCTTTGCTGGAGGCGCTGGACCGGTCGCAGGCGATCATCGAGTTCACCCCGGACGGCACGATCATCAACGCCAACGCCAATTTTCTGGCGACCGTCGGTTACGTCTTGCAGGACGTGGTGGGCCGGCACCACAGCCTGTTCTGCAGCCCGGAAACGGTGCAATCCCTCGACTATCAGCAGTTCTGGACCGATCTGCGCAACGGCGCCTTCAAAGAGGGTGAATTCAAACGGTTTGCGCGCGGCGGCCGCCCCGTCTGGCTGCAGGCCACTTACAATCCCGTGCGGGGCCGCTCCGGCAAGATCGTCCGCGTCGTCAAATTCGCCTCCGATATCACCGCCGCGAAGATGAAGAGCCTCGACGCCGCGGGAAAGATCATGGCGATCGAACGCGCCCAGGCCGTCATCGAATTCACGCCGCGCGGAGATATCCTGACGGCCAACGAGAATTTTCTCGGCGCCATGGGGTATCGCCTCGACGAGATCGTCGGCAAGCACCACAGCCTGTTCTGCGACCCCGCCTTTACGGGCTCGGCCGAATACCGGCTGTTCTGGGACGCCCTGGCGGCCGGCGAATTCAAGTCGGCGGAATACCGGCGGATCGGCAAGGGCGGAAAGGACGTCTATATCCAGGCTTCGTACAATCCCGTCTTCGACGACACCGGCGAAGTCGTGAAGGTCGTCAAGTTCGCCACGGACGTGACGGGCACCGTGCTGCAAAGACTGAACAATGAAACCCTGAGCCGGGAGATCAACGCCCAGCTCGAGGGGCTGATCCGCCAGATGGCGGAAGCCACCCACATGACCAATGCGTCGTCGGCGGCGTCTTCGGAAACCGGATCGATCGTCAACTCGGTCGCGGCGGCGTCCGAAGAACTGAGCGCCAGCGTCCGGGACATTTCGGCATCGATGAACAACGCCCGGACCAGCGTCGAGGGTGTCTTCAAATACGCCGAAAACGCCCAGTCGTCGGCGGACGTGCTGAATGCATCGGCGTCCTCAATGACCGGCATCGTCGAGGTCATTCAGGAAATCGCCAGCCAGATCAACCTGCTGGCGCTCAACGCCACCATCGAATCGGCACGCGCCGGAGACGCCGGCCGCGGGTTCGCCGTCGTCGCGACCGAGGTCAAAAATCTGGCGAACCAAGCGGCGCGCTCCACCCAGACGATCTCTCACGAAATCACCACGATGCAGACGGTCGCTTCTGAGGTCGTCTCGTCGCTCGGCCTCATCTCGACCAACATGACCTCGGTCCTGGAGGACGTTTCCAGCATCGCCGGCGCCATAGAACAGCAGAATTCGGTGACGGCCGAGATTTCCGGCAATATGCAGGCGGCCGTATCCGCCGTCGGAGAGATCGAGCAGAACCTCGGCCATATCTCCGATGCCTTCAGCAGGGTCGCGTCGGAATCCGAGAAGGTAAAGGGCAAGGTCGAAACCCTGGCGGCATGACGCCCTATCCCTCGCCCGCGATCTCCTTCATGCGGCGATAGATGGTGCTGCGGTGGATGCCCAGACGCCGGGCGGCGGCGCTGACATTGCCGGCGTGGGCGTCCAGCGCCTTGCGGATGGCGACCAGCTCGACATCCTCCAGGCTTTCCGGATCACGCCGCAGCGGCTGCGGTGACGGCCCTTCGGCGTCGTCGAGCAAGGCATGGAATTCGCGCCCGTCGGCGCCGAAGAGACGCCCTGGCCGGAAGCCCGTGAGATCGGCGTCGAACAGCTCGGAAAAGCGTGCCTGGTCCAGCACCTGCCAGCCGCTGTTGACCAGCGACAGCCCCCAGCGGTTGGCCGCCACCAGCGTGTCGTCGCGGAAGACCAGTATGCCTTCGCGCGCCGCCCCCAGCATATTGCGGTCGGCCTGGAAGCGCAGGGTGCGGCAGCCTTCGAAGCCGCCGCGAAACATGCGGTGCTCGATCTGCTCGACCGCCAGCCGCACCATGCCCAGCATCAGCCCCGCCGGCGTCGTGGCGGGCGTCGAGATATCGAGCACGCCGATCGTCGCGCCGCGCGGATCGATGATGGGCGTGGCCGCGCAGCTCAAGATGCTGTGCGCCTGGAAATAGTGTTCCGCGCCGTTGACGACCACGGCGCGGCGTTCGGCAAGCGCCGTGCCGATGGCGTTGGTGCCCGTGCCGTCCTCGCTCCACTGTGCGCCGGGCCGTAAGGACACCTCGGCCGCCTTGCCGGCGAAGGACGGATCGCCGACAGCGTCCAGCACCTCGCCGTGCGCATTGGTCAGGACGACGATGCCCGACACGGTGCGCGCCTCGGCGTAAAGGGCGTCGAGCTCGGGCCGGCACAGCCGCGACAGGGCGTCGTACTTTTCGTGCAGTTGCCGGATTTCCGAAGCGGTCGGCAAGCCGGCGCGCGGTGCGGCATGGGCGTCAAGCCCCATGTCGGCGCAGCGGATCCACGAACGCAGGATGGCGTGGTTGATCTGCTCGACCGGCAGGCCGTGGCCGTCGAAGAAAACCTTGCGCGCTTCCTGGACCCGGGCGGGGTCGGCGATAGCCATGTTAGGCCCCGTTGTTTTATGAGATGGAATGCCTTTCCATGAGCCGGCACAAGTCACTTTTTGGCGTTATCGTCAAAAACCGGCCTGAACGCGACACCATGTCGCAATCTGCGACACCCGCCGCCCACCCTGTTCCGCGTTCCGACACCCGGCCCCGGACGCGCGCAAAAAGACCCGAAGTCCGCCGCGCGGATTGATCCCGATCATTGAACAAAACCCTGGTACGGGCGCAGCCTCCCCTCATGGCCGAACCACCGGCATAAACAGGGAGAGCACGAAATGACCAAGTTCGAACGCATCATCGAGGCCGCTTCGCCGTTCAAGGCGCGCTACGGCAACCTTATCGGCGGCCAGTGGCGCGAGCCCGCCGACGGCCGCTACATGGACAATATCTCGCCGGTCAACGGCAAGAAGCTCTGCGAAGTGCCGCGTTCGTCGGCGCGCGACATCGAAATGGCGCTCGACGCCGCCCACGCCGCGAAGGCCGCCTGGGGCCGCACCTCGGTCACCGAACGCTCCAACATTCTGCTCAAGATCGCCGACCGCATCGAAGCCAGCCTGCAGATCATCGCCGAGGCCGAAACCTGGGACAACGGCAAGCCGCTGCGCGAAACCCTCGCCGCCGACATTCCGCTGACCGTCGACCATTTCCGCTACTTCGCCGGCTGCGTCCGCGCGCAGGAAGGATCGATCGGCGAGCTCGACCACGACACGGTCGCCTATCACTTCCACGAACCGCTGGGCGTGGTCGGCCAGATCATCCCGTGGAACTTCCCGATCCTGATGGCTGCATGGAAGCTGGCGCCCGCGCTGGCCGCCGGCAACTGCGTGGTGCTGAAGCCGGCCGAACAGACCCCCGCCTCGATCCTGGTGGTCGCCGAACTGATCCAGGACCTGCTGCCGCCGGGCGTGCTCAACATCGTCTCCGGCACAGGGCTGGAGGCCGGCGCGCCGCTGGCCAAAAGCCCGCGCATCGCCAAGATCGCCTTTACAGGCTCGACCGCGGTCGGCAAGGAGATCATGCGCTCGGCCGCCGAGAACCTGACCGAGATCACCCTGGAGCTGGGCGGAAAGTCGCCCAACATCTTCTTCGCCGACGTCATGGCCGAGGACGACGCCTTCCTCGACAAGGCGCTGGAAGGCTTTGCGCTGTTCGCGCTGAACCAGGGCGAGGTCTGCACCTGCCCGTCGCGCGCCCTTATCCAGGAGTCCATCTACGACCGCTTCATGGAGCGCGCCATCAAGCGCGTCGAGGCCATTACCCAGGGCGACCCGCTCGACCCGACGACGATGATCGGCGCCCAGGCGTCG
>OUNM010467780.1_pt1 | contig 22548 bp, 14 predicted proteins | sample 1769961 | NCBI WGS metagenome assembly OUNM01 (sample SAMEA3914820, study PRJEB12502) | metagenome | biome: forest; material: soil | place: USA | collected 2012-03-12 | depth 0.3 m | reverse complement strand
GGCGTGGTTATTTCACAGATCGATGCGGACTCACCGTCCGCCGCCGCAGGCCTCCAGCGTGGTGACATCGTGGTCGAGATCAATCGCCAGCCCGTGACCAACGCGAAGCAGGCCGTGGATCTCAGCGAAAAGGTGAAGTCGGAGAAGAAAGTTCTCCTCCGCGTTCAATCGCATGGAATCACCCGCTACGTCGTGGTTGAGCGGAAGTAATCTAACTTAGCTAGTTCAAATTAGAACGGCCCCGGTTTCATCGCCGGGGCCGTTTTCTTTTTTGCCGTGAGGAGAATCTCGCCGATGGAGGCACGTTCTCGCGCCGTCAGTTATTTCCCTGTCCCGCCAAGCAATCCTTCACGAGCGGCCTCAACGAGAACGTTCCTTCCGTCAATGCGGTCCTGTGAAATCTCCCAGAAAAAGATTCCGCGAAGGCCGGCGGACTTAGCCCAGGCACCCTTGGCCTTTGCCGACCGCTCGTCATCGTATGAAATCAATTCCCCTTCCTGCGCATTGCGCAGCCAAGGCACTTCCGCCTCCGCGTCCCATTCTTTCTGCCACACATTCCCTTTCATCAGTTTGACCACCTCCGCATAAGTAATCTCCGGATAGCGACTCTTCCGGGCCGGACTCTTTCCCCAAGACTGCACGGCAAATCCATGCCCATAACATGGAATACCCACGAGCAGCTTCTCTTTCGGAAAACCGCGCTTCTCCCAATACCCAGCAAAGCCGTCGAACGAAAAATCCTCGCCATCGACGCTATCCGAACTCGTCGGATGCAACGGAGAATTGTGTCCAGCATGCGATAGCTTCCCATCGTCACTCCACGGTCCATGCAGATCGTAAGTCATGATCTGGACAAAGCTCAGATCAGACAGGATCCGGTCTACCGCATAGAACTTCCCAAAATACCCGGTCGATGGAAGGGCCATCGTCACCAGCGCATTTGGATTTGCGGCGCGGAGCTTACCAGCGAGCGCGTGAACAAAGTCTGCCACAGCGTCGACTTCGTGCTCCCCGGGAAATTCCCAGTCAACATCGCAGCCATCAAATCCGTGCTTCTTCACTTCGTCGGCCAGCTTGCCAGCAAGACTCATCAATTGTTCCCGATTACGTGCCAGGCGATTCAGGGTTCCCCCGCTGTCGGCACCGCCGAGCGAGATCAAGACTTTCACATTAGCCGCGTGGGCCTTTTCCACGATCTCCGTCAGCGCCGGATCGTTCGGCCATTGCAACTCGCCATGCTTCCCGATGGTTGCAAACGCCAGCGCCAGGTGGGTGAAGAGATGATAGTCGATCTCCTTCGCTGGCAGCCCATTTCCGGAAAGATAGTAACCCAAAACCACGGGTGGCTCAGGATTCGCAGCGTTCACTGGCGCAGCCAGAGAGAGAACTGAAGATAGAAAAATCAGCGAGGCTAGTAGTTTCATCGCGCAAGGATGTGCGCATGGCAGCGCACGTATTAGATTGGCTGACCGAAATTAATCTCGTTCTGGTCCGGATCCGAAATCATGAACTCCCGCATTCCATAGGACTCGTCTCGAAGCTCGTGGAGGATCTTGAAATTCCGAGAGCAGTAATCGGAGTACAATGCCTCGATGCCCGAGGAGAGTTTGCAGTAGCAACGACCACAACCGGATGGAATGCCGGAACACGCAACCGCCTGCAAACCAAGCTGAACTCCGCCACGTGCCACAATGGCAAAGCTGGAGCCATTACGAAACGTGAGGATGAAACCAAGAGATTCAGTATAGAAATCAATCGCGCGCCCCAGATCGCGGATTGGCAATACTGGCATGACAGAGCTGAAAACCGGTGTGCTCATGGTAACCGAGTGAATGCGATGCGCCCCGCATGCTATGCACCCGAAAGCTTGAAGCAAGATTTGAAGAGCCGCTTCAGCAGAGCCTCGGCTCTGTCGCGTCACGCCTAAACCTTCGACGTGACGCCTCAACTATCCCTTTTCGTTAGTCTGTTTCCGACAACGCTTCGTCGGCCTGAGTGACGCGGACGACCTCTTCGACGGTAGTCTGGCCACGCAGCACGCGACGCCAGCCGTCAGCACGCAAAGTGCCCATGTCGTCGGCGATGGCTCGCGCCTTGAGCTCGGCACCCGTCGCTTTGCGAATGATCAGACGCTGCAGCGAATCGGACACGACGCAGATTTCGTAGATCGCTGCGCGTCCCCGATATCCTGTCTGCCGGCACGAATCACAGCCCTTGCCATGGTAAAATTTCATGTCTGCCGGCATCGGCGCTCCGATTTCCTGCAGGTATTCAAGCGGATAGCCAGTCTCCTCTTTGCAGTCCTTGCAGATCGTCCGGACGAGACGTTGCGCCATAAATGCGCGAACGACGCTGGCAAGGAGGAATGGCTCAATGCCCATGTCGAGCAAACGCGTGATGCCGCCGACGGCATCGTTCGTGTGCAATGTCGAAAACACCAAGTGCCCCGTCATGGCTGCACGAATTGCGATTTCCGAGGTCTCGAAGTCACGAATTTCACCGACCATGACAACGTTCGGGTCCTGACGCAGGATGGCTCGCAAGCCATTAGCAAAGGTCAGGTTAATCTCCGGCTTCACGTCAATTTGCGAAACGCCCGGCAGCCGATACTCAACGGGCTCCTCGATCGTGATAATCCGGCGCGAGACCGCATTGATACTGCTCAGGAATGAATAGAGCGAGGTGCTCTTGCCGGAGCCTGTCGGACCGGTCACCAGAATGATGCCGTTTGGCTGAGCCAGAAGCGAGCGGACCGTCCGGAGCTGTTTCTCGCTCATATCCAGACGATCGAGACCAAAGGTCAGCGTCTCCGTACGCGAGAGCAATCGGAGCGAGATGCTTTCTCCATTCACCGTGGGAATGGTGGACACACGCACGTCGATTGCCCCGGCGCCGGTGGTCAGATTGATACGTCCGTCCTGCGGAAGCCGGCGCTCGGCGATGTCCATGTGGGCCATCACCTTCAGACGCGAAATGATTGCGCTCTGCAGCACTCGCAATTGCGGTGGCACGGCGACCTCGTGGAGCATGCCGTCAATCCGGTAACGGATACGCAGATCGTTCTCCAGCGGCTCGACGTGAATATCCGTCGCGCGCTCGTGAATCGCTTCACGGATGATCTGGTTCACGAACTTCACGACGCTCGCCTCCGGGTCGTCGGAAGTAATGTCCTGCGCCTGCTCCCGATCGACGTCCCCATCGTAGGTACGCGTGGACGCGAGGATCTCCTCAAATGTCTCGGCGCCGACGCCATAAAGCGTCTTGATCGTGCGGATCAGCTGTCCGCGAGGAACGATCAGCCACTCGATCTTTCGTCCGGGAAGCTGCTGGGCCGTGAGTTTGCGGGCGACAGAATTGAAAACATCGTAAGTCGCCAATTGCGCCGTCGTATCTGTCACTCCGAGTGGCAGGATCTGGTATTTAAAGACCAGACGGCTTGGCAATGCGGACAGGACGCTGCGCTCGATCTTGGTTGCCTCGACGCTACCAAAGGGAGTCTTGAACAAAGACGCAAGCCCTGCGGCAAACTTGTGTTCGTCGACCTTGCCAGTATTCAGGACCTCGGAGGTCCAGGTAGAACCTGCGGCCGGCGTAATGCCAGCGAGAGCCGCAGCCTCTTCGTCGGAAGAGATGCCGCTCTCGAGGAGCACATTGATGAGCGCTTTACGGGAGGTCATGAAAGTTCGAAGGCGGTGGAATCCGGAATCCGGGACGCCAATGACATCTAAGGCAGCAGGCGGCCTGCCGCAAATGAGCAAGGGAGACGTCCGGAATGGCTGCTACTTTGAGCTTTGGTCCGGCTGTTTCAACTTCACTGGTGCCCGGCGAAGCGCGGGTGTAGGCGCGACGACTTCCACCTTGTCTTTCTTGCGAACATTGACGGGATACACGGTGGATTCGAGATCTGGCTCGAGCTTCATGTATTCCGATTCGCGCTCGCGAGTCGCGACGTCTTCCCGCGCATTCCGACTGACTTCCGGGCGCAGGATGACGACCAGTTCCGAGCGTTCCTTCGTCGTGCTCGTGTTTTTGAAAAGGTTCCCAAGTACCGGAATCCGCATGAGGTACGGAATGCCGGTGACCGTCTTGTTCTTGGTCTGCTTGATCAGGCCGCCGAGCACGAGCGTGCCCTGATTCGGCACCATTACGCTGGTTTTCAGGTTTTGCGATGAAATAATCGGCAGCGAGTTGCCCGAGATGACGCTGGTACCGCTCTGTTCATCGACCTTTTGAACGATATCCAGATAGACCTCCCGATCGCTATTGATCAATGGCAGCACCTCCAATTGCAGACCGACGTCCTTGTATTCGATGCTCGCGTTGGTGACCAAGCCATTGTTCACCGCGGTCGTGGTACCGCTGAAACCGGCATTGATCGTCTCCGGAATCGGGAGCTGGCTTCCCGAGAAGATAATCGCCTTCTTGTTATTGCTCGTGAAGATCGTCGAGCGGTTGACGACATGGAATTTCGACGTGCTCTCGAGAGCATCGACGATGGCGGTGAAAGCATTGCCCGCAACAACCACACCACTAAACCCGGTCGCGCCCGCGGCAACCGCCTGCGTGACGTTCGGATTTCCGAGGAGACTAGCGAGGCTGAGCGCATTGGATCCGCCGGGGAATCCGAGGCCCGATCCCAGGATACCCGTGCCGGTTGTAGTCGTTCCGGTGCCGGTAGTTCCAGTTGTGCCGGTCGTACCCGTGGTACCAGTCGTGGTGTTTGAATTCGTCGAGACGCTGCCGAAGGCATTGCCGTTGGAACCGTTGTGCAGGATGTAATTCACGCCGAACTGCTCGCTGTTATTGAGCGTCAGTTCGCCAATCACCGTGTGAATCATGACCTGCGGGGACCGGACATCGAGATGATCGAGAAGGGTGAAGATCTTGGCCTTCACCTCCTGATTGCCGAGCACGATGATCGTGTTCGCCCGTTTGTCGGCAATGATCTTGGTATTTCCGATGATCTTTGTCTCGGGCAGCGTGTCGCGATCTCCAGTGTCGAGGCTTTCCGTGAGTTGCATACCACCGCCAGTTCCGCCCGTTCCACCGGTGCTGTTATTCGAGCCGAACGAACCCGAAGTGGAACCAGCGAGATTCGTATTGGTGCTCGAACGATTGCTGGTCTGCGATCTGTTTCCACCGCCGCCTCCACCGCCACCCTCGGCCTTCTGGCCGGGTTCAGTGATTGCGTCGACGATCGGCTGCAGCACATCGCCCGCCGAAACGAATCGCAAAGGCCGCACGGTCGGCTCGCCAAATTTCACGTCGCGGTCATACTCCATGACCAGATTCCGGATGAAACGGACATTGACCGGGCGAGTGATGACCTGAATGCGATTAGTACGCGTATCGGCACTCAAGCGGATCTTACCGACGACCAGCGAATCCTCGGACAGTGAACTACTCGTGATTTCCACCGAGTTCGCGCTCGTAACCACCGAGTTTGCCGGCGGAATTGGAGTCCCTTCCGGCGTCGTGATCGGAACATTCGGAGCAACCTGTCGTGCGCCCCCCGGTGCTCCAGGTGCGCTCGCAGTTCCCTGCTGAGCCTGCTGACTCTTCTCGAATATCTCCTTGAGTCTATCGAGGACGTCTTTCGCATCCGCGCGTTGCAACTCGATGAAAATACTGACCACCTCAGCCGGCGGCACATCGATCTTCCTGATGATCTGCAGCAGGCTGCGCAACCGTGGTATCGCATCGGTAATCAGGAGGGCCTGAGCCTTTGGCAAAGGCACCGCCATGCTGAACGCCTGGTTTCCACTCGTAATGAGCTGGTTGACGGTCTGCAGCACCTCGGTTGGGTCCGCATAGTGCAACTGGCAGAAGTACGAAACGACTCCGTCCTGATCTGGGATTTCCGCCTCGTCTGAAAAAATCGGGACCCCCGCAGTCTGCGGGATCTTTGACATACCGAAAACGCTCACCGTATTCCCGCGCTCACTTGGAACGAGGAAGACGTTATTCATCAGGAGCGTCCTCTCGATGATCTTGATCGCCTCGGCCTTTCGGATCCGGTTTTTGACAATGATCGTCACCACCGCCCCCTGCTGAAGGGCGGAGTTTTCGTAAATCATTTCCTTGCCGGTGAGGCGTTTGTAAAAATCCAAAACGGACCGGATGTCCGAGTTTTCGAACTCCATCCCCTGGTCCAGATATTCATCACCAGTCGCGGCATTCGGCGCTTGATTCACCCCGGCCTTTGGTAACGCCGGAGGCGGCACAGGAACCTGCGCCGGATTTCGAGGCAGGACTGGCGTGGGCACTCCCGGATTAGCCGGACCAGGCTGCTGTGGATAAGTCGGGTTTTGGGCAAATGCCACTGCTCCAAGCAGCAGCAGGAGTGACGGATATTGGAGCAGGCGCAGCACGGTGGTTATGTAAAGGTGGTTTCCACGGAGGTCAACCGTTGCATCTGCCTCGGAAAGAGCGTGTTCGGCGCGCCTCCGCGGCAGCAGCGTTCTGCGGTTCGACAGTTCCATAGGTTGAGTTAAAGAATTACAGTTTCTCGAAACGCAATTGCGCCAGTTTCAGCACACCCGATTCGCGGACCAGATTGGCGCTCACTTTCACATGCGTTCGTTTGGCAAAAACAGCGTCGTACACGATCTGGCCAAATTCCGGGTCGGGATTGCTTTCTGCCGCCAGCAGCCGTTTCGACACGTAAGGGCCAAATTCGTTCAAATAAATTCCCTGAAAGATTACCCGGAAGTTATGCCGCGTCATCGGAGGCCGGGCCTCGGTCGCGAAAAGGCCGCAGAATGCCTGCCGATCATCGGCATTGTAGGCCGCAAGCGCCGCATCGAGCACTTTCTCGAGTGGGGCCAATTCTTCCGGCGAAATCTCCTTCGCCGCTGAACTTGGAGCGGAAACTTCGCCCGCAGGAGCCTGCGCGGAAGCGTTTCCACCTTCGGCCAGGACTGCCGGAGTAGCGGCACCCATCCACAAAATGAGCGGGATCGAAATTGCTGCGCGCATGATCGTATTAATCGAAAGAGCCGGAGCCAAGCACGTCCCGGCAGTTCCGCCTAGCCGGAAAATGTCACGTCCGGGACTTTTCACAGAATTGTTTCCAGCTTCAGGAGGGCCAAAAGCCGCGCCCTATCGCGTCATATTTCCGTTCCGTCGAGATTCGCCACGTCCACTCCGACACTCAGCCGATGCTCTCCACCACCGACGACGACACCGTGCAAAGGGCTTACGTCGCTGAAATCCCGCCCCCACGCGACGGTGATGTGCCGGTCGGCGCACAGCAGATTATTCGTCGGATCCGCGTCGATCCACCCGTGCCCCGGACACCAGAAGGCAAACCAGGCATGCGACGCGTCCGCCCCCACTAAGCGCGGCTTGCCGGGCGGCGGCAGAGTCTCGATGTAACCGCTGACATACCGCGCAGGCAGTCCCAGAGAGCGCAGGCAGGAGATCGCGATATGGGCAAAGTCCTGGCAGACTCCACGCCTCTTTCGGAATGCTTCCTCCACCGGCGTCGCCACGGTCGTTGCCCTGCGATCGAATTTGAAATCTCGAAAGATGCGCCTCGTAAGATCCTCCACCGCCACCAGGATCGGACGCTTCGGAACGAATGATTCCAGCGCATATTCAGCGTAAATCGGAGCGGTGGCGACCAGCGGCGAATCAAAAAGAAACTCCCCCGCTTCGCGATCTCCAGTCACGAAACCATCCGAGCAAACGTCACGAACCGCTTCCCATTCAACAGTGGACTCCGGGGCCGGAAGCTTCGGAGCTGACACCTCCACACGGCTGCGGGCTGTGACGACCAATACCCGATGCGGCCTTTCCACGGCTAGGAAAGCCGCGGAGTTCCCGTAGTAATCCCGCCGCGGTACGACAACCGCCGTCTCCGGCTCGACTTCCAGGGAAAACTCGAGGACCCGCTGAAGCTCCGTCTCCCGCTGCTGCAAATGCGCGAGATGATGCGATACCGACACCGCAGATTGATACCGGTAAGTCGTCGGATGCGTGATCGCGTATAACATATGCCTTAGTTCGCTCGCAGGGCACTAATTCACCCTCGCCTGAGCGTGACTGAAATAGTGCACCGTCAGCGCATCGGATAGCCCCCAGCACCCGACAATCAGGCGCTCGAGGAGATCTTCCAGCGCCTTCGAATTTCCGCCGGAAGCTGCCCCCCCCAACGCGCTGGGATCCGCCGCATTCAGCGCAAACTCCATCTCGGCAAACTTACGCCGTACCGGCCGATTATCGGTCGGGTCGGGAAGCTCAATCAGATGCCGGCCCAGCACATTGACCTGGAAGGCGAAAGACCTTGGATTTGTAATATCAGCCAACAGTAGGTCAGCCACCGACGCCAGCTCCGGCCGCGCGAAGTAACGCCTGCGGTAAGTCATCGTACTGTCGCTATACTCGAGGAGCGGAATCAACGCCGCATCGCCGCCTCCTGAGGTAATGATGGCTCGCAAGACCATTGTAAGGTTGTTTGCCCGCTCGAGCCGGCGCCCGATCTCGAGAAAGCGCCAGGCGTGACCCCGGGTCATATTCTCCATCTCCATTCCGCTGAATGCCGCGAGCTGGAAAATCAATCGATGCAACGCGGCGAGCGCTGCGCCCGGAGTGAAGTATAGCGGTGCCGCTGGAAACTCGGTCGTTATCTGATGCAGGATCCGCCACGTATCGCCCGAAAAGCGGTCGCGCAGGCTTGCTGTAAGATATCCAATACGCGCAATGACATGGCGTACTGAACCCGCCTTTTCCTTGTCATAGACAAGCGCCCGGAAGACTTCCGATAATTCATCATTCGATGCGCCCTCCGCGTACTTCTCTGGAATGATTTCCATCGACGAGAGGCAGCGAACCATCGCGTCAAGCTCTGCCGTTTCCCCGACGTCTCCTTCCCCGGCCACCCGGCTCAATACCGTGCGGAAAAGCCGCGTCTGATCTTCCAGCCGCTCGGCATAACGCCCCAGCCAGAAGAGATTGTCCACGACACGGCTCGGGACCATCGCCGTGTACCCATGGTCCTTTGGCCGCCCCCGGTCGTCGAGAAGCGTGACTTGCTCGATAGGACCATCCGTAAGCACCCAGGTATCCTTGTTTCCCCCGCCCAGCTTCGAGGCGACAATCGGCGAATCGGCAGCCCCCGCGATTCGCGTCAGCCCGCCAGGCAGGACGGTAAAGCCGTCTGCCGTCGCAGCTACGAAACACCGCAAAATGAGCGGATGCGGAACCACCGTCTCGCCATTCCAAGTCGGAACCGTCGACACAGCGACCTGCTCCTGCCCGACAAAGTCATGTGGATACGCACGTAGCCGCTCGCGAAGCTTCCCGAGTTCATTAGAATCCAGGTTTTCGCAGAATGCGGGCTCGCCACGACCGCGCACGAAAGCGCGTTTGATGACCAACCTGCGCAGGTTCGAAAAGATATAGTCGCGTTCCTTCCGCTGCCCGCCCCACCAGGTCGCGACATTTGGAATGCGTAACTCCTCTCCGAGCAGGCGCTTCGCAAGAGCCGGGAGAAAAGCCAGAATGGCCGGAGCTTCGACCGCGCCAGAGCCAAGCGCATTGGAAATAGCCACATTCCCCGCACGCGCCGCGTCCAGAAGTCCAGGCACGCCAAGAAAGGAGTCGGGACGCAGTTCCACCGGATCGCAGTAAGTGTCATCCACGCGCCGGATGATGACATCCACGCGCTGCAGCCCATTGATCGTCTTGATGAAGACCTTGCGATCACGCACCGTCAGATCGCTGCCTTCGACCAATGGGTAACCCAGATAACGCGCAAGATACGCGTGTTCAAAGTAAGTCGCCGTATAAGGTCCGGGTGTGAGTAACACCACATTTGGCGATTCCGTCCAGGGCGCCATGGCTCGCAGCCCATTCTTCCGCTTAAGAAAGAAGGAAGCAATTCGCTGCACTTTCGATTCGTGAAATTCGACGGGCAGCATCCTCGAGAGGATGATGCGGTTTTCCAAGGTGTAGCCAACCCCGCTCGGCGCTTGCGTGCGATCAGCCAGCACCCACCACTTGCCATTTGGCGCTCGCGTGAGATCCACCGCATGCAGAGTAAGAAATTTCCCGCCATACGGTTCAATTCCGTGGCATTGGCGGATGAAACCGGGATTTGCGTGCACGATCGCCGGCGGGAGCACCCCGTCACGCAGCAGACGCTGCGGACCGTACAGATCGCCCAGCACCAGGTTCATCAAATGCGTGCGCTGAATGAGCCCGGCCTCGAGCTTCTTCCACTCCTCCCCACTAATGACCATCGGAAGGACGTCGAGCTTCCACGGACGCTCGGCATTCCACCCTTCATCGACCACGTTGTATGACACGCCGTGATCACGCAGCAGCTGCTGCGCGCCTTCGCTGCGCTCCTGCAGCGCTTCGGGACTCATTCCTTCGAGCTTCTTGAGAAGCCCAGACCAGTGCGCGCGCACCCGGCCCGCGGCGTCCATCGTCTCATCATAGACGCCAAACGGCGGGCGGTATGCGCCAAAAAGCGACGGCGCAAGCTCATCTGCAATCGTGGAGTTCATCCGGGCGAAGCGCGGTACTCCAGACAGATCACGTACGCAAGTCGAGCGTCATCGGGAAACCACGATTTTCTTCCCGCAACGACGGCGGCATCTTGGCAGGCGTGTGGCCGGTTGCGAAAAAGCGCCCCAATCGGCGGCTCTCGGCTTCGTAAGCGTTTACCGGGAACGTAACATAATTTCGCCCGCCCGGATGTGCCACATGGTAGGTGCAGCCGCCGAGACTCCGGCCATTCCAGGCATCGTAGAGATCAAATACCAGCGGCGCGTGGACACCGATCGTCGGCTGTAAGCACTCTGGCGGCTGCCAGGCGCGATAGCGGATCCCCGCAACGAATTCACCTGCCATACCAGTCGGATGCAGCGGCACGCGGCGTCCATTGCAGGTCACTGCGTGACGTGTATCCGTGAGGCCCCGAATCTTGACCTGCACGCGCTCCAGCGAGCTGTCAACATAGCGCACCGTGCCCCCGGCTGCCGGCTCTTCACCGAGTACATGCCACGGCTCGAGTGCCGTCCGCAGCTCGAGATGCACCCCACGATGCGCGATCGCTCCGATGCCGGGAAAGCGGAATTCGAAATGCGGCGCAAACCACGCGGGATCGAGCGGATATCCGTGCTCCTTCATATCGGAGAGCACATCCTCGAAATCGGCCCAGACAAAATGCGGAAGAAGGAAGCGATCATGCAATTCCGTTCCCCAGCGTGCCAGTTCGCGCGGAGCGTGCGGCTTCTCCCAGAATCTCGCGATGGCCGCGCGCAGCAGAAGATTCTGCGCAAGGCTCATGCGGGCATGCGGCGGCATTTCAAACGACCGCAACTCGACCAGCCCAAGACGGCCGCTCGCCGACTCCGGCGCATATAGTTTGTCGATGCTGAATTCACACCGGTGGGTGTTTCCGCTCACATCGACGAGCAGATTCCGAAAGACGCGATCGACCAGCCAGGCCGGCACTTCGCCGCGCTCCGGGATCTGTCGGAACGCGAGTTCGAGTTCGTAGATTGAATCATTGCGCGCTTCGTCCACACGCGGCGCCTGACTTGTCGGCCCAATGAAAAGGCCTGAGAACAAGTAACTCAGCGACGGATGATTGTGCCAATACGCCAGCAGCGAGCGCAACAGATCGGGCCGCCGGAGAATCGGCGAATCCGACGGCGATGCGCCTCCGATGACGATGTGATTGCCGCCACCGGTACCGGTGTGACGCCCATCCAGCATGAATTTCTCGGTGCCGAGACGAGTCTCGCGCGCTTCGTCGTAAAGGGTCGTGGTCAGGTGTACCAGTTCATCCCAGGAATGCGCCGGATGCATGTTGACCTCGATGACGCCAGGATCGGGCGTGACCTTGATCACATTCAGGCGTGGGTCTCGCGGCGGCGCCTCACCTTCGATGATCACCGGAATGCCCATGACGCGTGCCGTTTCCTCGATCGCAGGAATTAAATCGAGATAGTCTTCCGCGCTTTCCAGCGGTGGCATGAACACATGGAGCCGTCCACTCCGTGGCTGAACACAAAGAGCAGTACGGGTAATCCAGCCCGCCGATTCGTGGTTCTCCGGCCGTCGCTCAAAATAGGGCTTGGCAGATTCCTCAGACTCGAATCGGTCTCCTCCTCGACCGTCGCCCGCGACGCCCAGTCGCTCGACCTGCAATCCCGGTCCTACTCCAGGCGGGAAAGGCGCGACTCGCCCAGTAACGAATCGCTGCCCTGAAAGCTCCGGCCTTGGCGGCAGCGGGCCCATATTCTGGAAATGGTTTTCCGGATGAAGCCACGGATAGTCGTTCTTGGAAACCCACGGAAGCGAATCCAGCGGAAGCCGGTAGCCCATCGGCGAATCACCAGGAATCAGCCAAAGCGTCTCGTCGCGCAGGAACCACGGACCGCTCCGCCATTGCCCGGCATCACACTTGAGCGGCAGCACGTACCCGACCACCGAGCCGAGCCCCTGCTGAAAGACGCGCGCCAACCGATCGCGTTCCTCCTTGTTCTGCAATCGTGACTTCAGCGGATCGACATTCACCGGAAGGCGCCGCTCTTTCCAAAGATAGTAATAAACATCCTCGTGCGCCGGCATGACCCATTGTTTGTCCACGCCGATCGTGTCGATGAGGCGATTCATGAACACCTGCGCCTCCGCGGCACCACAGCCGTACTCCTTCCGCTCGTCGGCGATCAGCGAGTCATCGTTCCAGATCGGAACGCCGTCACGCCGCCAATAACAACCAAGCGCCCACCGTGGCAGCGATTCGCCCGGATACCATTTTCCCTGCCCATAATACAGTAAGCCGCCAGGCGAGAATTGCCCGCGAAGCCGCTTGATTAATTCCCCTGCGAGCCCGCGCTTGCGTGGCCCCATCGCGGCAACGTTCCATTCGTCGCCATCAGGGTCGTCGATGCTGACGAAGGTCGGCTCACCGCCCATGGTCAGACGCACATCGCCTTTCAATAACTTCAGATCAATCTCGCGCCCGAGTTCATTGATCGCGCTCCACTGCTCATCCGTGTACGGCTTGGTAACTCGCGGCGACTCGAAGATGCGCTCGACCGACATCTCGAATTCAAACGTCGTCTCGCACTTACCGATGCTGCCGGTAATCGGCGCAGCGCTCTGCGGATCGGGTGTTGCCGCGAGCGGGATATGTCCTTCACCCGCTAGCAGTCCGGACGTCGCGTCCAGGCCAATCCAACCCGCGCCCGGCAGGTACACTTCGCACCAGGCATGCAAATCGGTAAAGTCTTCCTCCGTACCGCTTGGACCATCGAGTGACTTCACGTCCGACTTCAACTGGATGATATAACCCGACACGAAACGAGCGGCGAGACCGCAGTGCCGCAGGAGCTGACAAAGTAACCACGCCGAATCCCGGCAGGACCCGCTCCCGGTGGTCAGCGTCTCTTCCGGGGTCTGCACGCCGGGCTCCATCCGGATCAGATACCGGATGTCACTGGCAAGCCTTGAGTTCAGGCCAACAAGAAAGTCGATAGTTCGCGGGCGAGCGTCTTTTTCTGCGCAGCCTTTCTTAGCCGGCTGCGCAGCTTTCTCAGGCTTATCAGCCGAAGTTTCCGGATGCGGCGCTGCGGATCCAACATTGCAGCTCTGCGCATACGCATGGCCAAGCAAGTCGACTTTGCACTTGGTCAGATAAGCTGCGAACCACGGAGTTACTTGCGCCTGGAGCAGATAAGGCTCGAGCTCGTGATTCAGCGACGGATCATACTGAAATGGAAAATGCTCCGCAGATGGTTCGAGAAAGAAATCGAAGGGGTTATAGACCGCCATCTCCGCCACCAGGTCCACCTCGACGCGAAACTCCTGCGTCTTCTCTGGAAAGACCAGGCGGGCCAGGTAATTGGCCTGCGGGTCCTGCTGCCAATTAATGAAATGCTGTTCTGGTTCGACTCGGAGCGAGTAGCTCAGGATCGGCGTTCGGCAATGCGGCGCCGGGCGAAGCCGGACCACTTGCGGCCCCAAGGAAACGGGGCGGTCGTAAACATAGCGGGTGACATGACGAAGTGCGACGTGAATGGACATGGCGCTGCAGTCTGCGGAACGCCAGCCAAGCAGGCACACCCATCCCTGTATGGTGCGCCGAGCCCTTGCACGGCAGTTCGCATGGTTTTGGTCTGCGTTTAGCAGAGCGGAGAATGCAAGGCACGGAAAAAGCGCACCGAAATAGCACTCAGATCACGTACCCTCACCATCCTATGTCATAGCCAAAAGCCATGATTCCGCGATTTACGGCAGAGCGCCAATATCGTTCAAATAGCCCCGCCATGAATTCAAAAGCCCTGTTTGCGTTTCTTGTTTTCACGTCATCTGCCAGCTTGCTCGCCGCTGAACCAAAGGAATTGGTCACCGCAAGGAGTGAGTACGAACACGCAACTCCGCGCGACGAGGCCGCACGCACGCGCTATCTGACTAGCCTTGTCCCGCTTCGCGACAAGTTCGCACGCGCAAATGCGACTGCCGACTGGCAGGCCGTGGATGCAGAGATGCGCCATCATCCCGTGTCAAAAGACGCAGATCCCAAGGCGCTCTCTGCGTTAATCGTTGGCAGATGGACTTCTCCCCGTCACGAATACCTGGACCGCAAAGATGGCACGTGGGTCATGCTCCCCGAGGAAGCGGGATCTCCTCACGGTCACTGGCACGTTGAGGGCAATCAGTTCGTCTCGACCGACTCAACCGATCCGAAGAAACCCTCGCGCTACACGATCCTGTTACTAACTCCAAAAGACTTTGTCTTCACCGATGGCAAGATCGTGTTCTACGAGACGCGGAGCCATAAATAAGTCACGCGAGCAATCCGCAATGCAGAGTCGGTCGCGCAAAGAAACATCGGCTTAACGACTTCAAATCAGTATCTAAATATTCAGCTCATGCACAGCTGTTCTCCGCCGATTGACGAGTTACCGGCTCCCGATGACGTCGGTGAGCTTGGCGTTTTCCAGTTAAAGCGTCTTTGGGCGCGGAATATGGCCGCTTGCCGTGGGGTCACGCTTGGTAACGCCGTCGATCGGCAGGCGGACTACCTCGTCATCCACGCAAGTGGGCTTGGACTCGAACAGACGATGCAGTTCTTTCGAAACCAACCGAGTTTCGAAGATTTTGAGCAATGGGTCGCGGATACCACGGGCGGGATCGCGCTCGCCCGGGTTGCGCGAATCAACGCAGCCATCTGCGGAACTGCATATCCGGAAAAGATCCAGCAATGGCTTGCCGAAGTCGAGACAGCCGCCCCGGTGCTTTCGGCTGACGATTTGGCCTTCTGGGACAAGCACGGATACGTGGTAGTTCATGACGCCATTTCAGCCGACGGTTGCGCGGCGGCCGAACAGGCAATCTGGGACCACATCGGCGCCAGCGCGGATGATCAGGAGTCGTGGTACCGAAAGCGGAACAACGGCATCATGGTGCAATTCTTTCAGCACCCGGCCTTTGAGGCGAATCGCCAATCCCGGCGCATCCACAAAGCCTTCGCTCAGCTTTGGAAAACAGCCGACCTCTGGGTCACGACGGACCGCTGCGGATTCAATGTCCCTGAGCGCCCGAATTGGACATTCCCTGGGCCGCACCTGCATTGGGACGTGAGCCTTCAGACCCCGATTCCTTTTGGAACTCAAGGAATTCTCTACCTTACCGATACACCGCCGGAACAAGGCGCGTTCACTCTGGTTCCCAGCTTCCATCGGCGCGTCGAATCCTGGCTGGCCAGCCTTCCGCCTGGAGCAAATCCACGTGAGCAGGATCTCCACGCACTCGGCTCTCAGCCGATTGGTGGGCAAGCAGGCGATCTCATCATCTGGCATCATGCCCTGCCCCACGGGAGCCGCCCAAATCGTGGAACGCGCCCGCGTATTGTGCAGTATATCGATATGTTCCCGACGCGCCGGGAGGAACGCGAGAATTGGATCTAACGCCACGTTTCTCCAGCGTCTGCTCGGACTCCCGCCGATCGTTCATCGGTTGACGGCGCCTGGCACCTGCGGCATCCATCGCATCCGGATTCGCGAAGTGATACACTTCCAAAATCCAGATCGTCCCGTCATTTCCGCTTCGCAACCTTCCTGACTTTGACTCCGCTTACTGCATTCGAATCCCTGCTTCAGAGCCCCGAGCCGATCCTCGCGCTGGCTCCGATGCAGGACGTGACCGACCTGCCCTTCTGGCGGTTAATCTCACAATATGGCGGGGCTGATCTCTATTACACCGAGTACTTCCGCGTGAGGGAAGGCTCACATCTCGAGCCGAAGATTCTCCAATCGATCACGCATAATCCGACGAATCGTCCGGTGGTGGCGCAGATGATCGGGAATCACATCCCATCGCTGGTTCGTTCAGCTCAAGAGCTCCAGCAACATCCGATTGCGGCGGTCGATCTAAACCTCGGTTGCCCGGCGCCGGTCGTTTACCGGAAGTGCGCGGGTGGCGGCTTGCTTCGTGATCTGCAGCGGGTCGACTCAATCCTCGGAGCATTGCGTGATGCTGTGGACATCAAATTCACCGTAAAGACGCGCATCGGCTTTGATGATGCAGCTGTTTTCGATGAATTGCTCCCGATCTTCGCGCGGCACTCGATCGACCTGCTGACAGTCCACGGCCGGACAGTCGCGGAAGGCTATCGTAGCGAAGTGCACTACGATTTCATCGCGCGGTCGGTCGAGTCCGTCCCATGCCCGGTCCTGGCCAATGGTAACGTCTACTCAGCGCAGAAAGCCGGCGAAGTTCTTACACTTACGGGTGCGCGAGGTTTGATGATTGGCCGCGGAGCAATTCGGAATCCGTGGATGTTCGAGCAGATCCGCCAGTTCCGCCGAGGAGAACCAATTCAGCGGCCGAAAGGTCGCGAGGTCCTCGACTATGTCGCCGCGCTCTTCGAGATGACGGAATCGTTTGGCCTTGTGGAATCCTCGCGGGTTCAGGCCATGAAGAAGTACATGAATTTCATCGGCCTCGGAGTGGAGCCTACTGGCGAATTCCTTCATGAAATTCGGCGAGTCCAAACCCGCGCCGATTTCTTCCGGATCTGCCAGAGCTTCCTCGATCACGGCGAGCCACTGACGTTGGAACCCTTTCCGCTTCAGTTCGCTTCGCACGACACGCTGGCGGGCTCTCACCTGTAACTCGACCCGGCGCGGCCTGCGCGAGCAACTCGGATTTGCCTACGAGCGGATCCCAATGCGGACTTACTCCGCAGCCACGTGCGCGCCTTTCGGCGCCACTGATCGTTTCATCAGAAACACAAGGAACGCGAGCAGCACCGCCAAAACGGCAAAGACCAGGAATGTATCGAAATAGGCGAGCGCCGAGGCTTGCTGGGAACGCAGGTCAAATAACGACTGCAATGCCATCTGCTTGGACGCCGCCGGATCGCCGCTCAACTCGAGATAGGTGGATTTCGCATCGGCCAGAAATGAAGTCACCGCCGGGTTCAGCGGATCGAGATTCTCGTTGAGCCGCAGGCTGTGAAATTGGTCACGCCGCTCCTGGATCGTCTGTGCAATCGTCGTCCCCACGCTTCCGCCTTCGTTGCGCAATAACGCCAGCAAGCCGACCGCAGCAGCGCGCATTTCTTGCGGGATGTGCAGAAATGCCGCCACGTTCAACGGGGCAAACAACATTGAGAGACCGGCGATAACCACCACGCGCGGCCAGACAACGTGCCAGGGACCAATTTCAAGGTTCAGCCGAGACATCCAGAAACTCCCGATCCCGACCGTAACAAGCCCGCAGGCCATCGGGTAACGGGCGTCCACCCCTCGCGAGAGGAGTCGACCTACAATAATGAGTACCCCAATTGCAAAAATTCCCGCCGGAGACAGCACCAATCCCGAAGTAGTCGCGTCGTACCCAAACAGCGTCTGGAGCAAAGACGGAAGCGCCGTGGTATTGGCGTACAGCACTCCAAATGCACAGAAGATGATGATACAACAGGTTCGAAAATTCTGGTCTTTGAGGGTGCGGAAATTGATCAGCGGATTCGCAATGCGCAGCTCCCGGATGACAAGCCACACGGCGCAGATGACAAAGAGCGCCAGCAACGTCTGCACTCGCAGGAACGGATCGCCGAGCCAATCCCATTCCTGGCCCTTGCTCAGCATCACTTCCCAGCAGATCATCGCCACGCTAAGAAGGAAGAGCCCAATCGTGTCGAATCGCTGACCGGACTTCTTCATGTGCTCCCGCTGAACCTGAATGTAGTCAGGATCGCGAACCACCATCCGGCAGAAGTACAGCGCAGCCAGGCCAACGGGAACATTGAGATAGAAGATCCAGCGCCAGCCGTAGTTATCTGTGATATAGCCGCCCAGCGTAGGGCCAACGACCGGCGCCAGGAGCGCCGCGATGCTGAACATGGTCATCGCACTCCCCTGCTTTTCCGGAGGAAAGGCATCAAGCAGCACGCCCTGGCTGGAAGGCTGCAAGCCACCACCTGCCAAACCTTGCATCACGCGAAAGGCGATCAGCGCATTCAGGCTCGTCGCCATTCCGCAAAGCGCCGACGCGAGCGTAAAGACCGCAATCGAAAGCAGGAAGTAATTACGTCTTCCCAAGCGCGTTGCCAGCCAGCCCGAGATTGGCAGAATGATCGCATTTGCAGCGAGATAACTCGTGATCACCCACTCGCTATCCGTCACCGGCGCTGACAAGCCTCCCGCGATGTAGCGTAGAGCGACGTTCGCGATCGTCGTGTCCAGGACCTCCATGAAGGTCGGGATAAGGACCGCGATCGCGACAATCCAAGGGTTAAAAACCCGAGGAGCGACAGATGCAGCGCGGACAGGTGCGGCGACTGCAGCCGTGGCGCTCATGGATGCTTTGCCGCAGGTGTGGTTGGCGCAGCGGGAGTTCCTGGCGGCACCGGCGCTGCGGGCGGGTTCGCGGGCATGACCTCCTGCAGAAATCTCCCGGCATTGGGTCCAGTAGGCTCGCTACTCAGATCAACGGTAGGTGTCACCGACAGTCCCACAAACAGCGGATATTTATCCGGATCGTAATCAATGAGATCGATCCGCACAGGCAGACGCTGGACGACTTTCACGAAGTTACCCGTCGCATTCTGCGGCGGAAGAAGTGAAAGCGTCGAACCGGTCCCAATCGTGAATCCCGAGATCCGACCTTCAAACTTGCGGTGCCCGCCGTACATATCGACATCGAGATCCACATGCTGGCCGATCCGCAGGTTGCGTAGCTGCGTTTCCTTGAAATTCGCATCCACCCAAATGTCATGTAGCGACCGCACAGCCATCAGGCTCTGACCGACGAGCACGTGATTGCCCGGATTGACGTTACGCCGGCTTATCACGCCATCGATCTCCGAAACAATCGTGCAGTAGCGCAACTCGAGATTCGCCTGATCGAGGTCGCGTTCTGTCCGCATTAGCGCGGCCTGAGCCGTCCTTAATCCCGGGGCATTCTTGATGATCTCGGCATAGATGCGGTCGATATCACCACCGGGATCACGCTTGTAAAACTCCGCCAGCACCTCCTTCGGCATCAGATCGTACGAGGAAGGGACGATGCCGAGTTGCGCCGCGCTTTGCAGCAAACTCGCGAGTGCTTGGCGCACGGACGAGAAGGTCTGATCCAAATCCGGCGGCACATCCGCCATATCCTTCCCCAGCGGCGGCGATGGCGGAAGTCCCAGCGCGACACGGGCCTGGGTCACATTTTCGAAAGCCTCGCTTACCTTCGCCTTCGCGACATCGAGAGCCTCGCGCTTGCGATCGAATTCCTCGGCGCTGACCACCTTCGTTTCGAGGAGACGCTTGGCCCGCTCGAATTCTGCTTCCGACAGCGTCAGAGTTGCTTTGGTCTGCTCCCACGTAGCCACTCGTGCCCTCAGCAACGCTATCTGATTATCCACGTCCTCAATCGCGTGCGTCAGCTTGAATCGCTGGCTTCGCGCAGTTGCCACAGCAGCCCGGACGTTCGCCTCGGCAAGAGCCAGATCCGCCTTCGCGGAATCCACCGCCGCCTGCTTGATGGCAACCTGGACGTGGTAGGGCTCCGGATCGAGCTCCACAAGGACATCGCCTCTTCGAACACGATTATTGTCGTCGACGAGCACTTTTAGGACCTGTCCCTCCACGCGCGGCGCCACGAACGTGACGTGGCTGTTAACGTAGGCGTCATCGGTCGAAACGGTGTTCCAGGAACGAATCACCCGGGGAACCACCACGAAGGCAATCACGATCGCGGCCAGAAGCCACAGCACCAGCTTCCTTCGTGACTTTCCTGTCTTGGCCTCTGGCGCTGGCTTCGTCGCGGCGGGTTCTTGAGGCTTTTTCTCGGAAGAGGCGGACTCTGGTGTCTCAGGTGACATGGCAATTCCTTGAGGTAATCGACACAGCGGCGAGGAAACACTCCTCACCGAATCATTTCACTGGGAAATGATACTGAACGGTATTTTTTCCCCAAGCAACCTTTGCGTGTCGCCGAACACACCTTGCATTGGCGCAAGAGCCTCTGCCGGCATCGCTCAAGCAACCACGGTCATTTCTTCAGAATCTCGGACATCAGCACTCCATCCGTACCGAGCTTCCGCAGCGCAAGCATCAGCTTCGAACGGGCGTCATCGTAGTTCTCTGCCAGATCCTTCTGATACCCGCGTTCCCGGTTGATGAGTGCACGCCATTGGTCGGGATTCCGGTAACCCGAATAGTCAACCTTATCGCTCAGGATCGCGCGCGTGGCCCCGGCATACGCCACACAGGCAACCTTCAACTCGATCGAACGCCTATCCAAAATCGGGCTCAAAGTGTTCAGCTTTCTCATCGCTTCGCCAAACTCTCGCTCCGGATAAACGGTGATTCCCTTGTGCTGTTCCTTCGACGATGAAGGAGGCGGATCCTTCGGCGGATTTACCACGTCCTGCACGAATAAATAGCAGGTCGACACAATCTCATCCACCGACTTACTAAGGCTCAACTCCTTCGGCAATTTGTCTTCCGCGGCTCGCGACAAAGCCGAAGCGGAGAGATGATTCGGTGCCAATGCAAGCACTTCCTTCAGTTCAGACTGGACGATTGGTGAGCGAAGATAATTCGGCGTAACCACAGCCGGAAGTCTCGCCCGCAATTTGGAAAAGCGAGCGATCGCCTCCTGAATCTTTGCCGGCCGGTCCTTCCGCGCGAGACTGAGTGCCTCGTCTACCGAGGCAATGGAAAAAATCTGCGTCTCCCAGAGCGGCGACGTTCCCTTGAGCAGGACAAAATCCTCCACATCCCTCGAGTTCCTCTGCGGAACGAGCGTCACCGTGCATTTCGCATCGATCGCCCCGCCTATCTTTTCAACCACAGCCCCCACGGGCTGGACCTCTCCATCAATCGTCAGATCACCGGTTACCGCCACATCCGGGGCAAGTGAGACATCTTCAATCGCCGCAAGCATCGCAATGGTAAATCCCGTGCCGGCGGATCCGCCGTCCTTCGGAGTAAACTTATCTTCGAAACTAAGTCGCAACGAATAGTCCTTCTCCCAACCCCTCGGCTGTTTCTGCACATAACTGAACGCTTCATTGAACGACGTCGTCATGTCCTTCCCAACCTCGGTCGTCAGCCTGGCAGAAACCGCATTGGGCGCCTCCCTTGTCACATAGAGCCGCGAACTAAGCCCCATGCTCGCGTCAGTCCCCGGGGCCGTGACATAAAGAAGATGGATGCTCCCGGCATCCGACACCGATCGGGGAACTTGATTGAGTTCGACCGGAAGCTCGTGCGGAGCAGGAGTTGCCGCCGGCGCTTCGACAGTCTTACTCGGAGCCGTCGCTACACTTCCATTAGGTCCAGCATCAGCGCTCGAAGGCGCGCTCGCGACTTTGTCCTGCGAAAGAAACGGATCATGTTTTTCCAGATACGACCGTCCATACCACAGCGCGCCGCCGCTTGCGGCAATCAGGAATAAAGCCACCAGCGAGGAAACGATACGCTTCCCGCCGCCCTTCAATCGGCTCAAACATTCCTCCGCGCGGTATGTCGCGCAGACGTGACAGAAGTTTAGTTTCCCTCGCATGGCAAACTGCGATGGAGGATACGGCACCTTGCATAAAGCGCAGGGCACACTCAATTCGGCGGTAGGCAACCCGGTTTCCGGCATTGGGGTCGTGGATCTGTTTAGGCTCCCTGAATCCTCAAGCAGAAACAGGAATAACTTTGCTGCGGAAGTCTGTCGCCATAAGTGAAATTTCCAAGCGCAAAATGATGAGATGCACCGCTTCAAACCGGACGAAAAACTGAATCTGCAAACCAGCCTTCCGAAGCCGGCAAATCCAAACATTCACCCCATCAGTAAATACACTTAGCGGCCTCTTCACCGTGGCCTTGTCGCACGCTTATCACAATGCACCAGAAGTTATGGATCTGGACCGAGTTTGCTCATGCGTGGTGACCGCCATTGCTCTGACATTTTCAGGATAGTCCGATCCCCAAGGAAACGGATCCACCCCCATGCTCACGGGTTCAGAAACTTCCACAACTACCGCTTGCGCGTCATCGCCCAGTGCGGTTAATCCAAAAAACCAAAATCATCCTC
>OUNM010234241.1_pt1 | contig 22548 bp, 19 predicted proteins | sample 1769961 | NCBI WGS metagenome assembly OUNM01 (sample SAMEA3914820, study PRJEB12502) | metagenome | biome: forest; material: soil | place: USA | collected 2012-03-12 | depth 0.3 m | reverse complement strand
CGGTGGAAGCGCTCGTCGAAAAGCGGCTCCCACTCCGGCCACGGATTCGTCGACCCGAGCAGGGCGGCGCGCACCTCGTCGCTGCCGTGCGCCGTGACGACGTCGAAGAGGTCGGTCCCCGGGCGGCGGAGGTTGATCACGACCGTCTCGAGGCCGAGTGAATCCGAGATCGTCAGCGCGATCGCATCGAGCACGCTCGACAGCGAGCCTGCGCGCCGGACGAGCCGCGTCACCTCGAGCAGCCCGCGGAGGCTGGCGATCGTCGAGAGCCGCGGCTCGAACGAGACGCGCCGTGACGCGACGCGGCGCTCCGCCACGGTCCGCGTCTCGGTGAGCGACTCGACCAGCGCGTCCACGACCGCGGGATCGAACTGCGTGCCTGCGTTCAGGCGCAGCTCGGCGAGCGCGTCCTCGAACGGGAGCGAGGCGCAATAGGGACGGTCCGAGATCATCGCGTCGAACGCATCGCAGGCGGCGACGATCCGTGCCGGCAACGGGATCGCCTCGCCCATCAAGCCGTCGGGGTAGCCGAGCCCGTCCCACCGCTCGTGCGTCGAGCGGACGATCGCGCCCACCGGCTCGAGGATCGGGACCGACGCCAGCAGCCGCTCGCCGATGATCGTGTGCGTCCGCATCAGCTGCCATTCGTCCTCGTCGAGGGGGCCGGGCTTGCCGATCACCGCGTCAGGCACGCCGACCTTGCCGATGTCGTGCAGATCGGCCGCGAGGGCGACGAGATCGACGTCGTTGGCGGAGAGCCCGACGCGGAGCGCGACGGTGCGGCACAGCTGGGCGACGGCCGTCGAATGCAGGTGCAGGTCGGGCCGCTGTTCCTGGACGACGCCGAGGAGCAGATCGCGCATCTGGACCCGCGTCGACCGCCGCTCGAGGTCCTTGCGCTCGTACATCCGGCGGTCGGCCAGCGCCAGCGCGGCGCTCGCCGTCCCTGCCTCGTGCGGCAGCAGCGCGACGCCGTACGAGCAGCCGACCGAGGCCACGTCGCGGGTCTCCGTGAGGGCGTACTCGAGCCGCGGGAGAAGCTGGTCGAGGGTGCGCGGGTCGCCGCGCAGAAGCGTGCAGAACTCGTCCCCGCCGAGGCGGTACGCCGTCCCGTGCCCCGAGACCGCTGCCTCCAGCCGGCGGGCGAGCTCGGCGAGCAGCCTGTCGCCCTCGACGTGGCCGAACGTGTCGTTGTAGTGCTTGAACCCGTTCAGGTCGAAGAGCACGAGCGCGCTCGGCGACCCCGCCCTCGCTTCGGCCGCCGCGCGTTCGAGGTGCTGGAGGAGCAGCCGGCGGTTGCCGATCTGCGTCAGGTCGTCGGTGATCGCCTGGGCCCGCGTCACCTCGAGCCGGCCTTCGAGCACCACTGCGTACGCCATGCGCACGAGCGCGAAGAAGAGCGTCGCCGACGCGAGCACGACGCCCGGGAAGCCGACGTGCTTCTCTCCGGCGACGAGCAGCCCGAGCGCAACCGCAGCCGACGGCACCGCGAGCACGAGGCGGCGGAGCCCGTTCGGCACCGAGGGGACGGCCTCGGCCGGCGGCTCCCACGCCGCGGCGGCGAACAGCAGCAGCCCGAGCGACCACGTCGAGTCGAGCAGGTGGCCGGGCATGGAGCGTGAGCTCGTCGCGAGCGAGACGTAGAGCGAGTCGCCGAGACCGAAGGTCGCGAACCCCGTGGCGAGGAGCAGCCAGGTCTTGATCGGGCGCCCACCCGTGAGCACGACCCCGCCGACGATCAGCGCCAGGAGCGCGACGTCCGCGAGTGGGTACGCGAGCGTGGTCGCGACCGTCGTGGCGCCGCCGGTCGCGGTGTGGAGGACGGGCCGGAACACGAAGGCGGACCCGAGCGCAGCCGTCGCGAAGGCCGCGACGATGCCGTCCAGCCACGGGCCGGCGTCAGAGCGCTGGATCCTCCGGAGGATGAGCTGCACGATCGTGACGTAGGCGCCGGGATAGAGCGCGAGCCACAACGCGTCCGCGGCGGACGGGGTGGAGATGCCGTGCTCCCGGGCGACCGCGACGCCGTACACGACGAACCCCGAGCTGTAGGCGACCATGCCGAGCGCGAGCGGCAGCCAGATCCGTCGCTGCCCGGGCGCCCACGCGCGCCAGGCGACGAGGGCGGTCGCTCCGAAGGTCGCCACGGTGGCGAGGTTGAGCCCGGCGAGCTGCGGCGCGCTCCCGAACAGCGCGGCGCTCGCGTGCACGGCGACCAGCGCCAGTAGCGCCATGATGGCGAGCTGAACCCGGCCGCAGGTGGGCATCACCTCTTTTTCGGCCCGTCGACGCGGGCTCGCCTCCCCCTTTTGGTGATCCTGGCGCACGGCTTTCGGCAGGATGCGGCTCCATGTGGGAACCGTCGCCCGATCTGGAGGCAGCCGTCGCGGTCGGCGACGCGCTGCGCGCGGCCCGTTACGACGAGGAGCGGATCGAGGAGCTGCTCGGCGAGGACGGGGTCGCGGCCGACGCGAAGGACGCCGTCGTGTACGCGCGCCGGCTGCCCGACGACGTGCTCGGCACGGCGATCAGCCTGCTTCTGCTGGCGCGCCCGGTCCCGCGGGCGGCGTTCGCAGCGTGGAGGGAGCTCGTCCGCCTCGGCCTCGCCGTCGCGGAGGGCGAGCTGATCGTCCCGCGCGCCCGCATCGTCCCCACCGAGGGCGTGTACCTCGCCTTCGACTCGTTCTCGCAGGGCGAGGAGGACCCGGCCGGATGGGTCGCGAGCTTCACGCCGACCGCGTACTGGCTCGCGTCCCTGACTCCACGCCGCCGGGTGCGGCGCGCGCTCGACATCGGCACCGGCAACGGCATCCACGCGCTGCTCGCGGCGGGCCATGCGGACAGCGTGGTCGCCACCGACATCAATCCGCGCGCGCTCGCCTTCACGCAGATCAGCGCGGCGCTGAACCGGATCGAGAACGTCGAGACCCGGCTCGGCAGCCTCTTCGAGCCGGTCGAGGGGGAGCACTTCGACCTGATCACGTGCAACGCCCCCTACGTGATCTCGCCCGAACGGCGCTGGCAGTATCGCGACGCGGGCTTCCCCGGAGACGAGCTCTCGCACAGCGTCGTGACGAGCGCTGCCGCGCACCTCGAGGAGGACGGGCTCGCGGCGGTGAACGTGAGCTGGCTCGCCGCGTCGCCGGACCGCCCGGACGAGCACGTCCGCGCCTGGCTCGAGGGAAGCGGCTGCGACGCCTGGATTCTCGGGCTGAGCGGCTCGGACCCCCTCGATCACGCGGCGGGCTGGAACGAGCACCTCGCTCCCGACCAGCGCGCGTACGACGCCGCGATCGACGAGTGGACCGCCTACTTCGCAGAGCTGGGTGCGGCCTGGATCACCGAGGGCGCGGTCGTGATGCACCGCCGCGCGGGCTCGCGGCATGCCGTTCGCGCCGACGCCGTCGACGAGGACGAGCTCGAGTTCGCGAGCGACCAGATCGAGCGCGTCTTCACCGCGCTCGCGGCGATCGCGGAGGACGGCGACTCGGTGCTCGACCGGCGCGTCCGGCTCGCGGACGACGTGCGCTTCGACCAGGAGCTCGACCGGACCGGCGCCGTCACGTCGACGCTGCTCGCGCTCGACGAGGGCACGTGCCCCGAGCTCGAGCTCGAGGTCGACGTCGCGGAGGTCCTGATCGCGCTCGACGCCGGTGCGACGCTCGAGAAAGCGGTGGGCCGGGTCGCGCGGCGGGATGACCTGTCCAAGCGGGAGGCCGCAGTACTCCTGCGTGACGTCCGCGAGGTCTCGCGGGAGCTCCTGCAGCAGGGCGTCCTGGAGTTCGCATGACGACGTCCGACCTCTTCGACGAGAACCCGGGCGCACAGAGCTGCGAGACCCAGCTGCGCCAGTTCGGCGGCCTGCGTACGTTCTCGGGCGTCGTCTCGACCGTGCGCTGCCTGGAGGACAACGTGCTCCTGAAGCAGCGCCTCTCCCAGCCGGGCGAGGGGCGCGTCCTCGTCGTGGACGGAGGCGGGTCGTACCGTTGCGCGCTCCTCGGCGACTCGATCGGCGGGCTGGCCGTCGGCAGCGGCTGGGCGGGGATCGTGATCCACGGCTGCGTGCGCGACGTCGCCGCGCTGGCCGGCCTGCCGATCGGGATCAAGGCGCTCGGCACGAACCCGCGGCCGAGCGGCAAGCTCGGCGACGGCGAGGTCGACGTGCCGGTCAGCTTCGGCGGCGCGGAGTTCCGGCCGGGCGCCGTGTTGCACGCCGACGACGACGGCGTGATCGTGTTGCCCTCGTGACACCCTGGGTCGCTGTCCCGCTCGCCGCGGCGACATCGCTCTCGACCTTGCTCGGCGGCCTGCTCGCGTTCCGGCTCCGCAAGGAGCTCGCGACCGTGATCGCGTTCACCGGCGGCATCGTCGTCGCGGTCGCGCTGTTCGACGTCCTCCCGGAGGCGCTCGACCTGATCGACTCGCCTCGCCGCGTGATGACGGTCGTGGGGCTCGGCTTCGTCGGCTTCTTCCTCGTCGAGCGCGTGCTCGTCCTGCACCACCGCGACGAGCCGGAGCAGGCGCGTGCGCACGCGCAGGTCGGTGCGCTCGGCGCGGCCGGTCTCTCCCTGCACAGCTTCCTCGACGGCCTCGGGATCGGCCTCGCGTTCCACGTCAGCACGACGACGGGGCTGCTCGTGTTCCTCGCCGTCGTCAGCCACGACTTCGCCGACGGGATGAACACGGTGAGCTTCGTGCTGCGCCAGAGCGGCGACGTGCGGAGTGCGCTGCGCTGGCTCGCCATCGACGCGTCGGCGCCGCTCGCCGGCGCGATCGTCGGCGCATCGGTCTCGATCAGCGACCGCGCGCTCGGCTATGTGCTCGCAGCGTACGGAGGCTTCTTCCTCTTCATCGGCGCGACCGACCTGCTGCCCGAGGCGCACAGCCACCCGTCCTGGCGGCGCGTCCTGCTCACGCTCGCCGGGTTCGGGGCGACGTTCGTGATCGCCTACGCGGCGAGCCGGTAGCCGCTCAGGACGAGCGGCTACCGAGGGTCGCGTGCACGGTCTGCGTCGTGCCGTTCCGGCGGATGGTCAGCGTCAACGTGTCTCCGGGCTTGTGCCCCGCGATGATCGCGCGCAGCTGCTCGGGCTGCGTGACGGAGTCCCCGTTGACCGAGACGATCACGTCACCGGCCTTCAGCCCGGCGTGTGCCGCGCCGCTGCCCGTCTCGACGGTGCCGACCCCGACTCCACCGGTCGCGTTCGTCGGCGTGACGCCGAGCAGCGGGTGCTGGACGGAGCCCTTCGAGATCAGCTGCGCAGCGATCGCCTTGACGGTGTTCGACGGGATCGCGAACCCGACGCCGTCATTGGCGCCGCTGTCGCTCTGGATCTGCGAGGTGATGCCGATCACGTCGCCGTGCAGGTCGAGCAACGGGCCGCCCGAGTTCCCGTGATTGATCGCCGCATCGGTCTGGATCGCGCCCTCGATCGGCGTGTTGTCCGGCGCCGAGATCTCGCGGTCGGTCGCGCTGACGATGCCGCTCGTGACCGTGTTGTCGAGGCCGTAGGGGTTCCCGATCGCGACGACGCCGTCTCCGACGGCGACCTTGCTCGAGTCGCCGAGCGTCAACGGCTGAAGCTTCGAAGCAGGTGCATCGACATGCAGCACCGCGAGGTCGGACGACGTGTCGGAGCCCACCACGGTGGCCTTGTACGTCGAGCCGTCCGAGAACTTGACGCGCACCGACCCGGCGCCGTCGATCACGTGCTCGTTCGTGACGATGTCGCCCTTCGAGTCGTAGACGAACCCCGTGCCCTCAGCCGCCGTGCTCCCGCCCTGGCTGCCGGGGAACGGCGACGACGATCCGCTCGTGGCGTCGACCTCCACCACGCTCTTCGACGCGGTCTTCGCGACCTCGCCGACAGTCAGCTCGGAGTTCGACACGTTGCTGCTCGTCACGACAGTGGTCGTGTCGGTGGTCGTGACGGCGCTGTGCGACGAGCCGGTGTGGACGACGGCGGTGACGGCGGCGCCGGCACCGCCGCCGACTAGAGCCGCGGCGACGACGGCGGCGGCGATCCTGTTCCTGGGCATCTCGAGTCCTTTCATGCGTGTTCTCCCCCCAGGGTCGCGACACTCGCTATGCCGGCGCTGAACGGGACCTAAGAAGTGCCTGAGAAGGCAGAGTGCCTCAGGTGATCTCTCTGCCGCCGGCCCTGCTGCACCCGGACTTCCGGCGGGTCTGGACGTCGATGCTCTCGAACGGCCTCGCGTGGCAGATGGCACAGGTCGCGATCGGCTGGCAGGTGTACTCGATCCACCACAGCGCGTTCGATCTCGGCCTGATCGGCCTCGCCGAGTTCGTGCCCGTGCCTTTGCTGGCGCTCCCGGGTGGACAGATCGCCGACCGCCTGCCGCGCCTGCGCGTCGTCATCGCGACGGGGCTCGCCGAAGCCGTGATCGCGCTGCTGCTTCTCGTCGTGACGCTGCGCGGCGCGCACTCGCTCTGGCCGTTCCTCGCCCTGGCGGCGCTGACGGGCACGATCGGCGCGCTCGGCAACCCCGCCGGGCGCTCGCTGACACCGGAGATCGTGCCGGCCGACCTCCTGACGGGCGCCCTCGCGCTCAGGTCGATCGCCGGCCAGGTGTCGACCATCGGCGGCCCGGCGCTCGGCGGCCTCCTCTTCGCGATCCAGCCGGAGGTGGTCTATGTCGCGAGCGCAGTCCTGCTCGTGTGCTCGTCGCTCGTCCTGCTGCCCGTGGCCCGCCCCGAGGCGGTCGCGCGGTCCGCGAGCGAGCCGAGCGGCTTGCAGACGCTCTTCGCGGGTGTCCGGTTCATCCGCGCGACGCCCGTGCTGCTCGGCGCGATCACGCTCGACCTGTTCGCCGTCCTGTTCGGCGGGGCGGTGGCGCTCCTGCCGCTGTTCGCGAAGTCGGTGCTTCACACCGGTCCCTTCGGGCTCGGCGTGCTGCGCAGCATGGTCGCGGTCGGCGCCCTCGTCGCCGGCATCCGGCTCGCGCGCCGTCCGCTGGGCGGGCACGCAGGCCGGACGCTGCTGCTCGTCGTCGCTGCGTTCGGCGCGAGCATGGTCGTCTTCGGGCTCTCCCGCTGGTTCTGGCTGTCGGCGCTCGCGCTCGCCGTGAGCGGGTTCGTCGACATGTTCTCGATGAACATCCGCCAGACGACCGTCGCGTTCGCGACGCCCAACCGGCTGCTCGGCCGCGTGAACGCCGTCGAGAGCGTCTTCATCGGCGCGTCCAACGAGCTCGGCGCGTTCGAGTCCGGCGCGGCCGCTGCGCTGCTGGGAGCGGTGCCCGCGGTCGTCGCGGGCGGGGTGTGCACGGTCGCGCTGGCCGCGGTCTGGCCGAAGGTCTTCCCGGCGCTCGCGCACCTCGACCGGCTCTCACCCGCCGGTTTTCGAGAAGTGCTGCCAGTCGGGCGAGGCGGTCCAGCGCCCGCCCCAGAGCCAGCCGACTGAGGCGAACGCGCGCACGAGCGTCCCGCCCGCGACTGCCATGCCGCGCCGGATGCGCGAGCGGTCGGCGTACGGACGTCCGGCCGGCGGGAGCACGCGTCCGCCTTCGAGGTACGGGTTCTCGACGGTGTTCACGTCGATCGCCTCGCCGTAGGCGTGCACCGACCAGCGCTTCGGCCCCGGCGCGACCGCGTAGCGGCAGTTGAACGCGCTCGTGTTGTCCGCCGCCATCGAACGGTCGTCGCTGCCGTCGTAGCGCGCGACCGGCTGCATGCGATGGATCGGGAACCGCGCTCTGTACAGCCGAGCGAACACGGTCTCGACGTCGCGGACGACGCGGCGGTTGACGACGAGCGTCCCCGAGTGCGCGCGCCCGTCGAACCCGACGTACGTGACGGAGACCGCACGCAGGTCGGCCGGGCCGACCGGACAGCCGGGATGCCACGAGGCACCGAGCTGGGCGGCGGTCACCGGGGCCGCCTGCGCGTGGAAGGCCGGAAGCGCGGGCATCCTTCGCCCCATGATCGCGCACTGCGCGCAGGTGGTCCACGTTCGCGCCGCGGCGACGACCGCGACGTACGCGGTCGTGACGCTGACCGCGTGCGGCAGGCGCGTCGCGGGTCCGTGGGGCGCGCGCGTCGGTGTGCACGGCCTGTCGGCGCGGCACCGGGAGGGCGACGGGACGACGCCGCTCGGGACCTTCGCGATCGGCCCGGTCGCCTACGGGCTCGACCCCGATCCCGGCCTGAAGCTCCGCTACCACCGGCTCACCTGCGGCGACTGGTGGGACGAGGATCCCGCGTCGCCCACGTACAACGAGTTCCGGCACGTCGCCTGCGGCACCACGCCGCCGTTCGGCGGCGGCAGCGAAGCGCTCTGGCGCGCGACCGTCGCCTACCGGCTGTTCGCGGTGATCGCTTACAACGCCGCGCGCACCCCGGGCCGCGGCTCGGCCATCTTCCTGCACGTCGACACGGGGCGCGCCACGAACGGCTGCGTGTCGCTGCCCCGGGCGGAGCTCGTCCGCGTCCTGCAGTGGCTTCGGCCGGGGGCGACGATCGACATTGCTGCATAAATCGCAGAACTGCGTATACTACGCAGTAGGATGCCTACGGCTGCCATCCTCGGCTGCGCCGGCTACACCGGCCAGGAGACGCTCGACCGGGTGCTCGCGCACCCCCAGCTCGAGCTGGTCGCGCTCGGCTCCGACTCGCTCGCAGGCGAGCCGGCGGCGGCCCTCGATCCCCGCCTGAACGGCGCCCTGCCGAGGTTCGCGAGCAACGCGGACGCGGCTGACTCCGGAGCGGACGTCCTCTTCCTCTGCCTCGACAATGCGGGCGCCGCGGCCTTCGAGCCGCCCGCCGCCACGGTCGTGGTCGACCTCTCGGGCGTCCACCGCCTCGTCGACGGCGAGCTCGCGCTGGCGTGGTACGGCGAGGCGCCCGGCGCCTGGAGCTACGGGCTGCCGGAGCTCTACCCGGCCGAGGGCAGCCTGATCGCGAACCCCGGCTGCTACGCGACCGCGGCACTGCTGGCGCTCGGCCCGCTCGCCGGGCAGCTCGAGAGCGCGGTCGTCGACGCGAAGTCAGGCGTCTCGGGCGCCGGCAAGACGCCGAAGGCGTCGTCGCACGCGGGCTTCGTGCTGGAGAACCTGTCCCCGTACGCAGTCGGCGCGCATCGCCACGCCCCCGAGATCGCGCAGCAGCTCGGCGCGCCGGTCTGCTTCGTGCCGCATCTCCTCCCCGTGCGCCGCGGCCTGCTCGCGACCTGCTACGTGCAAACGGACGCCGACGTGCGCAGCCTGGTCGAGACGGCGTATGTCTCGTCGCCGGTCGTCCGCGTGCTGCCCGAGGGCGTCGCGCCCGAGCTCGCGCGCGTGCAGAACACCGACTCCGCGGAGCTCGGCGTGTTCGTGGACGCGGCGACCGGCACTTCGATCGTGATCTGCGCGCTCGACAACCTGGGGAAGGGCGCCGCCGGCCAGGCGGTGCAGAACGCGAATCTGGCGCTCGGCCTCGACGAGACCGCCGGCCTTCGACTCCAGGGAGTCCTCGTATGAGCGTGACCGCCGCCAAGGGCTTCGTCGCGGCGGGCGTGAAGGCGCACATCCGCAAGGACAAGAAGGACGTCGCGCTCGTGCGGTCGCTGGCCAGGGCGACCGGCGCTGCGATGTGGACGCAGAATCGCGTGCAGGCCGCGCCCGTCGTCGTCTCGAAGCAGCATCTGGAGCTCGCGCAGCCGCAGGCGGTCGTGATCAACTCGGGCGTCGCGAACGCCGCGACCGGCGAGCAGGGCGTCGCCGACGCGATCGCGACCGCCGAGCACGTGGCAACGAAGCTCGGGCTCGAGCCAGCCGAGGTACTCGTCCTCTCGACCGGCGTGATCGGCGCCCCGCTCCCGCTCGAGCGCGTGCTCGCCGGCGTCGACGCGGCGGCCGCACAGCTCGCGGCCGAGGGCGGCACCGAGGCTGCAGAGGCGATCCTGACCACCGACACGCACGCGAAGGAAGCGGTCTTCCACGGCGCCGGCTTCACGGTCGGCGGCATGGCGAAGGGCTCGGGGATGATCCATCCGAACCTCGCGACGATGCTCGCGGTGGTCACGACCGACTATCCGCTTCACCCGGGCGAGGCGATCCAGTTCCTGCAACCGGCCGTCGACGCCTCGTTCAACTCGATCTCCGTCGACGGTGAGTGCTCCACGAACGACGCGGTCGTGCTGCTCTCCTCCGGCGCCGCGCAGGTCGAGCGCTCGCCCGCGGCCGACGAGGCGTTCTCACTGGGTGTCCGCACCGTCTGCGCCGACCTCGCACAGCAGGTCGTCGCCGACGGCGAAGGCGCGACGCTGCTCGCCGAGATCACGGTCACCGGAGCGGCGAACGCGGCCGAGGCGCGCGCGATCGCGCAGCGCATCGCCACCTCGTCCCTCGTCAAGACCGCGCTCTTCGGACGCGACGCGAACTGGGGCCGGGTGCTCGCAGCGGCCGGCTCCGCGCCGTTCAACGGCGGCTACGCGCAGCTCGTTCCCGAGCTCGTCTCGCTCTCGTACAACGGCACGCCGGTGCTCGTCGCGGGCGCTCCGCAGAACGTCGAGCCACCGGTCGAAGGCGGCGTCTGCACGATCGCCCTCGACCTCGGCCTCGGCGAGGGCGCGGCTGAGTACCTGACGAGTGATCTCTCCTACGACTACGTGCGCATCAACGCGGAGTACCGGTCGTGACACGGCTCGTGGTGAAGGTCGGCGGCGCGGTCGCCGCCGAGTCGGCGAGCCGGATCCTCGGCCTCCGCGAGGAGGGCCATGAGGTCGTGGTCGTCCACGGCGCCGGCCCGCAGATCACCCAGGAGATGGAGCGGCGCGGGATCCCCGTGCAGTTCGTCGACGGCCGCCGGCGGACGACGCGCGCCGCGCTCGACGTCGTGCGCGAGTCGCTCGTCGCGGTGAACACGGAGCTGTGCGCCGAGCTCGGCGACGTCGCCGTCCAGGTGCTCGGCGACACCGCGGGGCTGTATGCGGTGCCCGTGCCCCCGCTCGGCTGGGTCGGCGACCCGCTGCCGTGCCGGCCCAAGCCGATCCTCGCTGCGCTCGCCGCGGGGAAGGTTCCCGTCGTCGCGCCCCTCGCGGTCGGCCCGCTGAACGTCAACGCCGACGACGCGTCCGCCGCGCTCGCGCTCGGCCTCGGGGCGCGCCGGCTCGTCTTCCTCACCGACGTGCCCGGGCTGCTGGTCGACGACGAGCTCGTCGGCTCGATCCGCGCCGGGGAGGCGAACCGGATGCTCGACTCGGGCATCTTCGACGGCGGCATCGTCCCGAAGCTCCGCGCCGCGGCGATCGCCGCCGCGAGCGGCATCACCGCGCACATCGGCGCGACGGCGGTGATCGCATGACCGTGGGCTCGTACGCGCCGATCCTCCCGACCTACGCGCGGCAGGAGGTGACGTTCGTCGACGGAGACGGCTCCTGGCTCGTCGACGACGCCGGGAACCGCTACCTCGACGTGTTCGCGGGCATCGCAGTCGTGGGTCTCGGCCACCGTCATCCCGCGCCCACCCGGGCCGCGCACGCACAGCTCGACCGGCTCTGGCACGTGTCGAACCTCTACTGGACGACCCCGATGCAGGACCTCGCAACGCGGCTGTCGGAGCGCTTCGGCGGCGCGAGCGCGTTCTTCTGCAACTCGGGCGCCGAGGCCGTCGAGGCGGCGCTCAAGTGGGCGCGCAAGGCGACCGGCCGCACCGAGATCGTCGCCCTCGACGGCTCGTTCCACGGCCGCACGTTCGGCGCGCTCTCGGTCACCGGCCAGCCGGCGAAGCGCGCGGCGTTCGAACCGCTCGTACCCGGTGCGCGGTTCGGGCTCGAGCACGTCGGCGCGGAGACCGCCGCGATCCTCCTCGAGCCGGTTCAGGGCGAGGGCGGTGTCCATCCGCTCACGCCCGAGTTCCTCGCCGAGGCCCGTGCGCTCGCCGACGCGCACGGCGCGCTGCTCGTCCTCGACGAGGTGCAGACCGGCGTCGGACGCTCGGGCTCGTTCTTCGCCTGGCAGGAGCTCGGCGTGAAGCCGGACGCCGTGACGCTCGCGAAGGGGCTGGCCAACGGCCTGCCGATCGGCGCGCTGCTCGTCGCGGACGACTCGCCCACCGGCTTCGAGCCGGGCGATCATGCCTCCACGTTCGGCGGCAACCCGGTGGCCTGTGCGGCCGGCTGCGCCGTCGTCGACACCGTCGACGACGAGCTGCTCGCGCACGTGCGCGAGGTGTCGACCGTCTTGCGCGACGGGCTCGCCGAGTTCGGCGAGGTGCGGGGCCTCGGGCTCCTGCTCGCGGTCGAGCTCGACCGCCCCGCCGCGCCGGTTGTCGAGGCTGCGCTGCAGCACGGCCTCGTGATCGGCACCGCGGGCGAACGCACGCTGCGCCTGACCCCACCGCTGACCCTCTCCCTCGACGAAGCCGCACTCGCACTCACCCGTCTGGAAGGAGCCCTCACGTGACGACGAAGTTCGAGCGCCAGGGAGAGATCCTCCGGCTCGTGCAGGAACAGCCGCTCTCGACGCAGTCGGAGGTCGCCGAAGCGCTGCACGCCCATGGGATCGAGGCAGTGCAGGCGACGGTGTCGCGCGACATCACGCAGCTCGGGCTCGTCAAGGTACGGAACGACGAAGGGCGGCTCGTGTACGCGCTGCCGGGAGCTGCCGACCTGCGACGGCTCGACGAGCTCACCTCGGCGCTCCGCCGCTACATGGGCAAGACGACGCCGTCCGGCTCGCTCCTCGTCGTGCAGACGCCGCGCGGCTTTGCGGCGGCGCTCGCGGACGCGATCGACGCGGCCGCCCTGCACGAAGTCGCGGGCACGATCGCCGGCGACAACACGGTCTTCGTCGCGTGCGCCGACGGCACCACGCCGGCCGAGCTCGACCACGAGCTGCGGAGCAGGCTCTGAGCGTCGTCGAGCGCAACCAGGTGATCCTCGGCTCGCTGCCGGTCGGCGAGCGGGTCGGGATCGCGTTCTCGGGCGGGCTCGACACGAGCTGCGCGCTCGCGTGGATGCGCGAGCGGGGTGCGATCCCGTACGCGTTCACCGCCGACCTCGGCCAGCCCGACGAGCCCGACGTCGCCGCCATCCCGGGAAAGGCCAAGGCGTACGGCGCCGAGGATGCGGTGCTCGTCGACTGCAAGGCGGCGCTCGCGCGTGAAGGCCTCATCGCCCTCCAGTGCGGCGCATTCCACATCCAGACCGGCGGCCGGCGCTACTTCAACACGACCCCGCTCGGCCGAGCCGTGACCGGGACGATGCTCGTCCGCGCGATGAGCGACCTCGGCGTCGAGATCTGGGGCGACGGGTCGACCTACAAGGGCAACGACATCGAGCGCTTCTACCGCTACGGCCTGCTCGTCAACGAGAGCCTGCGCATCTACAAGCCGTGGCTCGACAGCGCGTTCGTCGACGAGCTCGGCGGACGCACCGAGATGAGCGAGTGGCTGATCGAGCGCGGGCTGCCGGTGAAGCAGTCGGTCGAGAAGGCGTACTCGACCGACGCGAACATGCTCGGCGCGACGCACGAGGCAAAGGACCTCGAGCTGCTCGAGACCTCGATGAAGATCGTCGAGCCGATCATGGGCGTCGCGCACTGGGACACCGACGTCGAGATCGAGCCCGAGGTCGTGACGGTCGCGTTCGAGAACGGCCTGCCGGTGGGCGATCCCGTGGAGGTGATCCGGTGGGCGAACGAGGTCGGCGGCCGCCACGGCCTCGGCATGTCGGACCAGATCGAGAACCGCGTGATCGAGGCGAAGAGCCGCGGCATCTACGAGGCGCCGGGCATGGCGCTCCTTCACCTCGCGTACGAGCGGCTCCTGACGGCGGTGCACAACGAGGCGACGCTCGAGCGGTACGCCGACGAGGGGCGCCGGCTCGGCCGGCTGCTCTACGAGGGGCGCTGGTTCGACCTGCAGGCGTTGATGCTGCGCGACGCCCTGCAGAAGTGGGTCGCGGCGCCGGTCAGCGGCGAGGTCGAGCTCGAGCTCCGGCGCGGCGACGACTACACGATCCTCGCCACGCGCGGCGAGGGCTTCTCGTACGACCCGGAGCGGCTGTCGATGGAGCGGAGCGCCACGGCCTTCACGGCCGCCGACCGGGTCGGCCAGCTGAACGTGAAGTGGAACGACGTCGCCGACGCACGGGCGATGCTCGAGCGGCTGGGGATCGAGCTGTGAAGCTCTGGGCCGGACGCGTGGGCGGCGAGCTCGCGCCGGAGGTGTGGGACTTCCTCCACGCGGCGGACGCGGAGCTCCTTCCCTATGACCTGCAGGCCACGCTCCTCCACGCGGAGCGGCTGCACGCGGCCGGCATCCTCGACGACGGCGAGCTCGCCGACGTCGCCGAAAGGCTCGCGCAGATCGAGGAGGTGGACGCGGCGGACGAGGACGTGCACTCGGCGATCGAACGTCAGCTCGGTGACGTGGGTCGCAAGATCCACGCCGGACGGTCGCGCAACGACCAGGTCGCCGCTGCCTTCCGGCTGTACGTCGCGGACGCCTGCGCCGACGCCGATGCTGCACTGGCCTCGTTCGCGCAGGCGATCCTGGCGCGGGCCGAGGAGGAGGCCGACACGCCGATGCCCGGCTACACCCACCTCCAGCGCGCACAGCCGGTCACCGTCGGCCATCACCTGCTGGCGTGGGTGGAGATGCTGGAGCGCGACCGAGCCAGGTTCGCCTTCGCGGCTGCGCAGGCAGCGCCGTCGCCGCTCGGCGCCGCGGCACTCGCCGGCTCGACGCTTCGGTTGCCGGCGCCGCCGAACGCGATGCGGAACTCGATCGACGCAGTCGCGGACCGCGACTTCGCGCTCGACTATCTCTACGCCGCCGCGACGCTCTTCGTGCACCTGTCGCGGATCGGGGAGGAGCTCGTCCTCTGGACGACCAGCGAGTTCGGGTTCGCCCGGCTTCCCGAAGCAGCCTCGACCGGCTCCTCGATCATGCCGCAGAAGCTCAACCCCGACGTCGCCGAGCTCGCGCGCGGGAAGGCCGGCACGGCGATCGGACGGCTGACCGGGCTGCTCGCGACCGTCAAGTCGCTCCCGCTCGCCTACGACCGCGACCTGCAGGAGGACAAGCCGGCGGTCTTCGCCGCACGGCACGACGCCGCGGGCGCGCTGGCCGCGCTCACGGTGCTCGTCGCCGGGCTCGAGCTCGACCGCGGGCGCCTGGCCGCCGCGGCAGCCGATCCGCTGCTCCGTGCGACCGACGCCGCGGAGGCGCTGGTCGAGCAGGGTGTCCCGTTCCGGGACGCGCACGAGCAGGTCGCGAGCAGCGTGCGCGACGGGAGCTTCGAGGCGCCGCCGGCGCGGCGGCGCATCTTCGACGTGGCTGCCGCGGTCGCAGCGGCGAAGGAGCGCTGGTCATGACGACGCCGTTCACCGTCTCCCTCGCGGGCCGCGACCTGCTGCGCGTCTCCGACCTCGCGCCCGTCGAGGCCGAGGCGATCCTCGATCGCGCCGTCGAGCTTCGGCTCGAGCCGAAGCAGCCGCTGCTCGCGGGAGCGACGCTCGGCCTGTACTTCGCGAAGCACTCGACGCGCACGCGCGTGTCGTTCTCGGCCGGGATGGCGCAGCTCGGCGGCGTGGCGATCCCGCTGACCCCCGAGGAGTTGCAGCTCTCGCGCGGTGAGTCGCTGCACGACACGGCACACGCACTGTCGCGCTACCTCGACGTCCTCGCCGTGCGAACGCACGCGCACGAGGAGCTCGAAGCGTGGGCCGCGCACGCGTCGATCCCGGTCATCAACGCGCTGACGGCGCTCGAGCATCCATGCCAGGCACTCGCCGATGCGCTGACGATCCGCGATCGCGCCGGCACGCTCGACGGCGTCAAGGTCGCGTGGGTCGGCGACGGCTCGAACGTGCTCACGTCGCTCGCGGCGCTCGGCGAGCTGCTCGGCTATTCGGTCGTCGCCGCTTCGCCCGCGGGCTACGAGGCGCCGGGTGTGACGACGCTGGTCGACGCACGCGAGGCCGTCGAGGGCGCGGACGTGGTCGTCACCGATACCTGGATCTCGATGGGCCAGGAGCATGAGCGGGCCCGTCGGCTGCACGACCTCGCGCCGTACCGGCTCGACGACGCGCTGCTCGCGCTCGCGTCATCCGACGCCTTCGTCATGCACTGCCTCCCGGCGCATCCCGGCGAGGAGATCACCGCGGACGTCCTCTACGGCGCACGCTCGGCGATCTGGGACGAGGCCGAGAACCGGCTGCACGTCCAGAAGGCGCTGCTCACGCTGCTCCTGGCTGCCTGACGGCGAACGCGGTCAGCGCGCAGAGCACGGCCGCGGCGACGAACCCGATGCGCCCGTTGCCGGGCAGCGAGAAGGTGAGGCCGAGCAGCGGTGTGCCGACGAGGATCGTCACCGCCGCGACCATGTTCACGAGCCCGACGGCGGCGCCGGGCGCGTCGGGGCGCACGCGTGCCGCGCCGGCGAACGCCGGAGCGAACGGGATCCCGGCGGCGAGCCCGACGACGACCGCGCCGAGGACCGCGAGCGGGAACGGCACGGCGATCGCGAGGGCGATCGTGCCCACCGCCGAGGCCAGGATGCTCGCGCGGATGATCGTCCAGCGGCCGACCAGCCGCCCGCCGAGCGGGCGCGTGAACACGCCCAGGAAGAGCACGAGCCCGCCCACGAGCCCCGCCGTGTGCTCCGAGACTCCGCCCGCTCGATGGAGCAGCGTCACGACCCAGTTGCCGAGGACGACGGACAGCCCGAACGACGCTGCATGGATCAGGCCGAGCGGGGCGAGCCGGCGATCGAGCAGCGTCGCGGGCTCGTGGGCGTGCCGTTCGCGCGCGTGCTCGCGCGGCCCGAGGACGACGAGGACCACACCGGCGGCCGCGATCGCCGCCGCGGAGACGAACGGTGTCCGCCAGCCCGCCCACAGCGGCAGCAGCGCGACGGCGAGCCCACCGCCGGCCATGCTGACCGCGCCGAACAGGCCCTGCGCGACGGCTGAGCCGACGGTCGCGCGGATGTACTCGGAGCCGCCGACGAACGCGGCCGCGGTGCCGAACCCGGCGAGGAAGCGCATCGCGATCGCGAACCAGGCGTTTCGCCACCCGAGCGCCGCAGTCGAGGCGAGCGCGACGATCACGAGGCCGCCGGCGCCGACGGCCTGAGCGCCGAGACGGTCGCAGAGGCGTCCCATCGGGACCTGCAGGCCCGCATGCGAGACGAAGAGCGCGGTGGTGAAGAGACCGATCACCCCGAGGCCGACGCCGTAGTCGTGTGCGGCGGTCTCGGCGACCGCGCCGACGTTCGCGACGTTGAAGCCGGCGGTGAAGGCGAGGGCGAAGCCTGCGGCGAGGGCGCGTTCGCGCACCCGCGCGACACTAACGCGCCGCGCTCTTCCGCTTCCGGTAGGCGCGCGTCTTGCGCCGGTTGCCGCAGAGCTGCATGGAGCACCACGTGCCGGACCGGTTCGGCGAGTAGTCGTAGAACGACCAGCGGCAGTTGCGGCACGCCTTCAGCCTCCCCCAGCTGCCGTCGAGCATCGACTCGAACGCGATCGCGACGACACGATCGAGTGCGTCGCCGTCCGTCGCCACCGACAGACCGCCCGACGCGTCGACGGCGAGCGACACGCCTCTCGCGGCGGCGTTCACGGTCGCGACGGCAGCCTCGTCGAGTGCGAAGCCGTTGTTCGCAAGAACGAGCTGCCGGAGCGCTTCGCGCAGCGCGCGCGCCCGCCCCGCCTCGTCCTCGCTCAGCCCGCGCTCGGCGAGCCAGTCGGGCACCCAGTCCCGCCGGTTCTCGAGATCCGCGCTGTTGATCAGCAGCTGCACCTCTCGCAGCGGCTGGGGTGCGGCCTTCGGGATGTCATAGCGGGGCAACACCAGTAGACTATCCCTGATGGTGTTGCGCCGCCTGCTCTTCCCCCTCCGCCTCGCGACCGCCAGGCTCGGGGCGGGCGGAGAGCGGCTGGCCCTCGTCACGCTCGGGGTGGCCGCGGGGGCGGCCGTCCTGGCCGCCGTCCTCGCGGGCCGGCTCGTGATGCAGGACCGCTCGCTCGAACAGGCGCTCCGGCAGCTCGCCCCCGGCGACCGGACCGTGCAGGTCGTCTGGAGCGGCGCGGCCGACAGCTTCGGATCGCTGAACCCCGTCGTCACGCCGAAGATCGAGTCGCTCACGGGCGAGCGGCCGGTCGCGGCGATGCTCTTCCGCGAGGCGTCCATCCAGGGCCGCCTCGTCAACGTGCGCGCGGCGGACGACCTGAACCGCTGGGTGAACCTCGTCTCGGGTCGCCTGCCGACTCGATGCGTGCCGGCGCACTGCGAGGTGCTCCGCCTCAAGGGCACGGGGCCGATCCCGTCGACGAAGTACCTGAACCTGATCGAGGTCGGCCGTGCGACGCTCAAGCCCGACACGCCGTTCGGGCCGTTCGTGCTGCCGACTCCGCCGACCGAGCAGGTCGCACGCGCAGTCCGCTACCACACTCCGCAGCCCTCACCGACCGTGATCGCGAACGGTGTCGCCGCGCTCTCGCACACACCGGAGCTCGCGACGTTCTACCGCGCCTACGGGTGGTTCCTGCCGGTGTCGAACGGCGAGGTGCATCCCTGGTCGGTCGACTCGTTCGAGCAGCGGGTGCAGCGGCTGACGGCGACGCTCGAGGCGGGCTCCGACGAGTTTCAGGTGACCGCGCCCTCCGACACGATCGCGACCGCCGCCTCGACGTCGCGCGTCGCCGCGCGCCGGCTGCTGCTGCTCGGCGGCGAGGGCGGCGCGCTGCTGATCGCGTTCACCGTGCTCGCCGCCGCAGCGCTGCGCCGCGACGTCACGGACGCGCGCCGCCGACTGACGTGGTTCGGGGCCCGGAGGTGGCAGATCGAGCTGTTCACGTTCGCCGAGGCGACCGCGACCGCGGCGGTCGGCACGTTCGCGGGCTGGCTCGTGGGCGGTGCGGTGGCGGCGGCGATCGCCGACCGCGCGGGCTCACCTGCGGGTGAGGTCGTCGGCCACGCACTGCTCTCGACGTCCGGGCTCGTGGGGGCGATCGTCCTCGCGCTGGCTGCCGGGTCGTTGCTCTACCTGACCGTGCGCGCACCCGAAGTGCACCTCGGCCGACTCGCTCTGACACCGCTCGACATGGCCGCGCTCGGCGCGATCGCAGTCGTTCTCGTCGGCTGGGCGCGGGGCTCGGTCGGCACGCAGCAGCTCGCAGGAGGCGGCGGCACGAACGCGTTCCTGCTCCTCGTGCCCGCGCTGATCGTCTTCGCGGCCGCGGTCGTCTCCGCGCGTCTGCTCGCGCCAGCCCTGCGCGCGCTCGGCCGGGCCGGCCGGCGCGGCCCGATCGCGCTCCGCCTGGCGGCCGCGTCACTCGCCCGGAATCCCGGGCATGCGGCGATCGCAGCGACGTTCCTCGTCGCGAGCCTCGGACTCGCGCTCTTCGCCGTCGCGTACCGCTCCACGCTGGAACGGGGCCAACGGGACGAGGCGGCGTTCACCGTCCCCGCGCCGTACGTCCTCACGGAGGACTTCAACCAGCTCGTCCCGGTCCCGCACGGCGCGCAGACGGTCGAGCGGGCGTCGACGCAGGTGGTGCGGCTCTCGGGCAACGTCCCGTCGGGGACGACGTTCGGGTTCCTCGCCCTGCCCCGCGAGACGATCGCGCACGTCGGGGGCTGGCGAGACGACTTCGCGTCGAAGCGGCCGTCCGAACTCGCCGCTGCCGTGTCGCCGGGCGCGGCACCGCTCCGCACCCTCGCGCTCCCACGCGGACGCGAGTTCACGCTCCCGGCGACCGCGGTCGGCGACGACATCGGCGTCCGCGCGTTCTTCCGCTCGAAGCTCGGCGACTACGTCGCCGTCGCCCTCGGGCAGACGCGCTCCGGCCGTACCGTGCTTCTGCACGGCCGCATCCCCTTCCGGCACGCGACGCTCGCGCAGATCCGGTTCGACATCCTGAACAACGGGCGGCTCACGGCGAACGGCGGCACGGGCATCCAGCCGAGCGCCAAGGGTGCGATCACCTTCGGCACGCCTCGGGTCGACGGGAAGCCGATCCGCTTCGTCGACTGGGCCGGCAGCGGCGGCATCAGCGGCCGGACGCGGACGCTCGGCTACGTCCTGACGCCCGACGTCCAGCCGGTGTATCGGCCGCGGCAGGTCACGGACGGAAAGCCACTGCCGGTGCTCGCGACGCCCGGCGTCGCAGCGGAGGCCGGCCCGCGCGGGATCGTCCCGCTCGACATCGAAGGCGAGCAGATCGCGGCGCGCATCGTCGGCGTCGTACGGCGCTTCCCGTCGATCGTCGGCGACGCGGTCGTCGCCGAGCTCTCGCAGGCTGCGACGCGGCTGGACGTGCTCTCCCCCGGGCTCGGCACACCGGACGAGCTGTGGGTCGGCGGCTCCACGCCCCCGCAGGCGCCCGAGCTCACCGTCACGTCGCGTGCCGACACGCTCGCGCGGCTGCAGGCCGATCCGCTCGCGCGCGGCGCGCTCGTCACCCTCGCCGGCACCGCCGGCGTCGCGCTCCTCCTCGCGCTGCTCGGGCTCGTGCTGGCGGTCGTCGGCGACGTGCGCGATGACCGCGGCGAGCTCTTCGACCTCGAGGCGCAGGGCGCGTCACCGTCGACGATCCGCACGCACCTCCGTCTCAGGGCGGCGCTCGTCGCCTCCTTCGGAGTCGCGGGAGGGCTGATCCTCGGTGCGATCCTCTCCGCCCTGGTGATCGCGCTCGTCTCCGTGACCGCGAGCGCCGCCGAGCCCGAGCCGCCGCTTCGGCTCTCGCTCGACTGGCAGCTCCTCGGGATCGCAGCGGCGGCGTACGCCGTCGCGGCGATCGTGCTCGTCGGCCTGGCGACGACGCTGCGCGGGCGCGCTCCGTCCCGCGCGGCAGAGGCGGTCGGATGACCATGCCCGCGATCGAGCTGCGCGACGTCTTCCGCGTGCATTCGACCCCGGAGGGCGACGCGGCGGCGCTCCAGGGCCTGTCCTTGCGCGTCCCCGACGGCGAGGTGCTCGCGGTGCTCGGGCCGAGCGGCTCGGGCAAGTCGACGCTGCTGCGGCTGCTCGCCGGGCTCGACCGCCCGTCGGCCGGCGCGGTGCGTGTCTACGGCGAGGAGCTCGGGAAGCTGCCGGCGCGCGGTCTCGCCCGCTACCGCTCGACGATGCTGGGGTACGCCGACCAGCACTACACGCGCGCGCTCGCCCCGGAGCTCTCCGCGCGCGACCTCGTCGCCGTGCAGCTCGGCCTGCGCGGCGCTCCCGCCGCCGAGCGCCTGCGGCGCGCCGACGAGCTGCTCGAGCGCGTCGGGCTCGCCGACAAGCGCTCGCGTCGCCCCGGCGAGCTGTCGGGCGGAGAGCAGCAGCGCGTGGCGCTGTGCGCTGCGCTCGCGCACCGGCCGCGCGTGTTCCTCGCGGACGAGCCGACGGGCGAGCTGGACGCAGCGACGGCCGACCAGGTCTACGACATGCTCGGCGAGCTCGTGCGCGAGCACCGGTGCACGACGGTCATCGTCAGCCACGATCCCGAGTCCGCGCGCATCGCCGACCGCATCGTCCGCATCCGCGACGGCCGCGTGTCGGAGGAGTGGTCGCGTGACGACGCGGAGGGCGACACCATCGTCGTCGGCCGCGGCGGCTGGCTGCGCCTCCCCGAGGAGCTGCTGCTCCGCGCCGGGATCGGCGGCAAGGCGACGGCGCGGTTCGACGCCGGCCGCGTCGTCGTCGAACCATCGGGCGAGCGTGCCCGGCACGTGGTGTCAGACGCCGTTCGGGTGTCCGACACCTCACCGACGCACGTCGTGGCGTCGGCCCGCGGGCTCACCCGCCGCTACGGCACCACCACGGTCTTCGAGGACGTCTCGCTCGAGCTGCGCGCCGGGCGCCTGCACGCGGTGACCGGCCCCTCGGGGTCGGGAAAGACGACGCTGCTCCACCTGCTCGCCGGCCTCGAGCTGCCGGAGGCGGGAGAGATCACCGTCGACGGCATCGAGCTCACCGCGCTCGATCGCACGGCCCGTGCCGCGCTCCGCCGCGACAAGATCGCGTACGTCGGCCAGCAGGCGGGCCTCGTCCCGCACCTGTCGGCGCTCGAGAACGTCGAGCTCGCGCTCGCGCTCCGCGGCCACGAGGAGACCCGCATCACGGCGCTGGGCGCGCTCGAGTCCGTCGGCCTCTCCGAACGTGCCACGCAGCGCGTGGCGCGGTTGTCGCAGGGCGAGCGTGCGCGGGTCGCGATCGCACGCGCGGTCGCCGCACGGCCGCTGGTGCTGCTCGCCGACGAGCCCACGTCGCGTCTCGACGGTGCGAATGCGATCGCCGTCGCCATCCTGCTCGCCCGGCTCGCCCGCGATTCGGGCGCCGCCGTCGTCTGCGCGACCCATGATCCGCTCGTGATCGAGCAGGCGGACTCCCGAATCGCGTTGCTCCACCTCCCCCGTTAGGGGGAGGGCTGGTGACTTCCGGCAACCGATCTTTTTCGGGTCGTGGCCTCGGTCGACCTGCGCCAGTCAAGCATCTTCTCGCGCCTACGCGGACTGCTCGAGGTCACGCGGCTCGTGCGCACGGGCGAGGACCTGCCCGAGCTGCTCGGCGCGATCGCCCGAACGGTCTCCGACTCGCTCGCGTTTCGCACGGT
>OUNM010654475.1_pt1 | contig 22566 bp, 14 predicted proteins | sample 1769961 | NCBI WGS metagenome assembly OUNM01 (sample SAMEA3914820, study PRJEB12502) | metagenome | biome: forest; material: soil | place: USA | collected 2012-03-12 | depth 0.3 m | reverse complement strand
TGCAGACCAAGGACAGCCGCGATGTGCGCATCCCGCTGGCCATGCTCTCCGCCGCCGACCAGGCACTGGCCAAAACGCTGAAGCCCATGGAGGGCGCTTTCGTTCCCACCAACGCCAGCGCCTCGGTGGCCGCCGCGAAGATCGACGACCTCGTGGCCCGACGCATGGCCCAGGAGAACGCACGCCTGGCCAAGGAAAAACTGCCGCCGATCAAGGCCAACCCGCTGACCACGGATGAGCAGTTCGTCCGCCGCGTGTACCTCGACATCGCCGGCCGCATCCCGAACTACGAGGAGACCACGGCCTTCCTCAGCAGCCGCAGCGGCACCAAGCGCGCCGAGCTCATCGACCACCTGCTCGACAGCGACGGCTACGTGAGCCACATGTACAACTACTTCGCGGACATGCTCCGCATCAATGACAAGGTGGACAACCGCCTGCTCAAGGGCCTGCCCTACATCAAGTGGTTGAAGGACAGCCTGGCCACCAACAAGGGCTGGGACAAGATGTCCTACGAGCTGATGACCGCCGAGGGCAAGCTGTGGACCAACGGCGCCGCCGGCTACCTGCTGCGCGATGCCGGCATGCCGCTCGACAACCTGTCCAACACCCTCTCCGTCTTCCTCGGCACCGATGTGGCCTGCGCGCAGTGCCACGACCATCCGTTCTCGGACTGGACGCAGATGCAGTTCTACCAGATGGCCTCGTTCTTCGGCGCCACCTCCACCAAGCTCAACGGCCGCGACTACGAGGGCGGCAAGGACCCCACCAAGCCCCTGATCGCCCAGATGGATGCGATCATGAAGGAGAAGGGCATGGACAGCCGCCGCATGAAGCGCACCGTCAGCGACGTGCTGCGCGCCAACGAAGTGTACGTGCACGACGTGGGGCAGAACCGCATGCAGCTCCCGCATGATTACAAGTACAAGGATGCCAAGCCCTTCGACGCGGTGAAACCCCGCTTCGTCACCTGGGCCACCGGTGATGACAAGGCCCCCGCCTACAAGCAAAACCTCAAGGAAAACAGCGGCCTGCGCGAGGCCTTCGCAAGCTGGATGACCCACCCGACCAACCCGCGCTTCGCCATGACCATCGCGAACCGCATGTGGGCACGCGCCATGGGCGTGGGCCTCACCCAGCAGGTGACCAACATCGACGATCCCGACAAGGCCTACAACCCGGCGCTGATCCGCCACCTCGCCAGCGAAATGGTGCGCCTGAAGTTCAACCTCAAGGAATTCCAGCGCGTCGTTTACAACACCAAGACCTACCAGCGCGAGGCCACCACGTATGAGGTGCCCATGGGCGAGGCTTACTTCTTCCCCGGCCCCATGCTGCGCCGCATGACCGCCGAGCAGGCCTGGGACAGCTACATGACCCTGGTGCTGGGCGACCAGCTCGACAAGGTCAAGAACACCCAGTCCGACCCCTATGGCCGTGCGCTGGACCTGGACCTGACGAAGACCACCGTGGCCACGCTGGCCCAGAAGATCGGCGCCATCCAGAACCTGGACAAGCTGGCCCGCGAAAAGCTGGGCGGCGGCCTGGCCGATGCCGGCAAGAAGGACGACCCGAAAGCCAAGGCCAAAAAGGGTAAAATGATGGAAGAAGACGACGAGGAGGACGACAACCGCATTCTCCAGTACGGCGGCATGAAGCTGATGCGCGCCTCCGAGCTCGAACAGCCCTCCCCTGCCGGCCACTTCCTGCGCGACTTCGGCCAGAGCGACCGCACCGTCACCGACGGCTCCGCCAAGGACGGCAGCGTGCCCCAGGTGCTGGTGATGATGAACGGCCGCGCCCAGGAAATGATGACGGAGAAGGATTCCCTCATGTTCCGCACGATCAAGAAGATGAACTCCTCCTCTGACAAGATGGAGGCCATCTACCTCAGCATCCTGAACCGCCGCCCCACCATGACCGAAAAGAGCGTGATCATGAAGGATCAGGCGACCTACGGTGACAGAAGCTACGCCAACGTCATCTGGGCCCTGATCAACACCCGCGAATTCACTTTCATTCAATAATCCCGCCGCAGTCCATCTTTCAAGAAAGCCATTCCCTATGAGCAATCCTTTCCTCTCCCTTGATGCGGCCAGCCGCCGTCAGTTCATGCTCAATACCGCCCGCACCACCCTGGGCGTGAGCGTGCTCTCCCACCTCGACCTTCTGCAGGCCGCCTCCGAGCCCGCTAAAAAGAAGGGCAAGGCCAAGGCCGTCATCGCCCTCTACATGGGCGGCGGCATGACCCACATCGACACCTGGGATCCGAAGACCGGCGAAACCAAGGGCTACAAGGACCCCATCAGCACCAATGCCGAAGGCATCCAGCTCGGCGGTTACATGACCAAGATGGCCAAGCAGGCGGACAAAATCAGCATCATCCGCAGCATGTCCTCCAAGGTGGGCGCCCACGCCCAGGGCAATTACCTCATGCACACGGGCTACGATCCCCGCGGCACCATCATCCACCCCACCATGGGCTCCTGGGCGCAGCACTTCCTCGGCCGCTCGCACAAGACCCTGCCCTCCAGCGTGGTCGTCGGTGCAGGCACTTCCAATGCCGGCTTCTTCCCGCCTGCCTTGGCCCCCATCCCAATCAGCAACCCGGAGATCGGCCTCACCAATGCCAAGGCCACCGTGGATGCCAACACCTTCAAGGACCGCGTCAGCCTCATGGGCGAGCTGGACAGCACCTTCCGCAAGAAGTTCAATGTCGCCCCGGTGAAGGCCTACTCCGAGTTCTATGATGAAACGCTGAAGCTGCTCACCAGCGAGGACCTGCAGGCCTTCGACCTCCGCAAAGAAAGCGATGCCACGCAGAAGCTCTACGGCCAGGGCTTCGGCCGCAGTTGCATGCTTGCCCGCCGCCTCGTGCAGCACGGCGTGCGCCACGTCGAGGTCCACCTCGGTGGCTGGGACATGCACAACGACGTGGACGGTGCCATGAGCCGCAACGGCGGTGCCATGGATGCCGGCTTCGCCGCCCTGCTGCAAGACCTCAAGAGCACCGGCCTGCTGGACACCACCATGGTCGTCATGTTCTCCGAGTTCGGCCGCACCCCGCGCATCAATGAAAACAAGGGCCGCGACCATTACCCCAAGGTTTTCTCCACCGTCTTCGCCGGCGGCGGTATCAAGGGCGGCTTCGTCCATGGCTCCTCCGACAAGGACGGCCTGGAAGTGGCCGACAAGCAGGTGACGCCTCAGGACTTCATGGCCACCATCGGCGCCGGCCTCGGCCTGCCGATCGAAACGGTCGTGACCTCGCCCTCCGGCCGCCCCTTCACCGTCGGTGACAAGGGCCGCGCCGTCTCCGAGATCTTCGCCTGATCGGCGGAACCACAGGTTTCCTCCCAGAACTCCTCCCACAGCAATGCCCGGTCGAAAGACCGGGCATTGTCGTTTTTGGAGGCCGAGAAGTCTTTGCGAAAGTCTGGCTCGTTCCAGGCCATCGGAACAGAGACGCCCAATGCATGGCAGGCTTGCGGACGTCCTCAGGCTCGTGCCCGAAGCACCCGCTTGGAAGATTATTCTCCACTGCCGGCCGCCGGCCTTTATACCAATATCAGTTGAAAATGAGTCTTTTCACTGGCTCCTGCGGGCCCTGTGTCCAGGGAGTGACGGCGTCCCGCCGTCACTAATACCAAATTCGGTTGAAAACAGGTATAATACTGGACTGGCGATGGCGGGTCGCCTCAGTGTTCGTTGTGCGCGCTTTAGCGCGTGGGGCGGCGGAGGTACGGCGTGCCGAACCTAGTCCAGCCCCACGCGCTAAAGCGCGCACAACGAGCAAGCTTCGCCGCGGGGCTTCGAAATACCTATTTTTAATTGCACTTGGTATAAGGAACCCAGGACCTCGAAGACGGCGGGCAGGCCTGCGAAGACGTGCCACGGCACTTGCCGGCTGCGCCGGACGATGACGGGACGCCCTCGCTCCTTGGGCACAGGGCCCGCCGCAGGCAGGGGAAATAGACCTGCTACCAACTGCACTTGGTATTACTTCCCCATCGCCCCTTCCGTCAGCATCAGCACAAACACCAGCCGGCCTTCGCGCCATTTGGGGCCGACGATGAACAGGGGGCTGTGAGGCTTGAGGGTGGCATCGGTTTTGACCATCACCTTGTCCATGTACCAATACTGCATGTCCAGGCGCAGGCCGCCGTTGGGGCCGGGGCCTTTGGATTCGAGCTTGAGGAAGAGATCCTTCGAAGGGACCACCCAGCTTTCGTACTGGCGGGAAATGCTCTGGGAACGGTCCCCCAAAATCTCAAAGCGGTTGTAAGCTCCCAACACGGTGACGCTGGCCAGCCGCTTCGAGAGGTTCGCCAGCTCCAGAGGCACGGAAGCGGGCAGTGGTGCGGGCCGGCCAGCCGTGGCATAGACGAGGGCACCCCATACCTTGCCGGAGGTGGCGGCGGCGGCAGGCCAGGGCGCCGGGGTGGAGGGTTTCAACACAGGGGCGAGGGCGGATGACCCCGAACCCTTTGCCGCAGCCCCGCCTCCCGGCACTGGTGGTGCAGGAGTGGAAGGCTTCACCACCGGCGTGGGCTGCGGGGCGTTTTGGGCCAGAACCTGGCCACAAAAGCCCAGCAATGCCAGAGCGAGGGTGATGACAGGGAGCTTCATTCCGGGCGCGGCTGGCTTACTCAAGCATCGTGCCCGCCAGGCTGGCGTCGTTCATGGCGATCAGCCCGGTGGCCGTGCTGCTAGCGCGGGTGGCGGAGCGGACCAGGCGCTGGGCGTGGTCGAGCTCGTCTGCCTTGTAGCTCACCACGTCCTTGTCGGCCGGGATTTCCTCCACGCCTTCCAGCACCACCACCGTGGCATCAGCTTCCGCGGAGTGATAGGCACGGGCCTGAATCTGGGAATCGGGCGCGTACATGTTGTTGACCGTGGTGGCGCTTTCGCTCGCGATATCCTTCTGGAAAACAGCGACGCCCACCAGCAGCAGCACCGCCGTGGCACCGGCGACGGAGAGCCAGGGCTGGCGCAACCAGTGCAGCCAGGGCCTCGCCGTTTCCTGCTTGCGCAGGTCGGCAAGGTCCAGCTCGCGGATGCGTTCCTGGATCTGGCTGTTGAAGAAATCCGGGTGCGGCACGTCGGCCATGCGGGGGAAATGCTCATGCACCTGGCCGCAGAGCTGTTTCATGGCCTGGGCCTCCGCGTTCATGACGGGATCGGCCTGGAGCCGGACTTCGAAGGCCTGGGATTCCGTGGCGGTCATCATGCCGTCGAGCCAGCGGGTCAGTTCTTGTTCGTCAGTGGTGTTCATAAGCGTCCTTCAGCAGTTCCTGGAGTTTCTTGCGGGCGTAAAACAGTCGCGACATCACCGTGCCGATCGAGGCGGCGGTGATCTTGGCGATCTCGTCGTACTGGAGCCCGTCCACCTCGCGCAGCAGGATGACTGTGCGGTGGTCAGCACTAAGCAGGCCGATGGCAGCCTCAATCCTTGTCCCCAGTTCGGCGTTGCTCAGCGCCCGGTCGGGCCGGAGTTCGCCGTGGGGCACGGCCTCGGCCGTGGGATCGGGCTGGTGGTCGGCCCGGCTGTCATCAAATTCCCCCGCGTTGTCGATGCGCCGCTTGCGCAGCATGTCGTACGCGCAGTTGTGCGCGATGCGGTACAGCCATGTGTAAAAGCTCGAGTCCAGCTTGAAGCTGGGCAGAGCCCGCCAAGCCTTGATGAAGGCCTCCTGGGCGAGGTCCCAGGCATCGGATTCATTCTGGACGAGGGTGTGAGTCATGGCGTAAATCCTCCCTCGGTACTTCGTCACCAGGGCATCGAAGGCCCGTGCGTCGCCGTTTTGCGCGCGCCGCACGAGTTCCATGTCTGTTGCGTCCTCTGCAGCGGCGGGTGCAGTCGCGGAGGATGACGTCATATGTGGAGGATTCACGTTGTTCGACGAGGGGGCCCGCCGCTTTATTCAGGAAAAAATAACGAATTCCACTTTACCGGGTGGAAACCGCCGGCCCGCCGCCCGCCTCGAGAATTTTCTCCAGGTTGGGATCGGCTGGTACCCCCTTCTTGACAGCTTCTCGGTAATTCTTACGCGCGTCGTCCCATTTTGGTGGATCCCAGGTCACATACAGCACCGCGAGGTTGAAATAGGCCTCCCCGTACTCGGGATCAATGGCCAGGGCGGCCTTGAATTCCCGTTCGGCCCGGGGCGGCAGGCCCATTTTGCTGCAAATCACCCCCAGGTAGTGCCGCGCGCGGGCGTTTTTGGCGTTCAGGTCCAGGCTTTTTTCGAAGGAGGACATGGCCTCGTTCAGCCGGTTGCGGCGGAACATCGTCACGCCCAGCATGTAGTGGGCGGTGGCGTTGTTGGCGTCGTAGGCCAGGGATTTTTTCAGCGTCACCTCCGCCTCATCCAGCTTGTTCTGTTGGACGCGGGTCCAGGCCAGCCCGGCAAAACCGGAGCTGTTCTTCGGGTCGGCGCGCAGCACATCTTCATAGGCGGCGGCAGCGTCGGCAAACTTGCCGTCCTGCAGCGCCTGGTTGCCCTTGGCCAGCAGGCCGTCCACCGCAGCGGCGCCGTTGTTCCCGGTCTCGTCGGTCTTCTTCGGCGCGGACTTGCCGCTGTCATTGCCTTTGGCGATGATGGTGGCCTGGATGCCGCCATCGCCCATGACTTCCTGGAGCTGAGGCGTGGTGAAGAGCTTCTGCTCGTCGGCGGTCAAGCTGAAGCGCGGGCCGCCAAGCTGCGCCACCTGGTCGATCAGGTCCTTGGAGGCGTTTTCGGTCTGCTGGATCTCGGCAATCACCGCCGCCTTCTTCTGCTGCTCGCGTGCCTGGACGCGGAGCTGGCGGATGACGATGCCGCGCAGGAGCTGGTTTTCAGCCAGGAGCTGCGCGGATTCGTTGTGCTTGCCCTTCTTCGGCTCATCCATGCTGCTGCGCAGCTTCTTCAGGTTCAGCGTCAGCTCGGACACCTGGGATTCATAAGCGGCGTTTTCCCTTTTCAGGCCGGCGAGCTCGCCCTGGATCTGGGTGAGCTGGCCCTTGAGCTGGGCGATCTCCTTGTCCTTGTTGCTGGCATCGCCTTTGAGGGTTTCCACCTGCTGGCGGGCGGTCTCCAGGTCCTTGCGCAAGCGCTCGTTGTCGGCCACCAGCTTTTTGAAGTCGTCAGAGCCGGGGCCGGCCGCCTTGGCGCCGAGCTGGGTGCTCAACTCCTGGTTTTTCTTCACCGCATCGTCGCGCTGCTGGGCGAGGAGTTGATTTTGCTTGGTGGCGGCCTCCAGTTCGCGGGTCTTTTCATCCAGCTTCTGGGTCAGCTCCTTGTGCTCCTTTTCCACGGCGGCAAGGCGCGTCTGGGCCTCCGTGAGGTCCTTGGTCATGTTCATCACCGCCTTCTGCGACTTGTCCAGGCGCTGCTTGGATTCCGCGAGCTGGGCGTTCGATTCGGAGGCCTCGGCGCGCAGCTTGTCGAGTTCGCCTTTGGCTCCGGCACCGCTGGCCACCTGCTTCTCCAGTTCCGCCACGCGTCCTTTCAGAGCCGTGTCGGTAGCGGCGAGGGTCTGGAAGGTGGTTGCCAGTTCATCGCGTTGCTTGAGCGCGGTCTGGTAGGCGATGGCGTAGCTGCCGGCGGCGGCACGGGCTTCCTGCACTTCCTGGTTCTTCTGCGCGGCCTGGGCCTCGATGGCCTTTTTGATCACGTTCATGGCGTCCTCCACGTTGGTGGGGCTGGCACCGGGCGTGACCGCAGGGGCTGGCTGCGGGTACTGGGGTATCTGGGGAATGGCCACGGGTGACGCCGCCTGGGGCACCACGACCGCTGGGGCTGGCGCTGGTGCCGCCGGGGCAGGGGGCGGCGCGGCGGCAATCTTCGCCTGGAGGGCGGTCATGGCGTCGGCAATCTTGTCGCGCCGGAATTTCAGCATCTCCGGCTGCCAGCCGGGGGTGGCCTGGGCGATCTGGTTAAACACCGCCTGCGCCTGCTGGTACTTGCTGAGAGCTGCCTGCAAGTTCCCACCTTGCTCCGCGCGCTCCGCATCGCTGCTCATCACATAGCCGCGGAAGTACTGGTCCGAAGGGTCTTCACCCTCCTGGCCCCGCACCGCCAGGGTGCTGGAAAAAAGAGCCACACAGGCAAGGAACACGAAACGAAAGGTTTGCATGGAATAAAAAGGCGAGCCCGCATCATAACGGGACGCCGAAGGTTTGTAAATGGTTGTCAGCTCCACCATTCCCGGGCTTTTGCGCATGGGAAAAGACTTAAGTCATGAACTCCGGCCATGGCAGCAGAAAGTCCGCCAACGACGGCACTGGCCTTTCCTTTGTTACGAACGGCCGGGTCTGCCGGGAGGGCTGACTCCAAGCCAGGTCGAAAGCAGGTTTATTGCCTTTGCCCATGGCAGGCTCCGCCTCCAAGGAGCGAGGGCGTCCTCGCCATCGTCCGGCGAAGCCGGCACGTGCCGTTGCACGCCTTCGCGGGCCTGACCGCGGCTTTCGAAGCCCTGGGTTTCTTGGTGACGGCGAGACGCCCAATACTGTTCGGTTAGCACCTCTTGGTGAACTGGTGAGGGGCGGAAGGCTTCGGCTTAAGAACAGGCAAAAAGAGCGCGGGGCTCCGACCCCGCAGCACTTGGCTGGCAGTCCATGCATCGTTGCACTCTAGCAACACTGCTCACCGTCCTCGCCTGTGGGAACCGCCAAGTGCCAAGGCCACATCAAGTGCTGCGGGCTCGGAGGCCCGCGCTCCTTCTGCCTGTCCCAATGCGGATGCGAAAGTGTTTGAGAAGCCTTAAGGACGTTTGTCCCATCAGCCCCTCCGCTTCACTTCCGCTTCCCGTTCCCTGGCGGCACCGGAAGGGGGCTAACCGAGCAGTATTGGGCGAGACGTCGTCACTCCTTGGTCGCGAGGCTCTCCAATGCCTGGAAACAACAGACTCCCTTCCAATTCACCGCCGCAGACAAAAAGGGAAAATCAAAGATCCTCAGCCTGGTCGAATTCACGTAGCGGCTCCACCTTCTTCGGGGAGAGAAATTCAATGGCTTTTTTGAGCCTGATGAGCTCCTCATTCATCTCTTTGAGCCTGCGGGCTTTTTCCTTCAGCGCCTCGAGCCCTTTAAGGGTCTCCTCCTTCAGCGGATTCACAAGTGGAGGCCGGGGAATGATCTCGTCTGGCGTCTGTGGGGCAGGGACCGAGGCAGAGGAAGTGGCCGTTGGCGCAGCAAGGAGTTTGTTTCGAATGGCCGTGAGCATGTCTGCCGTCTTCGCTTGGCGAAATTTCACCATGGCCGCCTGCCAGCCGGGATTCGCCTGGGCAATCTTGTCAAAAATGGCCCCGGCCTGCTGGCACTTGTCCAGAGCCTTTCGGAGGTCGCCTGCCTGTTCGGCGCGGCTGGCCTCGGAGATCATCACGTAGCCGCGAAAGTACTGGTCCGCCGGGGATTCAACCTGGGCATGCACCACCAAGGTGCCAAGGAGAAGGGCTGTGGAGATGATCAGAGCAAGGCGGAAACGATGCATGGCAGCAAAGAGTTAGCCTGCATGCTATCGGAAAACTCCCGTGCCTGTAAAGAACTTAGCAGCCTGCGACGGTGGCCGCAGCATGGTCCACCTCAGCGGACAGCCCTCAGGCAATCAGTTCCGGAATCACGCTGGCTTTCTCAGCCACGCCAGTCAGGCGGAAATCCAGGCCGGCGTACCGGTAGGTGAACTGCTCGTGATTGAAGCCCAGCAGGTGCAAAATGGTGGCGTGCATGTCGCGCACGTGCACCGGGTTCTCCACCGCGGCATAGCCGAATTCATCGGTGCTGCCGTGGGTGTACCCGCCCTTGGATCCGCCGCCGGCGAGCCAGGTGGTGAAGCCGTAGTGGTTGTGGTCGCGTCCGCGCTGCTTGCCAGCGTTCGAGCCGGGGGAGGGGAGCTCCACCGCTGGCGTGCGGCCAAATTCACCACCCCAGATCACCAGGGTGTCGTCGAACAAGCCGCGCATTTTCAGGTCCGCGAGCAGGGCGGCGATGGGCTTATCGGTCTTTTCGCCGAGGCGGCGATGCTCCAGGATTTCGTCGTGGTTGTCCCACGGCTGGCCCGGACCGGTCCAGAGCTGGAGGAAGCGTACGCCGCGCTCCAGCAGGCGGCGGGCAATCAGGCACTGCTTGCCGAAATCGCTGCTGCCATAGGCATCGCGCACCCACTCCGGCTCCTTGGTGATGTCGAAGGCATCCGTCGCCTCCATCTGCATGCGGTAGGCGAGTTCGTAGCTCTGCACACGCGCCTCGAGCTGGCTGTCGTTGTCGCGCTCCTTCAGGTGACGCTCATTCAGCTCATGCAAAAGGTCGAGCTGGCGGCGCTGCTGCTTCAAGTCGAGCGAGCCGTTCTTCACGTACTCCACCAGCTTGTCCACGCGAGTGTCTTCCGTGTTGATGTACGCACCCTGGAACACGCTGGGCAGGAAGGCCGACTGCCAGTTCTTCGTCCGCCGGGTAGGCATGCCGCGCGGGCACAGGGACATGTAGCCGGGCAGGTTCTGGTTCTCCGTGCCCAGGCCGTAAGTCACCCACGAGCCAAGGCTGGGGCGGTTCAGCCGGCCATCACCGCAGTTCCACAAGCCCAGGGAAGGCTCGTGGTTCGGCACATCGGCATGCATGGAGCGCACCACGCATAGGTCATCGGCGAACTGCGCCGTGTTCTTGAAAATCTCGCTCACCTCCAGGCCGCACTCGCCATACTTCTGGAACTCGAAGGGGCTCTTCAACCCCGCGCCGGTCGGCCGCTCCGTCTTCAGCAACTGCGGAAGCGCCTTGCCATGCATCTTCGTCAGCATCGGCTTCGGATCGAAGGTGTCCACCTGCGACGGCCCGCCGTTCATGAACAGATGGATCACCCGCTTCGCCTTGCCCGGGAAATGCGGCTGGCGCACGGCCAGGGGATTCTTCGAATCAATGACGGTGCCGACAGGCGATGCCGCGGCCATCGACTCGCCAAACAAGGACGTCAACGCCACCGACCCCAGCCCCATGCCCACGCGCGACAGCATCTGCCGGCGGGTCAGGAAACAGTCTTCGAGCTTGAAAGGGTGGTGGGACATGGCGTGGCGTTCAGGTGTTGGGGGGCATTTAGCATACGCCAGTTTTGGGCCAGTTGTATCGGTTTTCGCCGGTCTTGTTGCGGTGCATCTTCACCACCGATGGTGCCGCCTCAGTCCTCGCGGGCACCACCCATGGTTTTGGCTGCCATTCTCGCTTGCTCCTTGAGTTCCTCCGCTCCGCTCCCGTTCGGCTTCCACGAGAGTTTCTTTGCCAGCGCATCAGCGGCTGCCAGCGGATCTCCTTCAGGAATCATGGGACCTTCCCGCAGTTTGCCGTGTTTCTCCGCCCAATCGACGTGGGCGGAGGCCGGCTCCGGCAGTCCCCCTAATATATAGCCATCGACCAGGATAAATGGATAACCCTTACAGACCGCCAACGGAAAGAGAGGCAGGTGCTCTGGCGACGGAGAGTCGATCACGCCCGGCCCGCCGAGTCCCACTGCAGGCAGCTTTTCATTTGAACTGGCCGGTTCAAACAGAAGGCGCACGATCAAAAAGACGCTTTCGCTGTCAGAAGTGTCGATGTCACTCGCAACGCGTTTAGAAAACCCATCTCTGGAGGAGATCTCCAAGAAGTGGCGCAGTTCGGCAATGGCACGCTCTTTTCCCAGTGTTTGAAGCGCGTTGACCGCCTGGACCAGGGCGACAGGATTGAATTTACCGCTCTTGGGCGAAGGGCTTGCATTGATGGCCTGAAGAGTAGCCGACAGAATTCGTGGTCCTATGATCGAAAACTGGGTGAGCGACTTGGTTACGAGCGGTGAGTCTCCGGACCAAGTCAACGTTCTACCCTCCCCAAAGCCGAAGCAAAAGCCCGTTTGGAACTTTTCTGCTGCCCCTGGTTGTCGGAGAAGATCTCGCGGGTAAATTACTGCAACGAACCGTCCATCGGCTTCCGTCACGGTGTCATCCCAAGTTGTGTCCTGGTCTGAATGGCCCTGTGTCCAGTTTGGTGCTGTGCTGGGATGCTTTGCCATGAGCACCCGCAACGGATAGCACGCCCGCACCGCCGCTTCTGTTTTCCCATCCTCGGAGACAATCGTCAGCCGTCCGTGAATTTCGATATCGGCGAGATCGCGGACATCGGCTTGGGCGTTCTGCCAGCGGCTGTTTCGTGTGCCGTCGAGATCGATATAACCGAGCCTTCCATATTGCGGTGCCTCCCATGTGATCTTCAGCCTTTTGAGTTCAGCCTTTGTTAGCCTCTCCCACCGGGCCGGGAAGTCAGGACGATGTTCAGAGTGGGTTGATCCTGACATCTGGCCCCATCTTTCATCGCCCAACCCTGCACCGCAGATTGCGGTCAGCCAGAGACACCAAACGAGCAGATAAAATTTCAATTTCACTCCCAGATCTTACCACCCTGGCGAAGCGGCGTACAGCACGCCTGCAGCCCGAGCCAAGGCTTTCGGGCATCAATTTCTGGGCTTCAAAGAAGGGCCAGCCGGACCTCCGGCCTCACCTAGGCTTCGGCTCCACTCTCACCGGCACATCATTCGCCAGCGGCGCCTCCAGCCACTGCACGGCATCGATGATCACATGGCCGTTCGTGCCTGCGTTGCCGATCTCCACCCAGCCGCTCTTGCCGGCCTCGAAGCGGAACACGCCCACGGGTTCCAGGAGGTCGTGGATCTTGGCTTTCTTCTGCTGGTTGAGGATGATCTTCTTGTCACCGTCGGCGCTGTGGATGGTGACGGGCACATTCGTGGCGCGGTTCTTCAGGGCGGAGTAGGCAATGGCCACCTGATAGGTTCCCGCCTTGGGCAGGTTAGGAACGAAACGGGCGGTCTGGTGGCCCTTGTTTTCGTTGCCATCGTGATGATAACCCTGGCCCACGTAGGGAGAGGTGCTGGCGCTCTGCACCTCGAAGCCATGGCGCTCGGCCTGCTCCTCATCCACCACGATGCCGCCGAGTTGCTCGGCGGTAAAGGCGCGGCCTTCGGCCACGGCGGGGGATTCGAAGTCGAGCACCTGGCCGTCCTTCAAGAGGCGCTCCTGCAGCTTGTCGTAGCTGATGCCCTGCACGGTGGTGCCTTCATCCAGCGACTGGGCGGCGGCGGTGGCGGCGCTCTGGCCTAGCACCATGAACACCGGCTCCATGCGGATGCTGCCATAGGCGATGTGGCTGGCGGCCAGGCACACCGGGACTAACAAGTTGCTGCACTGCTCCGCCTTCGGCCGCAGGCTGCGGTAGCTGATGGGATAAGGGCGGGTGCCCACCTCGATGTCGCCCTCGTTGCGCACAAAGCCTTCCTTGGTGATGTAGCGCTGCGTGTTGTGCGAATCCATGTTGTACGCGCCCATGCCGATGCTGTCCTTAATGATCTCCTTGCGGCGGCAGTTCTTCTCGCTCATCACGTACTCGCTGATCATGCGGCGCGCCTCGCGCACATAGAGCTGGCGCGGCCAGTGGTCGCTGTCGGCGAATTCATCCTTCGCCAGGCCCAGCTTCTGGAAGGCGGCGCGCACCTTTTCCGGCACGCGCGGGTTGTTGGCCAGCGTCCACATCAGCCCCTGCTGCCAGTCCTTGTGCGCCTGGATGATCTGGTCGCGGCCCGCGTAGTCGGCATCGGGATAATCATAGTTCATGCCGATGAAGTCGGTGCTGATGGCGAAGTTGTTGTTGGTGTCCGTCTTCAGGTTCGGCATCGGCGTGGGGCCCCAGGAGACGCGCTCGTCGCCAGCCTCGCAGTTGCGCAGGGTCAGCTCAAACATCTGCGGGTCATAATGCGCCGGCTTCTGCCAGGGGATGCGGTTTTCCGGCACGCTGGTGGTGCACATGCGGTAGTTGTAGGCCTGGATGCGCTTGTCGCCGCTGAACTCCTCGCCAGGGCCCTTGGGATCAATGCCAGGCAGCACGCCGCTGGCCGGATCACCGGGCTTCACATAGGGATCCACGTTCTTGATGAACTGGTGGCTCACGCTGTGCTTGGTCTGCACGCCGTTGATGGTTTCCTCATACACGCTGTTAGCCTCGCGGCCCACGTGGTAGCTCACGCCGGCCTTGGCCATCAGGTCGCCTTCATAGGTGGCGTCGATGAACACCTTGCCTTCAAAACTGCGTCCGCTTTCCATCACGATCTTGGTGATGCGCGCACCGGCCTTCACCACGCCCTTGGCCAGGTCTAGCCGCTCGCCGAGCACCACCGGCACCTTGGCGGCGGCGATCATGTCGTCATAGATCTTCGTGGCCACATGCGGCTCGAAGGTCCACATCGTGTCCTCGTTGCCCGTGTTGCCATGCGGCCGCTTGGAGAAATACTGCTCGCGCGTCTGCGCCGTCCAGTGCGCCGGATCAGAGTAGTACTCGAACACGTGATGGTAAAACTCACGCGAGATGCCGCCGATGGCCTTTTTGTTGCCGATGTCCGTCGCGCCCAGGCCGCCGGTGGTCAGGCCGCCGAGGAATTTGGTCGGCTCCACCAGCACCACGGTTTTGCCCATGCGAGCTGCCTGGAGGGCCGCCGTGATGCCGCCCGAGGTGCCGCCATAAACGACGATGTCGTAGCTTTCAGCGGAGGCCAGCAGCGTGGTCGCCGCGAGGGTGAGAAGAGTGAGGATGCGATGCATGAGCTTCTCTTAGCGAAGCCCGCAGCCTGGATATTTCAAGCGATCATGGGGCATGATCGACAAGAAAAAAGCTTCCATCGCAGGCAGGCTAGGCTACACAGCAGGTGTGATGCGCCATTTGCTGCTCCTTGCTTCCTGCCTTCTCTGCGTGCTTTCCACCCCCGCCTGCGCCGCGGGCCAGGCCCCTGTGGCCAATGGCAGCGTGTGGAAGGTGGAGGGGGGCGGCTCGCGCATCTACCTATGCGGCACCATCCATTTGCTGCGCGAAAAGGACTTTCCGCTCTCGCCGAGCTATGATGTGGCCTACAACGACTGCCAGCGCGTGGTGTTCGAGCTGCCGCCCGGCTCCCAGCACGATCCGCGGCTGGCGGAGCTGATGCGCGATGCCGGCAGCTACCCAGAGGGCACGCAGCTTCAGGAAAAGATCAAGCCGCAGACCTGGCAGGCCTTCAATGCCTGGTGCCAGAAACGCGGCGTTCCCGCCGACCCGTTCAAGCAGATGCGCCCCTGGCTCGCCGCGCTGACCGTGGCCGCCACCGAGTACGCCGCCGTGGGTGCGGTTTCCGATCGCGGGGTGGATTTCGTGTTCGAGGAACGCATGCAGAAAGACCACAAGGCCGGCGACGGCCTGGAAACCGTCGATTTCCAGATCGGCCTCTTCTCCAAGCTCACCGAAGCCCAGCAGGCGAGCCTGCTGGAGCAGACCCTGACGGAGGTCAAGACCCTGCCCAATGAATTCGAGCGCATGATTGGCGACTGGCGCAACGGCGACATCGAAGACCTCAACAAAATGATGTTCGCCGAGGCCAAGAACTACCCCGACCTCATGGACATCTTCCTCATCAACCGCAACAAGAGCTGGATCAAGAAACTGGAAGGCTACCTCGCCAAGCCCGAGCACGTGATGGTGCTTGTCGGCGCCGGCCACCTCGGCGGCGACACCGGCGTGATCGCCATGCTGAAGGCCAGGGGCTACAAGGTCAGCCAGGTGACGGCGGCGGAGCATTAAGAACCTCTCCTTCTGGAATGCCCTCCTTGTTTAGTCCAAACTTCGCGCCCGTCATTCAAGCATTGCCTGCAATGCAACAATCAATTTTCGTGGACGCCAACGCTTGGCGCCCAAAGTTTCAAAATGCTCAGCAGGGAGCGTTGCACTTGGCAATTTTCGGCGATTGGCCATCCATTCGGATTACTCGTGAACGATTGCTCCATTTTGATTATGCTGATCCTATTCGCAAAGTAGCTGAAATTCTCCTCTGGGGTTATCCCAAAGATCAACGTGGAATCGTCTCCAGACAGCTTGCTAATCTCAATCTGATCGCGGATGGCGCGGTCGCGGAGGTTGCCTGGCCCGCCTATTTCGAAGCGTTTCCAGAAGGACTTGGCATTTCTACCATCACCAAGTTGGCATATTTTCATGACCGCTATTTTGAAGGGTTGCGATCACTGATTCTCGACCAGCGCCTAATCGATAACACTGCGAAGTGGAGCGAGGTGGCTGTGCCTAACCTTGGGTATGGGACAGCACAACAGCTGTATTTGCAGTATCTACAGGTTATGCATGCCGCTTCGGCCCATCCCAATCTTGGTTGTGCCGCTGATCAGCTTGAGTTTTTCCTGTTTTCATTAGGAGACGCTTTTGGGCTGCCTGAGGAGTGATGTCATGAACCGTTGAATACGCGGCCGCCGTCCGTGGGAATAAGGAGTTAGAGCATGTTAAATTATTTCATAGCTATTCGGTGAAGCTGAACCGCAGAGCGGTTCTCCATGAGTAGCCCCGGGTCGAACGACCCGGGGTAAGGTGAGCATGAAAAGATCAACCACAGCGTGGTTGGCCAATGCTTGGAGGACTTTGTCAAGCGTAGTGCGCAATGGCCAACCCCTCCAGGGTTGAGTTCCATCTCTGCCAAACCCGGGGTCATTCGACCCCGGGCTACTCACGGAGAACCGCTCTGCGGTTCGAGGTGTCGGTAGCGTTAGAGGCTATGAAATAATTTAAAATGCTCTGAGGCGTTTTGACCGGCCGTTTCCTCAATCCGGCTGCGAGTGATCCCATTTCGTGTACTTCCAGATGTTCGGATCACGCGTGTTCTTCTGCGGCGCACCAGGTGTGCTGCGGCCGTCGGCCACGTACTTCTTCAGCAGCGTCATGAGGTGCTTCACCACCTCGGGATGCTCGGAGTGCACGTTCTTCTGCTCGCCCACATCGGCAGTCATGTCATAGAGCTGGATCTGCGGCAGGCGGTCGATGGTGGCCTGGGCGATCTGCTTTTGCTTGGGCTTGGCATTGGGCTGCACGGGCTTCGGGTCGCTCCAGCCGCCGGAGTCGGGGCACAGCTCCAGCTTCCATTTGCCCTGGCGGATGCTGAAGGAGCCGTTGATGGAATGGTGCACGATGGCTTCGCGCACCGGCTTGTCCGTCGCGCCTTTCAGCAAGGGCAAAAGGCTCACGCTGTCCTCCGCCGCGTTGTCCGGCAGCTTCAGGCCCGTGATGTCGGCCGCCGTGGCCATGAAGTCGAGCAGGCACACCGTCTGATCGCACACGCTGCCCGGCTTCACCACTCCCGGCCACTGCACCATGAAGGGCACGCGGTGGCCGCCATCAAAGATGTCCGCCTTCATCCCGCGAAACACATAGCTGGGGCTGTGCCCGGCCGCGAGCAGGGTGGGGAAGTCGGCGCTCGGTGAGCAGCCGTTGTCACTGGTCAGCACCACCACCGTGTTGTCCGCGATGCCGCCATCATCAATAGCCTTCATCACCTGGCCGATCGCGTCATCCGTCTCCATCACATAGTCGGCATACACATTGATGCCGCTTTTGCCCTCCCATTCCTTGCTTGGCGCGATGGGGGTGTGCGGTGCGTTCAGCGGCAGATAGAGAAAGAAGGGCTCGCCCTTGTTCTTCGCATTGGCGCTGATCACTTCAATCGCCCGCTTGGTGACCGCCGGCAGCACGCCCTCCGCCGTGAAGCCCGGTGCGCCAGGCCCTTCGCGGGTGAAGTCCTTCTTGCCCCTCGCGTTCATGATCAGCTTCATTTTCTCCGTCGGCAGGGCGGTGACGTGATCGTTTTCAATGAAGCAATACGGCACCATGTCGAGCGAGGCGCTGATGCCGAAGTACGAATCAAAACCCACCGCCGTGGGGCCGTTGGCGATAGGCTTGGAGTAATCCACGTTGTTCACCTGATCCAAGGTCTCGATGTTCAGGTCTGTGACGTCCTTGCCGGCGAACTTCACCCAGTCCATGCCCAGGTGCCACTTGCCCACGCAGGCCGTCTTGTAACCTTCGCCTTTCAGCATCGAAGCCACCGTCATGCGCCCTTCTTCAATCAAGCGCGGGCTCAGCCCTCCCAGCACTCCGCTTTGCAACCGGCTGCGCCAGTTGTAGCGCCCCGTCATCACCCCGTAGCGGGTCGGCGAACACACGGCCGAAGACGAATGCGCATCGGTAAACCGCATGCCGCGCGAGGCGAGGCGGTCCATGTGCGGCGTGGCGATCTTGCCATGGTCATTGTTAGCCTTCACGTCGCCATAGCCCAGGTCATCACACAGGATGAACACGAAGTTGGGCTTGTCAGCCGCGGCGACGGGGGAAGCAAAGGCCACGCAGGCCAGCAGCAGGGCGGTTCGGGATGTCATGCCGCCCTGAAACAGGGCGGAGGGGCGGGGTCTTTCGTCGATCTCACTCTCCTCCCACCTTCAGCCCGCTGGGCACCGCCTCAGGCGCCGACCTGTCATACCCCTCATCATTCAGCGCCTCCAGGAAAGCGAGCAGATCAGCCTCATCCTCCACCCTGAACCCCAGATGTTTCAGCAGCGGATCCAGGGGCGGCGAGGCGCTGGTGTCGCCGCCGTCCACCGTCTCGCTCACCTCGTCCATGAGCTGCTCGTAAAACACCAGCACGTCCTTCAGCGCCCGCTGGCTGCCGTCGTGCATGTAAGGCGCGGTAAGCCGCAGGTTGCGCAGGGAGGGCGTGCGAAACTCGCGGCGCTCATCCCCCGCCCCAATGAAGTGCAGCTTGAAGTCCGAGAACATCGGGCCGCCATGGCAGTAATTGCAGCCCGCGCGCTGAAAGGTTTCCATGCCGCGCAACGGCTGGTTAGACATGGCCGCCCTGTCGCCGCGCATGTAGCGGTCAAACGGCGAGTCCGCAGCCACCAGCGTGCGCTCAAACGCTGCGAGCGCCTGCGCCAGGTGCTTGGCTGTTACATCGCCAAAGGTCCGCGCAAACTTTGCCCGGTACGCCGGGATCGCCTGCAAACGCTTCACCGCACCAGGCAAGGCATCTGCCTCCAGGTCTGCCGTACCGCGCATCTCCTCTGCCGACTGCAACGGCTTCAGCACCTGCGCCTCCAAGCCTTGTACTCGCGCATCCCAAAACATCGGCGCGGCGGCGGGATCGCTGTGCTCGCCGCTGATGAGTCCGTTAAACCCCACATTGATCAACGTCGGCACGTTGCGCAGCAGGGCCTTGATCTCGCCACCGTGCACCCGCCGCCTTGCGGTCCCCTGCCCGCTGCCGCCCACGCCAACCGGTGTCGCCCGTCCGTCCGCCCAGCCATGCTCGGGATGGTGACAGGTAGAGCAGGCGACCGTTTGCGTGGCGCTCAGCACCGGATCAAAGAACAGCAGCCGCCCAAGCGCCGCCTTCTCCGGCGTTGTCGGGTTGTCCGCCGGTGCCGGGGCCTCTCGCGGCAAAGGCTCCAGCTTCATGGGCAAAGCCTCGGCCGCCTGCCCGCTTTCAGCGAGGACAAGCATGAGCACGAGAAACTGGAAGGTGGTATGCACGTTCGGTTCGTACGTCGTAGCTGCCGCTTTTCAGTGCTGGAATCTGGCGGACTTGCACCATCCTTGTTGATGCCCCCGATGCAAGGTGACCAGCATGAGCGCGGCATGACTGCAGCAGGGCTCTTCGAAATAGCCGGCCTACTTCGGATGCGTTGGCTTCAGGCTGTTGCCGGGGTCACCACCTTCGATATGGATCATGTCCATGAGGTACTGATAGGCCACCGTCTTCGCGACGTTCTTGGCCTTCACAAGGTCGTTATGGCTGGCGTCTTTCGCGGCCCAGTAGCGCACGGCCAGGTAGAGGTGCACGGGGATCTGGCCGCCGTCTTCCACGCTGGTCACCACTGCCAGCGCGGCGATGTTGTCCGGCAGCTTGGAGCCGGCCACCACCTCGGGCGGATGGCTGAGGTCCAGCGCCGCGGGGTTGAAGTCCATTTCATCCAGCATGCGGTGCGTGGTCTTCAACGCGTTGTCCATCTTGCCGGCATAAGTAATGTGAAAGTCCGTCGCATAGACCAGCGGCGTGCCGGCCTTGCCATCCGCCTTGGTCACACTCGCCAGCTCGCCTTGCACGACGGTGCCCGCGACCTCCTTTTCGCCATTCTTCATGAGGTCATGGAGCTTGTCCCGCTCCGCCTTGGCCTTGGCCGGCTCGATAGAGGAGGTGACAATCGTCACGTTGGTGAACTCCTTGGCGCCGGTCTTCACGATGGAGCACAGCACATGCGCCATGAGGACGGGCGCGATGGAATCCAGGGGCAGCGTGCCATAGGCAACGGAGGCATTGTCATCCTGGCCCGCAGGCACGCGGTATCCGGCCTCCTTCAGCACCTTCATGGCATGCGCGTGCGCCGCCACGATGTCGCCGTGGCATTTGAACTTCACATACGCGAGCTGCGGGCCGCCTTCGTCGCCGAAGACGGGGCCGGCAGGAGCTGCAAGCAAGCTAACAACGGCGAGCAATATTTTGACCATGGCATTCATGATGTTCTTGGGATGAAAGGTTGCGAACAAGTGGACTTCGAATGTCGCGGCAGCGTTTTGGAGTGCGGTGGCAAGCGACAGCGCGACACCGCTTTGAGAGGCTAGAAGGCTTCGACAAGCTCAATGCATTTGCGAAGCCCTGGCCGGTCAGCGGCCTAAAAGACTTCGAAGTTCTGTGCTGCGTAAAAAGCGGTGTCGCGCTGTCGCTTGCCACCGCATTGCCTAACTTCGTTCGCCCTTCGGGCAGCCTGCGGCTGGCTATCTCCGCTTCGCTACGGTTCCAAAACGCTGTCGCGACATTCATGGTCAAAACTCCCATCAACTGACACATTTGATGTTACTTCACCGCCGCATTGTGGGCGGCCTCGCGGATCTGATCGGCCAGGCCCGCGAGGTCGGGGCCGGTGTAGCTGGCGCCCGGCACGCAGTTGCACATGATCACCACCCCCTCGCCCGCCTCGGGGTAGAGCGTCATCTGGCAGGTGGCGATGTCGGCCAGGCCGTTGTGCGACACGGTGAGCTTGCCGCTGCCGTCCTTGCCCAGAAAGAAGCCCAGGCCGAGGCCGGAGGTGTTGCCGGTGGTCAGCTTCTGGTGCTTCCAGGCCATGCCATAGGTGGTGGGTTTCAGGAGCTTCTTGAGCAGCAGCGCCTTCGCCCACTGCGCCAGGTCCTTGATGTTGGAGGAGTAAGCGCCCGCCCCGGCTTTCCAGGCCGGATAGTCCGCCTGCTTCACCACCACCTTGTCATTGTTGTCGCGGGTGTAGCCTTCCGCACGACCAGCGGCAGCGGCCCCATGGCCATGGTCCACCGCCAGGGTGCCCAGGCCCAGGGGCTTGGAGCAGGTGTCGCTGATCAGGGTTTCAAAGGGCTCGCCGGCGGCCTTTTCCATCACCGCGCTGAGAAGCATGTAACCATAGCTGGAGTAATGCGTCTTCGCGCCCGGGGTGAACAGCAGGGTGGACGATTCAAAGGCGCCGAGCGAATCCATCGGATCAGCGTCATCTTTGTTCAGGTTGAATCCCGCGTCCGCCTTCAGGTAAGAGGTATCAGGGTAATGCGGCAGGCCGCTCTCGTGGCACAACAGCAGGTGCGGCGTGATGGTGGCCTTCTCGTTGGTCTTGGTGCCAGGGATCAGCTTGTCGGGAAAGCTGGGCACATAGGTCTGCACGTTCGCCTCCAGGTCCAGCTTGCCCTGCTCCATCAGCCGCAGCGCGGTGGTGGCGGTGACAGTCTTGATCACCGAGCCCCAGCGGAAAATCGTGTTTTCGGTGACCGACACTTTCTTCGCCGCCGGTGACACGAGATGATCTGGATCAAAGCCCTGGGCGAGCCCGTAGCCATGGGTATAAACCACGGTGTGATTGCGCAGCACGCCCACCGCCATGCCCGGCAGCTTGCCATCCTTGAGCGTCTTCTCCACCAGCTCATCCACCGCCTTGGGCAGGGTCAGGTTCGCCGGTGCCTTGTCCATCGGATCAGCGGCCAGGTCGTATTCAATGATCGATTTCAGGTCCTGGCAGTAGTTCGTCAGGCGGGCCTGGGAGCCGTAGCCGGCCATCAGCACATGCACCCGCGCTGTGGCCTCATTCAACGGCGCATAGGTGACCACCGCCGTGATCTGCTCGCGCGGCTTCACACCCGAATGCGCGGGATTGATGCCGCCGCCGTTGATGTCCTCAAACCCCATGTCGTGCAGGCCCCGTTCCGCTGCGTATCCGGCCGCATCCGGCGGGCCATGCCAGGTGAAGGAAAGCGAATGGCTGTACGGCACCCCGGCCGGTGCGCCATCGCCGCCCTGCTGCACCCAGATGCCCGTGAAGCTGGCCGGCACGGTGCGGCCAGGCGAAGGAATCTTCTCCATCTGCGACCTCAGGGACTGGGCGCGCATCATCGCATCCATCGGCTCGGTGGCCACGCAGACGATGGCCACCGAGGCGATGGAGGGAGTCTTCGTGAAGGTGTAGATGAAGCCCATCACGTCCGGCTTTTCCAGGTGGCCAGTCACATACGTGGCCGTGCCGCCCGTGACCTTGAACCCGGCGGCGCTGAAGGCCTTTTTGGCTGCCTCCGTGGCCTCTTTTTCGCTGCCCTTCCAATCCACCTGCATCACCTGCAACGAGGGACACGGCTTGTCCTTGCCGAGAGCCACGCCTCCCATTCCAATGAAGCCCGCCAACGTCACCAAC
>OUNM010319889.1_pt1 | contig 22609 bp, 20 predicted proteins | sample 1769961 | NCBI WGS metagenome assembly OUNM01 (sample SAMEA3914820, study PRJEB12502) | metagenome | biome: forest; material: soil | place: USA | collected 2012-03-12 | depth 0.3 m | reverse complement strand
TCTCGAGACCTTCGTCGACAATCGCCTGAAGGGTATCGTGACCCAGACGCCGAGCGAGCCGCTGCCGACCGCGGGCTTCCAGCGCGTCGTCCAGCGCGCCGCCGTGCACGTCCAGTCGTCCGGCCGCAAGGAAGTGACCGGCGCTAACGTGCTGGTCGCGCTGTTCTCCGAGCGCGACAGCCATGCCGTGTCGTTCCTCGAGAACCAGGGCATGTCCCGCCTCGATGCCGTCGACTACATCAGCCACGGCAAGGCCAAGGTGCCGGGCCGCGCCCGCGCGCGCCGCGCCACCGGCTCGGAGGAGGAGAACGGCGGCGAGCCCGCGGCCAAGCAGGGCAACGAGGCGCTGGCCGCCTATTGCGTCGACCTCAACCAGAAGGCCCGCGAGGGCCGGGTCGATCCGCTGATCGGCCGCGAGTACGAGGTCGAGCGCACGATCCAGGTCCTGTGCCGCCGCACCAAGAACAACCCGCTCTATGTCGGCGAGCCGGGCGTCGGCAAGACGGCGATCGCCGAGGGCCTCGCGCGCAAGATCGTCGACGGCGAAGTGCCGGACGTCCTGAAGGAGTCGGTCATCTACTCGCTCGACATGGGCGCGTTGCTGGCGGGCACCCGCTATCGCGGCGACTTCGAGGAGCGCCTCAAGGCGGTCCTGACCGAGCTCAAGAAGAAGCCGAACTCGGTGCTGTTCATCGACGAGATCCACACCATCATCGGCGCCGGCGCCACCTCTGGCGGTTCGATGGATGCGTCGAACCTGCTCAAGCCCTCGCTGCAGTCGGGCGACCTGCGCTGCATCGGCTCGACCACCTACAAGGAATACCGCAACTACTTCGAGAAGGACCGCGCCCTCGTGCGGCGCTTCCAGAAGATCGACGTCAACGAGCCGTCGATCGGCGACGCCGTCGAGATCATGAAGGGCCTGAAGCCGGTCTACGAGAAGCATCACCACGTGAACTACACCGACGACGCCATCAAGGCCTCGGTCGAGCTGTCGGCTCGCTACATCCATGATCGCAAGCTGCCGGACAAGGCGATCGACGTGATCGACGAGGTGGGCGCGGCCCAGATGCTGCGCAAGCCCGAGGATCGCAAGACGACGATCGAGGTCACCGATATCGAGGAGATCGTGGCCAAGATCGCGCGCATCCCGCCCAAGAGCGTGTCGAAGGACGACACCGAGATGCTGCGCATGATCGACCGCGACCTCAAGACGGTCGTGTTCGGCCAGGACAAGGCGATCGACCAGCTTGCCGCGGCGATCAAGCTGGCGCGCGCCGGCCTTCGCTCGCCCGAGAAGCCGATAGGCTCGTACCTGCTGGCCGGTCCGACCGGCGTCGGCAAGACCGAGGTGACGCGCCAGCTCGCGCGCCTGCTCGGCCTGGAGCTGATCCGCTTCGACATGTCTGAATACATGGAGCGGCACAGCGTCAGCCGGTTGATCGGCGCGCCGCCGGGATACGTCGGCTTCGACCAGGGCGGCATGCTGACCGACAAGGTGAACCAGCATCCGCATTGCGTGATCCTGCTCGACGAGATCGAGAAGGCGCATCCGGACGTGTTCAACATCCTGCTGCAGGTAATGGACTACGGAAAGCTGACCGACCACAACGGCCGGACGGTCGACTTCCGCAACGTCATCCTCTGCATGACCACCAACGCGGGCGCGGCCGACATCGCCAAGCCGGCGCTGGGCTTCGGCCGCGAGGCGCGCCACGACGAGGACGACGAGGCGATCAACCGCCTGTTCGCGCCGGAGTTCCGCAACCGCCTTGACGCGATCATCAAGTTCTCCAGCCTCGGCCCGGAGAGCATGGGACACGTCGTCGACAAGTTCGTGGCCGAACTCGAAGTCCAGCTCGCCGACCGCAAGGTCTTCATCGAGCTGTCGGACAGCGCGCGCCGCTGGCTGGCGACGAAGGGCTACGACCGCCTGTTCGGCGCCCGGCCGCTGGCCCGCGTCATCCAGGAGCACGTCAAGAAACCGCTGGCCGAGGAAGTGCTCTTCGGCAAGCTCGCCAACGGCGGCGGCACGGTGCGTGTCGACACCGACGGGCCGGGCGAGGGGGCGAAGCTCGTCTTCACCTTCCTGCCGCCCGAGCCGCGCGCGCTGCCGCCGGCCAGCCAAGAGCCCGTGCTGGCTGAGTGAAGGCTCTTCGACCGATCTGGATCGCGCTCAGGGCCGCGGTGCTTGCCACCGCGGTCTTCTGGGTGGCGCTCTTCATCATCGACCACACCGGCTGGAAGGGGTTGATGCTCTCGGGCATCGACTTCACCGAATACGCGGTGTTCCTCGTGATCTTCTTCCTGGGCGTGCTGACGGTCAAAACCTGAGCGGGATCAGCTCTCGTTCTCTTTCCTGAACGGCGAGTACTGCATCAGCCCCTCGATCTCCTGCTCGACCGCTGGGCGCTCGCGCTTCAGGTAGTCGTCGACGGCGGTGCGGAAGCCCTTGTCGACGATCCAGTGCGCCGAATAGGTCTTCACCGGCAGGTATCCGCGCTGGATCTTGTGGTCGCCCTGGGCGCCGGCCTCGACGCGCGCCAGTCCGTGGGTGATCGCATGGTCGATCGCCTGGTAGTAGCAGGCCTCGAAATGCAGGAACGCGTGGCTCTCCAGGCAGCCCCAGTAGCGGCCGTAAAGCGTGTCGTGGCCTTTGAGGTTGAGCGCGCCGCCGACCCAGCGGCCGTCGGCTTCGGCCATCACCAGCACGACCTTGTCGGCCATGGTCGCGCCCAGAATGTCGAAGAACGAACGGGTTAGGTACGGCGTGCCCCACTTGCGGCCGCCGGTATCCATGTAAAAGGCGAAGAAGGCGTCCCAGTGCCTGGGCTTGATGTCGGCGCCGGTGAGCTGATGGATGACGAGCCCTTCGCGGCGTACTTGCTCGCGCTCCTTGCGGATCGCCTTGCGCTTGCGCGAGGACAGCGCAGCCAGGAAATCGTCGAAGCTTTTGTAGCCCTCGTTGCTCCAGTGATACTGCTGGCCGAGCCGCAGCAGCCAGCCGCGCTCGCCGAAGCGCTTCCAGTCGGCCTCGGTGCAGAAGGTGGCGTGCACGGAGCTCAGATTGTTGTCGGTGGCGATGCCCGCGAGCATGTCGATCATGGCGTCGCGCACCGCGCCCTCGAGCGGGCCGGGGCGGGCGAACAGGCGGGGCCCCGGTACCGGCGTGAAGGGGATGGCGACCTGGAGCTTCGGATAATAGCGTCCGCCCGCGCGGTCGAGCGCCTGTGCCCAGCCGTGGTCGAAGATGTATTCGCCCTGGCTGTGACTCTTCACATACAGCGGGACTGAACCGAGCAGGGTCCCGTCGGCCGACTCGGCCAGGAGATATTGCGGCTGCCAGCCGGTGCGGCGGCCGACCGACTTGGAATCCTCGAGCGCCTTCAGGAAGCCGTGGCTCAGGAACGGATTGCCGCCGGATCCCGGCGTCAGGGCGCAGGCGTCCCATTGGGCTGCATCGACAGCGGCGAGGCTTTCAACGACCCGCAGCCCGACCGTCGGGGTGTCATCTGGCATGGCTGGAGCATAGCGCGAATCATGCCAGGAGAAGGGCAGACAAAAAAAGTCCGGCAGACCGAAGTCGCCGGAGCTTTATCAAGTTTCGCCTTTCCGCCCTCCGTTAGGAGGACGTTGCATTGGCTTTAAATGCAGATTTAAGGTGGCTTCCGGCGGGACCCGTTAGGGTCCCAGCCGGAAGCCGAAAGGCGTTTGGATAGAGGGGCCAAAGTCCGAAGACTTTGGCCAACGCCCTGTCCTATTTAGGACTTCTTCTTCTTAGCAGCCTTCTTCTTAGCAGCCTTTTTCTTAGCAGCCATAACTGTCTCCTATGGTTAGCAGTGAGGTTCCCAACCGCGGGTTCCTCGGCTTACGCGGGGTACGCTCGTCACGCATGCTCAACTGCATCCCGTGGTGCCGCCGCAGGTCGTGCATTTGAGGCACGTCCCGTTGCGGACCATGGTGAAGTTGCCGCACTCCGGACAAGCATCCCCCTCGAAGCCTTTCAGCTTCGCGGTGAATGCCGATCCGCGCGTGACGCCAACGGCGGCCGCCTGGGCAAAGCCCGAAGCGACGGCTGGGCCGTCCGTCAGTCCAGTAGGCTCGGGGCCGGCAGCGATCGCCTCGGCGACCGCGACATTGCCGGCCGTCCGGCCGTTCAAAACGTAGAGATTGCTGCGCATGTAGCCGACGCTGGCGATGCGGCTCACGGCGGCGGCAGCTTCCTGCGCGACCTCCGTGCCGACCACCGGCAGTCCATCGGCGACTTGGCCGCGCCCGACGCTGTCGGGGCGAAGGTCGGATTGCTCGACATGCGCGAGGTCGTTGCGACCCAGGTAGGAGATCGCGAGCTCGCGGAAGATGTAGTCGAGGACCGACGTCGACATCTTGATCGCGTCGTTGCCTTCGACCAGACCCGAGGGCTCGAAGCGCGTGAAGGTATAGGCCTCGACGAACTCCTCGATCGGCACGCCGTACTGCAGCCCGATCGAGATGGCGATGGCGAAGTTGTTCATCAGGCTGCGGAAAGCAGCACCTTCCTTGTGCATGTCGACGAAGATCTCGCCGACCCGCCCGTCTTCGTACTCGCCCGTCCGGAGATAGACTTTATGCCCGCCGACAATGGCTTTTTGCGTGTATCCCTTGCGGCGTTGGGGCAGGCGCTCGCGGCCGGCGCGCACTTCGCGCTCGACGATCCGTTCCACGATCCGCTCGGCGATGATCGGCGCGCGGGCGGCGGGGTTCATGTCGATGAGGTCGTCGTTGGCCGCGCGGTCGCTCGTCGAGGCGACCTCGGCATCGTCGCCGATCGCCATCGCCGACAACGGTTGCGAAAGCTTCGAGCCGTCGCGGTAGAGAGCGTTGGCCTTCAGGCCAAGTCTCCAGGACATCTCGTAAGCCTTGCGGCAGTCATCGACCGATGCGGCGTTTGGCATGTTGATCGTTTTAGAGATCGCGCCTGAAATGAAAGGTTGTGCTGCAGCCATCATGCGGATGTGACTCTCCGCAGACAAGCTGCGCGTGCCATCTCGTCCACAGGGATTCGCACAATCGAACACAGAAAGATGTTCGCGCTTGAGTCCGGGCGCGCCTTCAAGAGACATCGTTCCGCACGCGTGGATGTTCGCGGCGGCGATGTCGCTGCGGGAAAATCCGATGCGCGCCAGCACGTCGAGCTCGGCATCGTCGAGTGCGGCGTCATCGAGGCCGAGCACATTCCTGCAGAACGCCTCGCCCAAGGTGTAGCGCGAGAAGGCATTGCGGATGTCGAAGGCGGTCGGCAGGGCCTTTTCGACCCGCTCGAGCGTCGCGGCATCGAAGCCGCGCGCCGCCAGCGTCTCGTGATTGATTGCCGGCGCTCCGTTCAGAGTGCCGTGGCCGGTCGCATAGGAGATGATGCCGGGGATCGCCGCCGCGTCGTAACCCAGGGTCTCCAGCGCGAGCGGGACGGTCTGGTTGATGATCTTGAAGTAGCCGCCGCCGGCGAGCTTCTTGTATTTCACGAGCGCGAAGTCGGGTTCGATGCCGGTGGTGTCGCAATCCATCACCAGGCCGATCGTCCCGGTGGGGGCGATGACCGAGACCTGGGCGTTGCGGAAGCCGTGTTCCTGGCCCAGCGCCAGCGCGCGGTCCCAGGCCTTGCGGGCCGCGGAAACCAGCGGAGCATCGGGGCAATTGGCCGAGTCGAGGGCCACCGGATGGATGGCGAGGCCTTCGTAGTCGGCGCCGGCGCCATAGGCGGCACGCAGATGATTGCGGATCACCCGCAGCATGCCGTCCTTATTGTCGGCGTAGCCCGGGAAGGCGCCCATCAGGCCGGCCATCTCGGCCGAAGCGGCGTAGGCGATGCCGGTCATGACCGCGGCAATGGCGCCCGCGATGGCGCGGCCTTCGGCCGAGTCGTAGCCGTGACCCAGGCTCATCAGCAGCGCGCCGAGATTGGCGTAGCCCAGGCCCAGGGTGCGATAGCGGTAGGACAGCTCGGCAATCTTGCGCGAGGGGTACTGCGCCATCATCACCGAGATCTCGAGCGCGACCGTCCAGAGGCGGGTGGCATGTTCCAGTGCCGGAACATCGATCTCGCCGTCTTCCTTGCGGAAGCGCATCAGGTTCAGCGACGCCAGATTGCATGCCGTGTCGTCGAGGAACATGTATTCCGAGCACGGGTTCGAGGCGTTGATGCGCCCCGAGGTCGGGCAGGTGTGCCAGTCGTTGATCGTGGTGTCGAACTGCACGCCCGGATCGGCCGAATGCCAAGCTGCTTCGGCGACACGGTCCCAGAGCTCGGCCGCCTTCACCGTCCGAGCGGTCTTGCCGGTCGTGCGCTCGGTCAGCGCCCATTCGCGGTCGGCCTCGACCGCGCGCAGGAAGGCATCGGTCACGCGGACGGAGTTGTTGGCGTTCTGACCCGCGACCGTGGCATAGGCCTCCGACTGCCAATCGGCGTCGAAGGCGGGGAAGTCGATGTGGCGGTAGCCCTGCTTGGCGAACTGGATGACGCGCTGGATATAATTCTCGGGCAGCTCGGCGCGGCGCGCCGCCACGATCTCCCGGCGCAGCCGCGGATTTTCCTTCGGATCGAAGCCGTCGGCGCAGGCATCCATGACGGCATTGAGATGCCGGTTGGCCAAACGGGAGCCCGCGACCAGCGCCGCCACCTTCTGCTCTTCCAGCATCTTCCAGGAGATGAACTCCTCGATGTCCGGATGGTCGATATCGACCGTCACCATCTTGGCCGCGCGCCGCGTCGTGCCGCCCGACTTGATGGCGCCCGCCGCACGATCGCCGATCTTCAGGAACGACATCAGGCCCGACGACTTGCCGCCGCCCGACAGTTTTTCGTTGGCGCCGCGCAAGGCCGAGAAATTCGAGCCGGTGCCGGAGCCGTACTTGAAGAGGCGCGCCTCGCGGATCCAGAGATCCATGATGCCGCCTTCGTTCACCAGGTCGTCAGAGACGCTCTGGATGAAGCAGGCGTGCGGCTGCGGCCGCTCGTAAGAAGAAGAGGAGGGGTGCGAGGTGCCGTCGCGGTGATCGACGTACCAATGACCCTGACCCGGGCCGTCGATGCCGTACGCCCAGTGCAGGCCGGTGTTGAACCATTGCGGCGAGTTCGGTGCGCACATCTGCGCGGCCAGCATGAAGCAGTGCTCGGCATAGAAGGTCCGGGCGTCGTCTTCGCTGTCGAAGTAGCCGCCCTTCCAGCCCCAGTAGGTCCAGGCGCCGGCCATGCGATGGAAAACCTGCCGTACGCTGGTTTCGCCGCCGTAGTGCTGATCCTCGGGCAGGGCCGCGAGGGCCGCCTCGTCAGGCGCCGAGCGCCAGAGGAATTCCGGCACGTCACTTTCGGCGACCTTGACCAGGTGGCGGGCCACGCCGGCGCGGCGAAAATACTTCTGCGCTAGCACGTCGGCTGCGACTTGCGACCAATCGGCGGGCACGTCGATGCCGGTGTGGCGGAAGATGATGGTCCCGTCGGGATTGCGGATTTCGGAGTCGGCAGCACGGAACGCCATCCTTTCGAATGGCGATTCTCCTGCTTGCGTAAACCGACGCTCGAAGCGCATTGACCTGATCCCCCGTGCCCATTTCCCGTCTTGTGGTCCCGTCGCGGGAGGCGCTCGGTGGAAATCGAGCGCACACATATGGACACGGATCGATACTAAATTACAAAATCTTGTATGCGCAACTACATTTTGTAGACCAGTGTGTTGATGGTACTAGATGATGCAAAGTAGCAACACGTCATTTTGAGGGGCGAATCGCATGACGACGAACGACATGAAGCGCCCCAGGACATGCGTCACGTTGCGAGTCACAAGGCGCACGCGTACAAGCGGCGCCATGCATTTCGATCGAGTGGTTGGTTCATGATTCTCGGGACGTGGCTCTTCACAAAGATGCGCGGCGAACTCGTCGGCACCGATGACCAAGGCAATCGATACTTCCAGGACAAGCGCTTGATCGCCGGTCGCCGGCGCAAGCGCTGGGTCATGTACAACGGCGAAGCCGAAGCCTCGCGGGTGCCGCCCGACTGGCACGGATGGCTGCATTACACGACCGACACGCTGCCGCCGCAGGGCGGGTTGCCGCGCCAGGCTTGGCAGAAGGATCACCTGCGCAACCAGAGCGGCACTGATCACGCCTATCGCCCGCCGGGCTCCACCTTGGTGAGTGGCGGCGACAAGCCCAAGCCTCCATATGAGGCGTGGCGCCCGAGCTGACGGCGCCGGATAAAGAGAGCGGGAGACGGGCGTGGGTCGCAATATCGTCGAGACGATCGTTGGTGCACTGGTCCTCGTGGTGGCCGGCCTCTTCGTATTCTATGCCTTCGCGAAGTCCGACCGCACCGGTCCCGACGGCTACGAGGTGATTGCCCGGTTCGGTCGCATCGACGGCCTGAAGCGTGGCTCCGACGTCACCTTGAGCGGCGTGAAGGTCGGCACGGTCACGGGCTTCGACCTCGACAAGAAGAACTATCAGGCCGTCGTGCACCTGGCCTTGTCGTCCAGCGTGCAATTGCCGACCGACACCAACGCCAAGATCGTGAGCGAATCGCTTCTGGGCGGCATGGTGGTGGTGCTCGAGCCGGGCGCCGACAAGAAGATGATCGCGACGGGCGGCGAGATCTCCAACACCCAGGATTCGATCCCGCTCACCGAACTGATCGCCAAGTTCGTATTCGGTGGGACCAAGCCATGAACGCACGCGCGCCCAAGGACTCCCCGGTATGGCGGCAGTCGGACGGCAAGCCGGTGTCGTGCCTCGAAAAGATCAAAGTCCTGAACCAGAACATCCAGGAAATCGAAACCCTCTGCGCCGATGCGCTGGAGGATGGAGTCCTGATGGGATGCGACGCCAGCCAGATCAAGGAAGCCCTGCACGCGCTGATCGACGGCCTGCCGGATCCTCACGCCAAGAAGCAGTGATTGTGCGTATCGCGGCGGCCTTCGCGGCGCTCCTGACGGCCGCCAGTATCGCCGCGGGCACGGCCGCCGCGCAAACCTCCGGCACTCCTACCCTGCGCGCCATACCCGACGGTCCCGGCCCGGCGGTTGCCGAACTGCAGGGCCTCGACAAGGTGACGGCCCGCACCCAGCGTTTCTACGCCCCGATCGGCAAGTCGACGTCGTTCGGCACACTTGCGATCACGGTCGGCGACTGCCTGGTCAACACGCCAGATGCGCCGACCGATTCGGCCGCCTACCTCACCATCATCGACCACAAGCCCGGCCAGGCCGAGCAGAAGCTCTTCGCCGGCTGGATGTTCGCCTCGACGCCCTCGTTGTCGGCGCTCGACGACGGCGTCTACGACGTGCGGGTGTTGGCCTGCACCAGGGCGCAGGGATCCTCGCCGCCCGCCAGTTCGCGCTGAAAGGTGGCGGTCGCCTCGACCGCGTCTCCCAATATCGCCTTGAAGGTCTCGCGCGGCATTTCGATCGCGCCGAAGCTCCTGAGATGCTCGGTCATGAACTGGCAGTCGAGCAGGCGAAAGCCGCCCTTGATCAGGCGCGCCGCAAGATGGACGAGGGCGACCTTCGAGGCGTCGCGCTCGCGGCTGAACATGCTTTCGCCGAAGAAAGCCGCCCCTACCGACACGCCGTAGAGGCCGCCGACCAGCTTTCCGCCCAGCCGGCATTCGATGCTGTGGGCGTGGCCGCGTTGGAAGAGCTCGCCATAAAGGGCGAGGATGGGATCGTTGATCCAGCTCTCGGGATGGCCCGGCCGAGGCTCGGCGCAGGCGCGCATGACCTCGAGGAAGGCGGTGTCGGCGGTGACCTCGAAATGGCCGCCGCGCACGGTGCGGGCGAGGCGCTTGGACAGATGGAAGGCGTCGAGCGGCAGGACAGCGCGCAGTCGCGGGTCGAGCCAATAGAGCTTGGGATCGTCGCGGCGCTCGCCCATGGGGAACACGCCGATGCGATAAGCCTGCAGCAGGAGGTCGGGTGTGATCTCCAGCATCCGTCCACTACTTCTTGAGGCCGACCAGCTTCTCCAGCCAGTGGATGTCGTACTCGCCGTCGATGAATTCCTGCTCGCGGATGATGCGCTGCTGCAGCGGGATCGTGGTCTCGATGCCGCCGATCACGAATTCCTCGAGCGACCGGCGCAGCCGCATCAGGCACTCGTTGCGGCTGGGGCCGCTCACGATCAGCTTGGCGATCATCGAATCGTAGTAGGGTGGGATCGAATAGCCGGCATAGAGCCCGGAATCGACGCGGACACCGAGGCCGCCCGGCGGATGGTATTCGACCACCTTGCCCGGAGAGGGGGTGAAGGTGTCGGGATTCTCGGCGTTGATGCGGCACTCGATGGCGTGGCCCTGGATCTTGATGTCCGCCTGGGTGAAGGCGAGTTCCCCGCCGGCGGCGATGCGGATCTGCTCGCGCACCAGGTCGATGCCGGTCACCGCCTCGGTGATCGGATGCTCGACCTGCAGGCGGGTGTTCATCTCGATGAAGTAGAACTCGCCGTCCTGGAACAGGAATTCCATCGTGCCGGCGCCGCGATACTTGAGCTTGCGCACCGCGGCGGCGGCGAGTTCGCCGATCCGGTTGCGCTGCTCCGAATTGAGCGCGGGGGAGGGGGCTTCCTCGAGGACCTTCTGGTGGCGGCGCTGCAGCGAGCAGTCGCGCTCGCCGAGATGGACACCGCCGCCCTTGCCGTCGCCCAGCACCTGGATCTCGATGTGGCGCGGCTTGCCGAGGTATTTCTCGAGATACATCGAATCGTTGCCGAAGGCGGCCTTGGCCTCGACCCTCGCCATCGAGAACTGCTCGTTGGCGTCGTCAGCCGTTGCGATCACCTTCATGCCGCGTCCGCCGCCGCCGGCCACCGCCTTCACCAGCACGGGAAAGCCGATCTTGTTGCCGATCTCGACGATCTCCTCGACCGACGTCACCGGTCCGGGCGAGCCGGGGACCAGCGGCAGGCCGAGCTCCTTGGCCGTCTGCTTGGCCACGATCTTGTCGCCCATCATGCGGATGTGCTCGGCCGTCGGGCCGATGAAGGTGAAGCCGTGTGCTTCGCAGGCCTCGGCGAAACGGGCGTTCTCCGAGAGGAAGCCGTAGCCCGGATGGATGGCGTCGGCGCCGGCGATGGTCGCCGCCGACAGGATGGTCGGGATATTGAGATAACTGTCGCGCGCCGGCGGCGGGCCGATGCAGACCGATTCGTCGGCCAGCCGCACGTGCATGGCGTCGCTGTCGGCGGTCGAATGCACCGCCACGGTCTGGATGCCCATCTCGCGACAGGCGCGGTGGATGCGAAGCGCGATCTCGCCGCGGTTGGCGATCAGAACCTTGTCGAACACCGGCGGCACTCTTACTCGACGACCATCAACGGTTCGCCGAATTCCACCGGGTGGGCGTTGTCGATCAGGATCTGCGTGACCGTGCCGGCCTTGGGCGCCTTGATCGGGTTGAAGGTCTTCATCGCCTCGATGATCAGCAGGGTCTGGCCCGCGGTCACCTTGTCGCCGACATGCACGAATACGGGCTTGCCGGGCTCGGGCGACAGGTAGGCGGTGCCGACCATCGGCGACTTGACGATGCCGGGATGCTTGGAGGGGTCGCCTCCTGCGGCCGCTGCCGCGGCGGCCGACACGACGGCGGCGGGAACGACGGCTACCGGGGCTGCTTGCATCGGGGCGGGAGCAGCCGCGACGGCGGGGCGGGCCACCCGGATCTTGCGGTCGCCCTCGGCCATTTCGATCTCGCCGAGATTGGTCTCTTCGAGAAGCTTCGCCAGCTTGCGAATGAACTCGGTATCCATCTCGAACTTTGCCATTAAGGATCGCTCCGGAAAGAAGATCAGCGTTGGACCAGGCGGGTCGCCAGTGCCTGTAACGCCAGAAGGTAGCCCTGGATGCCGAGGCCCGCGATCACGCCGACCGCGGCCGGACTTATATAAGACCGGTGCCGGAAGCTTTCACGCTTGTAGATGTTGGAGATGTGGACTTCTACCGTGGGCAGTTCGGCTGCGTTCAGGGCATCCAGCAAGGCCACTGAGGTGTGGGTATAGGCGCCGGCATTGATGACGATGGCGCTGTTCTTCTCGCGCGCCGCCTGAATGAGGTCGACCAGTATGCCTTCGTGGTTGCTCTGGGCGAATTCGACGACAAGGCCCAGGCGCGCCGCTTCGATCCGGCACGCCTTTTCGACATCGGCCAGCGTCTCGCGGCCATAGATGTGCGGCTGCCGCTTGCCCAGCATATTGAGATTGGGCCCGTTGAGCACCAGCACCGGCTTCAGGGCCGATGGGCGCCGGGCGGCCTTTGCGGCCAAGCCTGCCTCCTCACCTTGCAAAGCGGGCCTTATAGCCTGAGGGCCTTCGCGCGGGCAAACAGCCGGTCGGAGAGGGTATCGAAGGCCCGGCGCTCCTCCGGGCTTAAAATCCCGTGCAGCCGGGCTTCATAATCGAGCGCCAGGGGCACGATCCGGGTGTGCATCGCGCGCCCGCGAGCGCTCAGTCGCAGCGAGGCGCGGCGGCGGTCGCTGCGGTCCGTGGCCCGCTCGACCAGCCCGCGCTTCATGAGGCCCGCGACCGCCCGGCTGACCGCCACCTTGTCCATGACGATGCGTTGACCCACATCGGAGGCGGTGAGCGGCGCGAACCGGCCCAGCGCCGCCATCACCCGCCATTGCGTGACGGTGAGTTCGAACGGGCCGGCATAGAGATCGTGCAGCGATTCGCTCACCAGCTGGGCCAGGACGGAGAGCCGGTAGGGGAGGAAATTCTCCAGTTCGAGTGTCTGTTTTGGCGCTTGCGGAGCGGATGGCATAATAGTTACATTTGAAACTAATTCAGGCTCGCGGTCAATTCGGGAGGTCTCCATGGCAAGCATCAGCGCCCCCAAGTCCCTTGAAGCCGACACGATCAACCCGATGGGCACCGACGGCTTCGAGTTCGTCGAATACACCGCGCCCGACCCCGCAGCCCTTGGCGCCCTGTTCGAGAGCATGGGCTTCGTGAAGGTGGCCAGGCACCGCTCCAAGGATGTGTCCCTGTTCCGCCAGGGCGACGTGAACTTCATCGTCAATGCCGAGCCCGACAGCTTCGCGCAGGGCTTTGCCCGCGTGCATGGCCCGTCGATCTGCGCCATTGCCTTCCGCGTGAAGAACGCGGCCTTCGCCTACAAGCGCGCGCTCTCGCTCGGCGCCTGGGGTGTCGAGAACAAGGTCGGGCCGATGGAGCTCAACATCCCGGCGATCAAGGGCATCGGCGACTCGCTGATCTACCTGGTCGATCGCTACGGCGAGCGCGGCAGCATCTACGACGTCGACTTCGAATTCCTGCCTGGTGTCGGGCACAATCCGGCGGGTGTCGGCCTCACATACATCGATCACCTGACGCACAACGTGCATCGCGGCCGCATGGACGAGTGGTCGTCGTTCTACGAGCGCCTCTTCAATTTCCGCGAGATCCGCTACTTCGACATCGAAGGCAAGCTGACCGGCCTCAAGTCCAAGGCGATGACCAGCCCGTGCGGCAAGATCCGCATCCCGATCAACGAGAGTTCCGACGACAAGTCGCAGATCCAGGAATATCTCTCGGCCTATCACGGCGAGGGCATACAGCACATCGCGCTGGGCACCGGCGACATCTACGAGTCGGTCGAGGCGCTCAAGCTCAAGGGCGTGCCGTTCCAGGACGTGCCCGACACCTATTATGAACAGGTCGATGCGCGCCTGCCGGGGCACGGCGAGAACCTGCAGCGCATGTCGGCCGACCGCATCCTGATCGACGGCGCGCCGACCAAGGGCGGTGGGCTGCTGCTGCAGATCTTCACGCAGACCGTGATCGGTCCGATCTTTTTCGAGATCATCCAGCGCCGCGGCAACGAAGGCTTCGGCGAGGGCAATTTCCGCGCGCTCTTCGAATCGATCGAAATGGACCAGATCCGTCGCGGCGTGCTGAAGGCATAAGAAACAACAAGGAGGAAACCATGGCCAAGAACTGGATTCCGCTACGCCAGCTTGAAGGCACGGCGTCACGGCAGGCCCACGTCCGCCTGCCCGAGGGCACCTACGAGCGCGAGATCAGCAAGGAGGGCTTCTTCGGGCCGTCCGCGCAGTTCCACCACAAGCACAAGCCGACCGACTGGGTGGAGTTCGACGGCGCCATCCGGCCGCGCGCCTTCGACCTCAACAAGCTCGTCAGCGGCAAGCAAAGCCCGTGGAATTCCGAGCTGGTCATGAACAACGCGCACCTGCAGATGCGCATCTGGAAGCTCGACAAGCCGATGACCGAGCTCGCCCGCAACAGCGACGGCGACCAGTTGCTGTTCATCCACGAGGGCGAGGGCGCGCTGTTCTGCGACTATGGCCATCTCGACTATCGCGACGGCGACTATCTCGTGATCCCGCGCGGCACGATGTGGCGTCTGTCGCCGGCCAAGGCCACGATGGTGCTGATGGTCGAGGCGACCAACGACCACTTCACGCTGCCCGACAAGGGTATCGCCGGCCGGCACGCGCCCTTCGATCCGGCGATGCTCGACACGCCGCGTCTCAACGATGCGTTCAAGGCGCAGCAGGACGAGCGGACCTGGAAGGTCTCGGTGAAGCGCCGCAACCAGCTTTCGACCGTGACTTTTCCGTTCAATCCCCTCGATGCGGTGGGCTGGCACGGCGACCTCAGCGTGGTGCGGATCAACTGGCGCGACCTGAGGCCGATCATGAGCCACCGTGTGCATTTGCCTCCTTCGGCGCATACGACGTTCATGGCCGGCCGCTTCGTCGTCTGCACTTTCGTGCCGCGGCCACTCGAGAGCGATCCGGAGGCGCTGCGCCTGCCGTTTTTCCACAACAACGACGATTTCGAGGAGATCATCTTCTATCACAAGGGCAGCTTCTTCAGCCGCGACAACATCCATCCGGGCATGATGACGGTGCATCCGTCGGGCTTCACGCACGGCCCGCATCCCAAGGCGTTCAATGCCGCGACGAAGGGCGGCAAGACCGAGACCGACGAGGTCGCCGTCATGATCGACACGCGCGATGCCGTCGACGTGGCCGCCATGCCGGCAGGCGTCGAGTTCGAGGGCTACGTGAAGTCGTGGCGTCCTGCCGAGATGAAGCAGGCGGCCGAATAATGAAGCTTGCCAGTCTGAAAGAGGGGGGCCGCGACGGCACCCTGATCGTGGTCGACAAGGAGCTGAAGCGCGCGGTGCGGGCGACCGGCATCGCGCCGACCCTGCAGAAGGCGATCGAGGACTGGGCGAACCTGTCGCCCAGGCTTGCAGCGCTGGCCGAGGAGCTGCGCGACGACAAGGCCGTCGGCTCCTTCGAGCTCGACACCAAGGCGCTCGCGGCGCCGTTGCCGCGCGCCTATCAATGGGCCGACGGCTCGGCTTACGTCGTCCATGTCGAGCTGGTGCGCAAGGCGCGTGGCGTGGAGATGCCGCCGTCCTTCTGGACCGATCCCTTGATGTACCAGGGCGGCTCGGACTCCTTCACCGGCTGCAACGACGAGATCGAGATGGAAGACGAGGCCTGGGGCATCGACTTCGAGGGCGAGATCGGCGTCATCGTCGACGACGTGCCGATGGGCATTTCGGCAGAGGCTGCGCGAAAGCACATCAAGCTGATCACGATCCTGAACGACGTCTCGCTGCGCAACCTGATCGTGGGCGAGCTTGCCAAGGGCTTCGGCTTCTTCCATGGCAAGCCCGCGACGGCCTTTGCGCCTGTTGCCGTCACGCCCGAGGAACTGGGCAAGGCCTGGGACGGCGGCAAGCTCGACCTGCCGCTGATCTCGACCTTGAACGGCAAGGAGTTCGGCCGTCCCAACGCGGCGACCGATCTCACCTTCGACTTCGCTCAGCTGATCGCTCATGCGGCCAAGACGCGCCATCTGGAGGCGGGGACGGTCGTCGGCTCCGGTACGGTGGCCAACCGGGATGCGGGCGTCGGCTGCTCGTGCATCGCCGAGCGGCGGGTACGCGAGACGATCGAAAATGGCAAACCCGTTACACCCTTCATGAAGTTCGGCGACCATGTCCGCATCGAGATGTTCGATGCCAGCGGCACGTCGATATTCGGCGCCATCGACCAGATGGTTGTGAAGTACGATCCGCCTGCTTAAAGCGTTTCCGCAGGTGCATAGTTTCCGTGCCGGAAACGCTTTATGGTCGCCGGCGGAGGCGTCGTCATGAAGCTCATCGGCTATTTCCGCTCGTCGGCGGCGTTTCGCGTGCGCATCGCACTCAACCTGAAGGGCATCGACGTCGACCACGCGTCACGCCATCTGCGCCGGGGCGAGCAGTCGCACCCCGACTATGTCGCGATCAACCCGCAGAAGCTGGTGCCGGCGATGATCCTCGATACAGGCGAGGTGCTGACTCAGTCGATGGCGATCCTTGAATATCTCGAGGAAACGCATCCCGTGCCGCCGATGCTGCCGAAGGACCCGATCGGGCGCGCCCGCGTGCGCTCGCTGGCGCTGATCGCGACCGCCGACATCCATCCCATCCAGAACCTGCGCGTGATGGCGTACTTGCGCGAAAAATACGAGCAATCGGAGGAGGGCGCCTTCGCCTGGTCGCGACACTGGATCGAGACCGGCTTCGACGCCTACGAGGCATCGGTGGCCACCGATCGCCGCACCGGCCTCTACAGCCACGGCGACCAGCCGACCATGGCGGACATGTGCCTGGTGCCGCAGGTCTTCAACGCCGGCCGCTTCAAGGTCGACATGAAGCGCTATCCTACGATCCAGCGCATCTACGATACGTGCATGAAGCATCCGGCATTCGATGCCGCCCAGCCGTCCCGGCAGCCGGACGCCGAAGCATGAAAAAAGGCGCGGTCTTCGCCGCCATCGCCATCGTGCTGGTCGGTGCCGGCGTGGCGGCACTGCCGCTCGCCCAGCAATATGTGGCCGGCCAGATCAAGACGCAGATCGAGCGCGAGGGCGCCGTTTCGGTCGGCGACGTCGAGGTCGGTCTTCTCGACCGGCGCCTGACGTTCCACGATCTGCGCGCCCGCCAGATCAATGGCCTGTCGGCCAAACGCTGGGAGGCGACCGGGCTGGCCTGGCCGCTCGGCGAGCTGCTGCGGGGGCGGACGCCGGTCACCGGATTCCGCCTCGGCGATCCTTTCAAAGCCGATCGCGTCGAAGTGAGCGGCCTGCGCATCGCTGCCAGCGGCGACCAGAGCTGGACGTTCGGCACCGTCATCCTGGAAGGCCTCGATCTGGCCCGCTTCGACGCCGACATCCTGCCCGGCCCTTTTCAGGCCGGTGCGCTCGGGGCTCGGCTGCTGAAGGCGCTGGCCTTGCGCCGGTTCGAGGAACGCGACGTGATCTACACGGCGCCGTTCTCGGCGAACACCGTGGGCTTCCTGCAGCTCACCGGCGAGAACTACGATCACGGCAAGCTCGGCACCTTCGCGCTGGCACATCTCGAAGCCACCGCCAGATCGGCGACCGAACCGTCTTTCGCGCTGGGCGACGTCAAGGCGTCCGGCATCGACGTCGACCAGATACTGACGTCGATGTCCCAGCCGTCCTGGCGGCCCGGAATGCCGCTCGGCCGGCTGAAGGTCGAGCATGTGCGTGCAACCGGCTTCGGCGGAGAGCTGTTCGCGCGCTACGGCATCTCGCTCGGCAGCATCGGCATCGACACGACGCATGAAGGCGCCGACGTCAGCCGGACGGTGACGAAGGTCGAGGGCTTCGTGATGGTGCCGCCGTCGCGCGGCATCGAAGGCCTGCAGACGCGGCTCGTGATGGCGGCTATGGGGCTGAAGGAGCTGAAGCTCGCCCTGGAATGCAACGCCAAGGAAGACCGGCCGAAAGGCCAGGTGTCGCTCGATCGCTGCGCCTTGACCGGCGACGATCTCGGCGAGCTCAATCTGACCGGCAGGCTGGTGAATGCCGATGCGATTTTCTGGCGGGCGATCGACAGCGGCAACGCCGCGGCGTTCTACGGCACGAAGACGGCGCTCGGCGAGGCCAGGTTCGTCCTGGCCGACAAGGGCCTGCTCGAGCGCACGATGAAGGCGATCGCGGCGACGTCGGCCCGGACACCTGCCGCGACACGCGCCAAATTGGCCCTGGAGATCAAGCGCTATCAGCCGCCCAACGTGCTGATCACTGAGGACATGACCAAGCTGCTCGAGACCGTCGCGCGCTTCGTCGAGACGGGCGGCACGCTCGCCCTCGATGCGAAGCCGGACCCGCCGTTCGGCCTCGACAAGGTCCCGTACCTGCAGCAGCCCGGGCCCGACCTCGTGAGCCTGCTCGGGATAACGGCGTCGGTGGTGCCCTAGGAGCCCTTGCGGGCGTCGGCGATCAGCTGCTTCAGCGCAGGCGCTTCGATGGCGCCGGGCACGAACTGCTTGCCGATCACGAAGGCCGGCGTTCCGCGCACGCCGAGGTCCTGGGCGAGCGCCATGTTGCGGTCGATGATGGCCTTGATCTTCGGATCGTCCATGTCGGCCTTGAGCCTGGCCACATCGATGCCGACGGAAGCGGCGATCTCGAAGATGCGGTCGGCGTCGAGCTTGGCGTTGTTCGTCATCAGCGCGTCGTGGAACGCCTCGTACTTGCCCTGCTTGATCGAGGCCAGCGCCGCTACGGCGGAGATCTTCGACGCCTCACCCAGGATCGGCAGGTCCTTGTAGACGAGGCGCACGTTGCCGTCCGAGGCGAGCACGGATTTGACCGCCGTGTGAGCCTTCTTGCAGTACGGGCACTGGTAGTCGCTGAACTCGACGATGGTGACGTCGCCCTTGGGATTGCCGATGACCGGCGTCTCGGGGTCCTGCAGCAGGGCCGACTGCTGCTGCTGGATCGCCTTGACCGCCTGCGTGTCGCGCTGGTTGTCCTGCTTGCGCTCGAGCTCCTGCATGGCCTCGACCAGCACTTCCGGATTGGCCATCAGGTAGGCGCGGATGTTGCGGCCGAGCGCGGGATTTCCGGCGTCGTCGGGAGCGGGCGAGGTTGCGATCTCGATCGGCGAGGTGGCGCGGGCGGCCACGAAAGCGGCGCCGGCCACGAGGGCCCCGCAGAGGATGAGAAGGATGGAACGCATTGTATTGATCTCCAAACTACTTGCGTGGCCGCGTCTTGATATAGGCCTGAATGTCCTGGGCGCGCTGCCACGCCGGCGTGCCGGCCGGCAGCTGGTGCACCGCGGCGGCGGCGTGCGCCTGCGCCTCGGCACGCTGGCCACGAATGATTGCCATCTCCGCGCGGGTAAGCGAAGTCATGCCTTCGTTACCCATCCGTGAATAGGCCGTTCCCTCGAGCCGCCAGAGCTCGAAGCTGTCGGCTTCGCCCTGCTGCACGGCGAGGTCGAGATTGCGCACCGCCTCGCGGTCGGCGTCGGGCTTGTTGGTCTCGATCAGCGCACGGGCGAAGTCGACCTTGATGATGCCCGCGGCTGGCGCCAGCTGGACGGCGCGCCGGTAGGAGGGCACGGCGTCGGCGGGCCGCCCGTTCTCGAACAGGATCTGGCCGCGCAGCTCATGGAAATAGGGGTCGTTCGGCCGCTCTTTCAACAGGCCATCGAGCGTGAGCAGCGCCGAGCCGATCGTGCCCTTGCGATAGAGCGCGATGGCGCGGGCATAGCGCGCCGGGATCGCGCGATCGCCTTCGGCGTAGCGCGACAGGGCGGCATCGGGCGCGGTGAAGCCGATCAGCTTGGCGATCATGCGCTGGTGCAGCTCGATGAACTGCGGCGGATCGGGCACGTCGCGATAGGGCGAACGCTGGGCGGCATCCTCGAAGGTGGCGATACGATCGGGCGTCAGCGGATGGGTCGTGAGATAGGGCGTGCTGACGCGGCCGATCGTCAGCCGCTCCTGGCGCTCCAGTATATGGAGGAATTCGACCGTGCCCTTCGGCGACTCGTGGGCGCGCTCGAGAAAGGTGATCGCGGCCTGGTCGGCCGATGATTCCTGCGTTTGGGAATAGCGCAGGAACGACGACATCGATCCCGGGATGCCCTGTCCGCCGGGGCCGGTCACGCTGCCACCACCACCGCCACGGCCGCCGCCCGCGATCCCGCCACCGACGGCGGCGGCGCCGCCCAGCAGAGTCTCGAGGATCTGCATCGTGCTGAGGTTGCGCAGCTCCTCCTGCTGGCGGGCGAGGTGACCGCCGGCGATATGGCCCGTCTCATGGGCCAGCACGCCGATCAGCTGGTTGGGCCGTTCGGTGCGCATCAGCAGGCCGGTGTTGATGAATATCCGCTGGCCGCCGGCCACGAAGGCGTTGAGGCTGTTGTCCTGGACGATCATGATCGCGACCGCTTCGGGATCGAGTCCCGCCACCCGCCAGATCGGCGTAATGAAGGTGCGGATGGTGCTCTCGATCTCGGCGTCGCGGATCAGACTGGGTTGACCGCGCTGCGCAAGAGCGGCACGACACGGCCCCAGCGCGAGAAGCGCGAGGCAGAAGAGGGTGATGATGCGTTTGAACAGGTGCGGCACGGGTACCGGGCAAGCTAGGAACAGGGGCGCACGGCGTCAATTGCGCCTGGCGGTTGCGGCGATGTTTTTGCTGGCCGCTTGTGGCGGAAATGAGGACGCCCAGCGCAACCTGGAGAACCCGTCGGGATCGGTCCAGAACAAGTCGGGCCTGAGCGACCTGCTGCGCGGCGGCGCCAAGTTTGCGGCGGCCTCGGCCGACGAGAGCCTGGCCGCCGAGATCGGCCGCGACGTCCTGCAGAACGGCGGCAACGCCACCGACGCCGCAGTCGCAATGTATTTTGCTATGGCCGTGACTCTGCCGTCCGCGGCGGGTCTCGGCGCCTCCGGTGCCTGCATCGTCCATGACGCCAAGACGAGGGCGGGCGAGGCTTTCGTGTTCGCCCCCCAGGCGGCGCCCGGCGCGATCAACGGCGTCTCCTTCATGGTCCCCGGCGGCCCACGCGCCATCACCCTGATGCAGATTCGCCACGGCAAGATGCGCTGGGAGCAGTTGTTGGCGCCGGCCGAACGGCTGGCACGCGGCGGCTTCCCCGTGCCGCGCGCCTTGTCGCGCGATCTGCAGGTGGGAGCGCCCCTGCTCGGCGCCGATCGCGAGGCACGGCGCATCTACGGCAAGGGCACAGGCACGGCGATCACCGAGGGCGATGTCTGGGCGCCGCTCGATCTCGCGGCCAGCATCGGCGTGCTGCGCCAGCGCGGCGGCCCCGACTTCTTCACGGGCAACTTCGCGCGCCTGATGTCGGATCAGATCGCGTCGATCGGCGGCAGCCTGCCGCTCGAGACCTTGCGCAACGCGATTCCGAAGGCCGGTCCGCCCGACAGCGACAACAACGGCGGCTACAAGGTCTACGTGGCGCCGGCGCCGCTGGCGGGCGCCAGTGCGCTCGCGGGATGGCGCAACCAGCCCGCACCCTCGACCGCGGTGCCGACCGACTCCGGTGGCATCTCCGGTTTCGCGGCCGTCGACGCGGACGGCAACGCGACGGCTTGCAGCCTGTCGATGGGTCAGTTGTTCGGCACCCGCATCATCGTGCCCGGCACCGGCATCCTGCTGGGCGCCATGACGGCCGACAGCGCGGCCGTCAGTCCCGTCGTGATCGGCAATCCGAACAACGGCGAGTTCCGCTTCGCCGGTGCCGGCGGCGGCGGACCGGGTGCGGCCTATGCCACGGGCGCGGTCGCGCGCCAGGCGATCGAACGCGGCCAGATGGTCGGCAATATCCTGGACGCGCGCCGCGGACAGGGCGGCTACGTCAACGCCATCGCCTGTCCCGACGGCATCCGCAGCTATGGCGGCTCGTGCAACACGGGCATCGACAAGGCGGGCTCGGGCCTCGCCCTCATCACCCAGCCGCGCTGAGCAGCGCGCCCAGGCATCCAGGATAATGGCACCCAAGGTCTCGCGCCGCTCCGAGGCGGTCGATCCGTTCATCGTGATGGACGTGATGGCGGCCGCCGCCGAGAAGGAGGCGGCGGGCGACACGGTCATCCATCTCGAGGTCGGCCAGCCCAGCACGCCGGCACCGAAGGGTGCGCTCGCGGCGGCACACGCCGCACTCGACGCCGACCGCATCGGCTACGCCGCGGCGCTCGGCATGCCGGCGCTGCGCGAGCGCATCGCGCGGCACTATCGCGAGTTCTACAATGCCGAGGTGGCACCCGAGCAGGTCGTCGTCACGACGGGGTCATCCGGCGGTTTTCCCCTGGCCTTCCTGGCGAGCTTCGACGCGGGCGATCGTGTGGCGCTCGCGGCCCCGGGCTATCCCGCCTATCGCAACATCCTGTCGGCGCTGCATCTGGAGGCCGTCGACCTGCCGACCTCGGCCGAGGATCGCTTCCAGCCCACGGTCGCGGCGCTCGAGAAAGCCCATGGCAACGGCAAGCCGCTCGCCGGGCTGATCGTGGCCAGCCCCTCCAATCCGACTGGCACGATGGTGACGCGCGCCGAGCTCGCGGCGCTCGCCGAATGGTGCGACGGGCACGACGTGCGGCTGATCTCCGACGAGATCTATCACGGCATCGTCTACGAGGGCGAAATGACCTCGGCGGTCGAGGTCTCCGACCATGCCGTTGTGGTGAACAGCTTCTCGAAGTATTTCTCGATGACCGGCTGGAGGGTCGGCTGGCTGGTCGTGCCGCCGGAACTCGTGCGGCCGATCGAGCGGCTGGCG
>OUNM010041395.1_pt1 | contig 22612 bp, 22 predicted proteins | sample 1769961 | NCBI WGS metagenome assembly OUNM01 (sample SAMEA3914820, study PRJEB12502) | metagenome | biome: forest; material: soil | place: USA | collected 2012-03-12 | depth 0.3 m | reverse complement strand
GTCCTCCGAGTTCAACCTCGTCAGTACCGTTCCGATGAAGTCGATGGGCAAGCACGCGCTGCGCGGCGTGCCCGACCCCGTAGAGGTCTTCACGCTTCCGGACTAGTCAGACGAGGCTCTTCCAGCCTTCGATCCAGGCGAGCGCCTCTTCGTCGGGCAGTGGCTGCGTCGAGGCATCGACCTCGAGCCGCTCGCCGACCTTCTTGGCGCCGCACAGCTCGAGGACCTTGTCGACCTTCTTGCCGCCACCGCAGAATGTGTCCTGGTAGGTCATGTCGCCCAGCGCGATCACGCCGTAGCGATGGCCCGACAGATCGGGACGCTCGCGCTCCAGCGTTTCGGCCAGCGGCAGGATGTTGGTCGGGATATCGCCCGAGCCGTGCGTGGCGCAGATCGCCAGCAGCACGTCGTGCGCCTCGAGGTCGGCCTTGCTCGCGGCTTTGTCGGTGACGTCGACGGCGTGGCCCGCGTCTTCCAGCACGGGCTTCAGGGCGTCGGCCACCATCTGGGCATTGCCGGACTCGGTGCCGACTAGGATTAGAATGCTTGCCATGCCAGTCTGTTTGCCATGGAAGAAACGCCCGTGCTAGCCGCCGTACAGAGCGGCGTACTGACACTGACCCTGAACCGTCCGCAGCGCCTGAATGCGATGAGCCAGCCGCTGATTGCGGCGCTGCGCGAACAGATTGCCCGGGCGGCGGGCGACAGTGCGATCCGTGCCGTCCTGCTGACCGGTGCCGGCCGCGGCTTCTGTGCCGGCGCCGACCTCGCGGGCGGCGGCACCGGCGCAATGGACACCGACGGCCGGCCCGATCTCGGCGCGGTCATGGAAAGCGCCTACAATCCGCTGATCCGCTCGATCCGCGATTTGCCCAAGCCGGTGATTGCCGCGGTGAACGGCGTGGCCGCGGGCGGCGGCGCCAACCTGGCGCTCGCTTGCGACATCGTGCTGGCCGCGCGCTCGGCCCGCTTCGATCAGGCCTTCGTGCGCATCTCGCTGATCCCCGACTTGGGCGGCACCTGGTTCCTGCCGCACGCCGTAGGCGATGCGCGGGCTCGCGCCTTGGCGATGCTCGGCACATCGGTGCCGGCGGAAGAGGCCGAGCGCATGGGCATGGTCTGGCAGGTGATCGACGACGCCGACCTGATGGCCGAGGCGATCAAGCTGGCGCGGAAGATGGCCGCCGGCCCGACGCTGTCCTACGCCGCGATCAAGCAGGCGATGAATCACGCCGGTACCAACTCGTTGGACCAACAGCTCGACCTCGAGCGCGACAGCCAACGCGCTTTGGGGCGGAGCGCCGACTTCAAGGAGGGCGTCGCGGCCTTCCTCGCCAAGCGTGCCGCCAACTTCACGGGACGATAAGACATGGCTTACGAGAAGATCCTGCTGACGCGCGACGAGGGCCTCGCCACCATCACGCTGAACGCGCCGGATCGGCTGAACGCCGTGTCGCGCAAGATGATCGCCGAGATCAAGCTGTGCTGGGAGGAGCTGGCCGCGGACGACACCGTGCGCGCCGTGCTGCTGACCGGCGCGGGCCGCGGCTTCTGTGCCGGCGCCGACCTGGCCGATCCCGACCGGGAGGCGAGCGCCACCGCCGACTCGGGCGCCGCGCTCGACAAGTTCTTCAATCCCGTGATCCGCGCCATGCGGTCGATCCCCAAGCCCGTGGTCTCCGCGGTGAACGGTGTTGCGGCCGGTGTCGGCATGAGCTTCGCGCTTTCCTCCGACATCGCCATTGCGGGCAAGTCCGCCTCATTCCTGCAGGCCTTCGCACGCATCGGCCTGCTGCCCGACGGCGGCAGCACCTGGTTCCTGCCGCGCCTGGTGGGCGACCAGCGCGCCCGGGCGCTCGCAATGCTGGCGCCGCAGATTTCCGCCGAGCAGGCCAAGCAATGGGGGCTGATCTGGGACGTGGTCGAGGATGCCGCGCTGATGCAGACCGCGACGGACATCGCGCGCAAGCTGGCTGAAGGGCCGACGCTGGCGCTGGCGCGCATCAAGGATGCGCTCAACCAGTCGACCGGCAACGACCTGTCGACACAGCTCGACGTCGAACGCGACGCTCAACGTCAGCTCGGCAGAAGCGACGACTTCAAGGAAGGCGTCGCGGCCTTCCTCGCCAAGCGCCGGCCTCAGTTCAAAGGTAAATAAGGAAACGACCATGACCACGCCGCATAAGGAAATCACCTCGGGCCTCAAGTTCCCGGAAGGCCCGATCGCCATGCCCGACGGCTCGGTGATCCTGGTCGAAATCGCGCGCGAGACGCTGACCCGCGTCATGCCTGACGGCAAGCAGCACATCATCGCCAAGCTGGGCGGCGGGCCGAACGGCGCGGCCGTCGGACCGGGCGGCAAGATCTATGTCTGCAACAACGGCGGCTTCAACTGGATCGAGCGGCCCGATGGCCGCCTGTTCCCGGGCACGCAGCCCGCCTCCTACAAGACCGGCGCGATCCAGGTCGTCGATCCGGAGACCGGCAAGTTCGAGACGCTCTACGACTCCTGCGACGGACGGAAGCTGAATGGCCCGAACGATCTCGTGTTCGACAATTCTGGCGGCTTCTGGTTCACCGATCTCGGCAAGACGCGCGAGCACGACAACGACCGCGGCGCGGTCTACTACGCCCGCGCCGACGGCTCGAAGATCGAGCAGAAGGTATTTCCGCTCGAGCGTCCCAACGGCTGCGGCCTCTCGCCCGACGAGAAGACGCTCTATGTCGTGGAGACGCCGACCGCGCGCTGCTGGGCCTTCGAGCTTTCGGCGCCCGGGGTCATCAAGGATGCCAACGGTCCCTATCGCGGCGAGAAGGGCCGCGTGATCGCGGGCCTTGGCGGCTACCAGATGTTCGATTCGCTGGCCGTCGATTCGGCGGGCCACATCTGCGTGGCTACGCTGATCACCGGCGCCGTCTCCGACATCTCACCCGACGGCAAGGATGTGATGCAATACAAGCTGCCCGATCCGATGGTCACCAATGTCTGCTTCGGCGGAAAGGAGCTGCGCACGGCCTTCGCCACGCTCTCCATGACCGGCAAGCTGGTGAGCTTCGAGTGGCCGCGGCCGGGCCTGAAGCTCAACTACTTGAACAAGTAGCGCTCGTGCTCTAGCCTCGGACCGTTGCAGTAGGGCGCATCGGCGCATGCCGAAGGGGCTATGCCCACCTACGTCACGTCAACCATAGCTGCGCCCATGCCGAACTTCGAGAATCTCCGCAAGCAGGCCAAGCTCTATCTGCGCTGGCATCGCGATGGATACCATCCCGTTGCTGCGCAGATCAGGGCTGTCCTGCCGCGCTTCAGCGCCCTCAGGGACCGCGAGGTGCTGGCGGCCGACTTCAAACTGGGCGACGCCCAGGAGATGGTCGCGCGTCAATCGGGATTCGAAAGCTGGCAGGCGCTCAAGACAGGAGTGAACGCCATGGCAAGCACCGCATCAGCACCTCAAACGCCCACCATCACGCGGACCGAAGCCCAGCTCTTCGTCGCCGACATCCAGGCATCGTGCGACTTCTTCGTCGGGAAGCTCGGCTTCACGGTCGTTTTCACCTACGGCAAGCCGGCCTTTTATGCGCAAGTCGAACGCGGCGAGGCACGGCTAAATCTTCGGCTGGTCTGCGAACCGGTCTTCGTCGGAGACATCCGCGAACGCGAAGATCTGTTGTCGGCGTCGCTGACTCTGGAGTCCGCCGCGGCGCTCAAGCAGCTCTTCCTGGAGTTCCAGGCGGCGGGCGCGGCCTTCCATCAGACCCTGAAGACCGAACCGTGGGGCGCACGCACGTTCGTCGTGCGCGATCCCGACGGCAACCTGCTGTTGTTCGCGGGGCCGGCCGATTAGCCCTTCGCGAGGCCGCGGACCTCACGGCTCGCCACGGCCTTGCCGCTCGCATAGCTCTCGTGGTTGGCATCGACGTCGGACAGCTTGTAGCGGTAGTTCACCATCATGCCGTAGGCCTGCTTCAGGCCGTTGGCGCTGGTGTCGCCCAGCCAGTTGAGCCGCTCGACGATCGCGCCGTTGCCGAGATGGAAATGGGCGACCCGGTCGAGCGCCCGGCCCCTGTCGTCGGTGCCGGTGAGGTAGCGCGCGGCGAGCCGGCACAGGATCGGACGCAGCGCCTTGTCGATCGCCGGCACGGTCCACCAGTTTGGACGGTCGAGCAGGCGGCGTACCGCGATGGCGCCCTGCGCCTCGTCGATCACCGGAATCAGCGAGGTGATCTCGGCCTGCGTAAGCACAGCATCGCCCTCGGTCTTCAGCCGCTCGTCGATATGGCGGCGCAGGCCGGGGATCGGCGAGAGGGTGGCGAAGTCGCGGATGTTCGGCAGGTCGCGCGCCAGCTGCTCGGCCACGCGCTTGATCAGGAAGTTGCCGAAGCTGATGCCGGCCAGACCCTGCTGGCAGTTGGAGATCGAATAGAAGATCGCGGTGTTGGCGCGGCCCGCGTCGCTGGTCTCCGCGCGCGCGTCGAGCAGGCGCTGCACATTGCCGGCGAGCCCGTCGACCAGCGCCACCTCGACGAAGATCAGCGGCTCTTCCGGCATGCGCGGATGGAAGAAGGCAAAGCAGCGCCGGTCCGAGTCGAGCCGGTTCTTGAGGTCGCGCCACGAGCGGATCGCGTGCACGGCCTCGTAGGCCACCAGCTTCTCGAGCAGCGCGGCCGGCGCGCGCCAGTCGATACGCACGAGATCGAGGAAGGCCACGTCGAACCAGGCGCCGAGCAGCGGCCGCAGGTCGTCGCTCAGCATGCGCGCAGCGGGATCGGTCTTGCCGAGCGCAAGCAGTTCGGCGCGCAGGTCGACCACGAACTTCACGCCCTGCGGCACGCCCACGAACTCGCGCATCAGCCGCACCGCCGGTGCCTCCAGTGCGCCGGCGAGAGCGCGGGGCGGCTGCTTGGAGGAACGCCACGCGTCGACCTTCGCCATCGCGGCTTCCCGCGGCAGGCCGTAATCCCGCGCGAGCGTCAGCAGGAACTTCCTGCGGCCATCGGGGGAGAGCGAGAGATAGGCCTGCCCCAGTTCCGCCGCGCGGGCCCGCCGTGCCGTCTCGCCGCCCTTGCCCTCGAGGCAGGCGTCGATGCGGCTCTTGAGGCGCGGGATGTCGTCGTCGGGAAGGTCGGGCCGGAGCGGTGCGCCCACGACCTCGCGGGCGCCACGGGCGGTTTCGATGAAGGCGTTGCGCAGGCGTTCGAGCGTGCGGCCGGCGGTATTGGAGAATGGAAGTGCCATCGCCGTATTATGTCATGCCGACCGTGTCACTCCAGTGGCGCGCGTGAACACGCCTTCACCGTCCGGTTCAGCCGCTTCGTGGCGGTGCCGCATCGAACAACGGCCCAGCGCTGACCGCTGTCGCGCGCTCGATCTCGAGCATGCGGCGCTTGGTCGACACGCCGCCGTTGGCCGAGAAGCCGCCCATCTTGCCGTCGGCGCCCAGCACGCGATGGCAGGGCACGATGATGGCGACCGGATTCTTGCCGAGCGCCTGGCCCACTTCGCGCGATTCGTGCGGCACTCCCAGCCGCTTGGCAATTTCGCCGTAGGTCATGGTCTGGCCGGGGGGGATGGTGCGCGCCACGTCGTAGACCTTGCGATGGAATTCGGGCGCCGCTGCAAGGTCGAGTGCGATGTCGCCCAGATCGGTGGTTCCGTCCTTGAGCAGCGCAAGCACCTTGTCGATCGCGTGTTGCACGTCGGGCGGCGGAGCGGCCTCCTTCGCCTGGGTCCAGCGCCGCTGCACGCGCGATCGCGTGGCCGCCGCGCTCGCCTCGGGCAGCTGGAGTCCGGCGATGCCCTTGTCGCTCCAGGTGATGCCGCAGACGCCGATCGGCGTCTCGAACAGCGCGAAGCTCCGGTCGCTCATGCACGCGATATGGTGCCAGCCACTCGGGAGGTCAAGCCGCTCCGCTCAGGCGGCGCGGCGGTCGAGCCGGCCCATCTCTTCCTTGACCAAGGAGCGATAGGGACCCTCGCGGTGCAGCAGTTCCTCGGGCGCCCCATCCTGCACCGTGCGGCCGCGGTCCAGGACCACGATGCGATCGAAGCTGCGCAGGGTCGAGAGACGATGGGCAATGGCGATCACGGTGCGGCCCTGCATCAGCCGGTCGAGGGCCTGGCGGATCTGTTCTTCCGAACGGCTGTCGAGCGACGAAGTCGCTTCATCGAGCAGCAGGATCGGCGAGTCCTTCAACAGCGCCCGGGCGATGGCGATGCGCTGGCGCTGGCCCCCGGACAATTTGGTGCCGCGGTCGCCGACGACCGTGTCGAAGCCCTCCGGCAGGGCCTCGATGAAATCGCGACAGCGGGCGGCCTCTGCGGCCTGCCTGACCTCGGCATCCGAGGCTTCGGGCCGGCCGTAGCGGATATTGTCGAGCACCGAACGGTGCAGCAGCGTGATGTCCTGGGGAACGAAGGAGATCGCGTGCCGCAGGCTCTCCTGCGTGATGCGGGAGATGTCCTGGTTGTCGATCAGGATCCGGCCGCCATCGAGGTCGTGGAAGCGCTGCAGCAGGCCCAGAAGCGTCGACTTGCCGCCGCCCGAGGGTCCGATCAGCCCGGTGCGTTGGCCATTGGCGATGTGGAGGGTGAAATTCTCGAAGACCTTGGCGCTGCCGCTGGAATACGCGAACGAGACCTTGTCGAAGCGCACGCCCTGGTGCCGTCGCACCAGCGGCGTGGCCTCGGGGTGATCGCTGAGCGTATGCGGCTGCAGCAACGTGCCGATCGCCTCGGACAGCCGCGCCATGTGCTGGGTCGCATCCACCAGGGCAACGGCCAGGTCGCGCGTGGCATGCAGGATCGTGAAGCCGAGGGTGCACACCAAGACGACGTCGCCGCTGCTCGCCGTGCCGTGCTGCCACAGCAGGATCGCCCAGCCCAGCACGGCCACCGTCAGCACGAGCGTCACTATGGCGTGCAGCAGGCGGATCTTCTCGAGATAGAGGAGGCTCCGCCGCCGCGCCGTCATCTCCTGGCCGACGGTCTCGTCGAACCGCATGTGCTCGCGCACCGTGGCGCCGAAAGTGCGCACCAGCGGCATGTTGCCGATCACGTCCGCCAGCTCGCCCTCGACGCGCGCGGCCTTGTCGGCGAAGCCGTGATGAAGTGGAGAGCCTGCCGCCGCCAGACGAAATAGCAGAACCAGGATGACGCCTGCCGTTGCCGTGAGCGTGGCGGCCATCGGCACGCTCACCGTCGTCAGATAGGCAACGGCGCCCACCGTGGCCACGCAGGGCGGCAGCACGTTCCAGATGAACAGATTCTCGACGGCGAATACGGCGTTCGACGTGGCCGTGATCCGGCCGGTCAAGGTTCCCGCCAGGCGATCGGAGAAGAAGCTTGGTGCATGTCCCGTCAGGTGCCGGAACAACTCGCCGCGCAGGTCGCCACTCACGCCGACGAAAGCGTGGCTCGAAATCCAGCCGGCGAGGCGCCACAGCAGGTTGTCGGCACCGACCAGCGACACCAGCAGCGCGAAGGCGATCCAGACCCGGTGGCCGTTCGGACCGGCGGCCAAGGTATCGACGAGGAACTTTACGCCGTACTGCGTGCTGACGGAGCAGGCCACAGCGCTCAGGACAGCGGCAAGGATCGCAGCGTGGGCGATGGGCCGTCGGCGGACATAACGAAAGAGGAACGCGACAGGGTGTCCGGCGAAGCGGCTGAGATTGTTCATCGTTGAGCGTAATGCCGGGCGAGCGAGATAGGCGACGGCCTGGAACGAATTTCGCTGTGACAAAAAAAGGCCCGCCGCGCGGTGACCACAAACAGTCGGCTAGTCTCCGCGAACTTTGTTCAGAGGAGGCTGTCTTCATGCGTATTGCGCAAATTGCTCCGTTGACCGAGGCCATTCCGCCGAAATTGTACGGTGGCACGGAACGTGTTGTGTCTTGGTTGACCGAGGAATTGGTGGAGCTCGGTCACGACGTTACCCTCTTTGCCAGCGGCGATTCGGTGACCAAGGCCAAGCTCGAGCCGGGATGGCCGCAGGCGCTGCGCCTCGACGCCTCGGTGCGCGACCCGATTGCGCTGCACATGTCGATGCTGGAGCGCGTGTTCCAGCGGGCCGACGAGTTCGATCTTCTGCACTTCCATCTCGACTACTATCCGTTCTCGCTGTTTTCCCGTCAGCCGACGCCCTTCATCACGACGCTGCACGGTCGACTCGACCTGAACGAGCATCAGACGGTGTTCGACACTTTTCCGTCTGTCCCCGTCATCTCGATCTCCAACGCCCAGCGCCGTCCTGTGCCCCAGGCGGCGTGGGTGAAGACGATCCACCATGGGTTGCCGGCGGAACTGCTGCAGCCCCGACCCAGGAAACCTTCGTATCTCGCGGTGCTTGGCCGGATCGCGCCGGAGAAGGCCGTCGACCAGGCGATTCGCATCGCCGTGCGCTGCAACCTGCCGCTCAAGATTGCCGCCAAGGTCGATCGCGTGGACGTCGAGTATTTCGAGCGTGAGATAAAACCGCTGCTGCAGCTCCCGAACATCGAATATATCGGCGAGATCGGCGACGACGAGAAATCGGACTTCCTGAGCGGCGCGAAGGCGCTCCTGATGCCGATCGATTGGCCCGAGCCATTTGGCCTGGTGATGATCGAGGCCATGGCCTGCGGCACGCCGGTGATCGCCTACAGCAGCGGCGCGGTGCCGGAAATCGTCGAGAACGGCCTGACCGGTTTCATCGTCGGCAACGAAAGCGAGGCCGCCAACGCCGTGAGCAAGGGGTTGCTCAAGCTGTCCCGGCCCAGGATCCGCGCCCGCTTCGAGGAGCGCTTCACCGCGCGCCGGATGGCCGCCGACTATGTCGAGGTCTACAGCAACCTGCTGGCGAGCGGGGAGCGGCGGCTGCGGCTGGTCAAGGCCTGAGGGGCCGCGGCGGGCGGACTGTCATCAAACTGGCACCTACGCTGGATAAAGTAATCGAACCTTAGTTGTACCGGAGTCGTTCGGTTGGCCTATCCGCGCGCCGAGAGCCATATTCGTCTCAGCAATGCAGTGCGCCGCAGCAAGGCATTTTCCCGCGAAGGGCTTCTGGAACGGCTGTTCGAGCGGATGTTCCGCGGCCTGGTCTATGCCCAGATCTGGGAAGACCCCGACATCGACCTCGAAGCGTTGGCATTGCAACCCGACAGCCATGTCGTGGCGATCGCCTCGGGCGGCTGCAATGTTCTGTCCTATCTGACGGCCGGCCCCGCGCAGATCACGGCAGTCGATCTCAGCCAGGCGCATGTGGCGCTGAACCGCCTGAAGCTGGTGGCGGCGCAGCACCTGCCGTCGTGGGAGGCGTTTCATCGCTTCTTCGGCGCGGCCGACGACAAGGCCAACATCGCAGCCTTCGACGACTTCATCGCCCCACATCTCGATGCCGAAAGCCTGGCCTATTGGAACGGCCGCAGCCTGCACCAGTTCGGACGGCGGCGGATCTCGATCTTTGCTCGCAACGCCTACAAGCACGGCGCGCTTGGGCGCTTCATCGGCCTCGCCCACGTCGTCGCGCGCGCCCACGGCGTACGGCCACGCGACCTGCTGGGCGCGCGCACGCTTGCCGACCAGCGCCACTTCTTCGAGACCATGCTGTCGCCCCTGTTCGACAAGCCGATGGTGCGCTGGGCCACGTCCAACCGCCTGTCGCTCTATGGCCTCGGCATTCCGCCCGCGCAGTACGAGGCGCTGGCCGGCGGGCGCGACATGCGGGTCGTGTTGCGCGAGCGGGTCGAGCGGCTGTCCTGCGGCTTCAGCCTCGACGACAACTACTTTACCTGGCAGGCCTTCGGCCGCGGCTATCGCGACACGGACGAGGGCCCGCTGCCGCCGTACCTGCATCGCGACAAGTTCGACTTGGTGCGCGCCAACGCCGATCGCGTCGAGGTGAAGAACCGCTCGATCACGGAATATCTGGCGGGCTGTCCTGCGGCCTCGCGCGATCGCTACGTGTTGCTCGATGCCCAGGACTGGATGACCGACGCGCAGCTCAACGCGCTGTGGAGCGAGATCACGCGCACGGCCCGTCCCGGCGCGCGGGTGATCTTCCGCACCGCCGCGGAGCCGTCGCTGCTGCCCGGGCGGCTCGATCCCGCGATCCTCGGCCGCTGGCGCTACGAGGCCGAACGCTCGCACGCCTTCACCCAGGGCGACCGTTCGGCGATCTATGGCGGCTTCCACCTCTACGTCCTGGCGGGCTGAGCGGTGAGCGACGCGGCCGTCTCCGCCGACCTGATGGATCGGATCTATCGCCATCAGCGGCACATCTACGATCTCACGCGTAAATATTATCTGCTGGGCCGCGACCGCCTGATCGCACGACTCGCACCGCCGCCGGGTGCGCGCGTGCTGGAGATCGGCTGCGGAACCGCGCGCAACCTGGTGCAGGCGGCGCGCGCCTATCCCGACACCGATTTCTTCGGCATCGACATCTCCCACGAGATGCTCGACACCGCGCGGCAGGCCATCGTGCGCGAACAGCTCACCGCACACATCCAGCTCGCCCAGGCCGACGCCACGCGCTTCGATCCCGCGCTGCTGTTCGGCGTGCCGGGTTTCTCGCGCATCTTCATCTCCTACAGCCTGTCGATGATCCCGGGCTGGCGCGCCGTGCTCGACCAGGCCGCCGCCTGCCTGCTGCCCGGCGGGGAGCTGCACATCGTCGATTTCGGCAGGCAGGAAGGGTTGCCGGGCTGGTTCAAGGCAGCCCTGCGCCGCTGGCTGGCCTTGTTCCATGTCCATCCGCGCGACGATCTCGAAGCGGTTCTGGCCGATTTGGCCCGCAAAGGCGTTCTGTCGTGCGTCGTCGAACGCCCTTACTCGGGCTATGCCCAACACGCCGTTCTGAGCATGGCCCCTCTGCCGGTGGGGCATTGGCAAGTCCCCTGAGACGATGCTAACCGGACGGGAACGACTGTTCATGGGAGTTCCCCCGAGATGACCGAAGCCTTCATCTGCGACGCGATCCGCACCCCCGTCGGCCGCTACAACGGCGGCCTGGGCGCGATGCGGGTCGACGACCTTGCCGCCCATCCGATCAAGGCGCTGATGCAGCGCAACGGCAATGTCGACTGGGGCGCCGTCGACGACGTGATCTATGGCTGCGTGAACCAGGCGGGCGAGGACAATCGCAACGTGGCGCGCATGGCAGGCCTCCTGGCCGGCCTGCCGGTCGAAGTGGCCGGCGCTACCGTAAATCGCCTGTGCGGCTCGGGTCTCGAAGCGGCGGGCCATGCGGCGCGCGCGGTGAAGCTCGGCGAAGCCGACATGATGATCGCGGGCGGCGTCGAAGGCATGACGCGTTCGCCTTACGTGATGGGCAAGTCCGAGGGGCCGTTCGACCGCAACATGAAGCTCGAGGACACCGTGCTGGGCTGGCGCTTCGTCAATCCGAAAATGAAGTCCGCCTATGGCGTCGATCCGATGGGCCAGACCGCCGAGAACGTCGCGACCGAGCACCAGATCAGCCGCACCGATCAGGATGCCTTCGCCTATCGCAGCCAGCGCCGCTGCAAGAGCGCGCAGGACCGCGGCTTCTTCGACAAGGAAATCGTCAAGGTCACGGTCAAGAAGGGCAAGACCGAGATCGTCGTGGAGAAGGACGAGCATCCGCGCGGCGACACCACGATGGAGACGCTGTCGAAGCTCGCGGCGGCGTTCCGCGAGGGTGGCTCGGTGACGGCCGGCAACTCCTCGGGCATCAACGACGGCGCCTGCGCCATGATCATCGCCTCCGAGGCCGCCGCCAAGGCCAATGGCCTGACGCCGCGCGCGCGCATCCTGGGCGCGGTGTCGGCGGGCGTGCCGCCGCGGGTCATGGGCATCGGCCCGGTCCCGGCCACCAAGAAGCTGCTCGCCAAGCTCGGCATGACGATGAAGGACTTCGACACGATCGAGCTCAACGAGGCGTTTGCGGCCCAGGCGCTGGCGGTGCTGCGTCAGTTGGGCCTCGCCGACGATGCCGAGAACGTCAACCCGAACGGCGGCGCGATCGCCTTGGGCCATCCGCTCGGCGCTTCCGGCGGCCGGCTGATGATCACTGCGCTCAACCAACTCGAGGTCACCGGCGGAAAGCGCGCGCTCTGCACGATGTGCATCGGCGTCGGCCAGGGCATCGCGCTCGCGCTCGAGCGCGTCTAGAGGCGGCTCCTGCTCGCGGCGGCTGCGTCAGGCAGTGAGGGCTTGACAGATATTGCGTTTTATGCAATATTTGCCGCTGCTGCTCTATCGATCGTCGAAAAGTCCAGGATGCGCCGTCGGCCGGCTCGCGAGCGCTCGCGAGCGCTCGCGAGGAATCGGGTGAAATGGAACAGGATATGCATTTCATCCCAATCCTCGCGAGGAGGAAATTTTTGGAGATGCCGCGGCAAGGCGTGGCGCTAAGGGTAGATAGCGCCGAATATATTTCCTTTTTTAAAAGCGTTACCCCGCGGTAACCGCCACTACAGATTGTGATCTGGCCCGGCGCTAGGCCGTCTGGTTCAGATTGATGCCGGCCTGGCGCATGTCGGTCAGCATGCGCTTGCGGCTGCCTTCGAGATCGATGGCCGCCGTCGCTTCGACTACGACGGCGACGTCGAAGCCCGCCTGGCGCGCGTCGATCGCCGACCAGGCCACGCAGTAATCGAGCGCGAGGCCGCAGAAGATCAGCCGGGTGAAGCCGCGCGCCTTCAGGTAGCCGTCGAGGCCGGTGCGCGTCATGCGGTCGTTCTCGCGGAACGCCGAATAGGAATCGATGCCGGGATGAAAGCCCTTGCGCACGATCGTCTGCGCCCTGAGCGCGTCGAGATCGGGATGGAACTCGGCGCCCGGCGTGCCTTGCACGCAATGGTCCGGCCACAGCGTCTGCGGGCCGTAGGCGAATTGCGCGGTGCTGAAGGGGGCGGCGTCCTTCCAGCTGCTGGCGAAGGACGCATGGCCCGCCGGATGCCAGTCCTGCGTCAGCACGATGTGATCGTGGCGGCCGATCAGACGGTTGATCAGGGGCAGGACGGCATTTGCGCCGGGGACGGCGAGCGCGCCGCCCTCGCAGAAATCGTTCTGCACGTCGACCACGATCAACGCCTCGTTCGGCATCGTTATGTTCCCCTTTTACATTGGTTGGATATCGCCCAGCCCTTGTTCCTCCTCGAATGCGGCGATGTAGTGGCCGAGTGTGCCGCGCTCGATGCTGTCGCGCAGGCCGCGCATAATGTCCTGATAGTAGTGAAGGTTGTGCCACGTCAGTAGCATGGCACCGAGGATCTCTTCGCTGCGTATGAGATGATGCAGGTATGCGCGGCTGTGGTTCGTGCACGCAGGACAGGCGCAGTGCTCGTCGATCGGCCGCGGATCGTCGCGATGGCGCGCATTGCGCAGGTTGATCTCGCCGCGGCGCGTGAAGGCCTGCGCTGTGCGGCCCGAGCGCGTCGGCATCACGCAGTCGAACATGTCGATGCCGCGCTTCACGGCGCCCACGATATCGGCGGGGCGTCCCACGCCCATCAGGTAGCGCGGTCGGTCCGCGGGGAGTTGTGGCAATGTTGTGTCCAGGGTGGCGAACATCGCCTCCTGCCCCTCGCCGACGGCAAGCCCGCCCACCGCATAGCCATCGAAGCCGATATCGAGCAGCGCCCTGGCGCTCTCCGCGCGTAACGCAGGAAAGATGCTGCCCTGGATGATGCCGAACAATCCGTAACCGGGGCCGTCGCGAAACGCCTTCTTGCCGCGCTCCGCCCACTTCATCGACAGCCGCATCGATGCCGCCGCTGCCGGCTCCTCGACCGGCCAGGTCGTGCACTCGTCGAACGACATGGTGATGTCCGCGTCGAGCAGGTGCTGGATCTCCATCGAGCGCTCGGGCGTCAGCCGATGCTGCGAGCCGTCGGAGGGCGAGCGGAAGGTGACGCCGTCGGCGTCGAGCTTGCGCAGCTCCTTGAGCGACATGACCTGGAAGCCGCCCGAATCCGTGAGGATCGTTCCCGGCCAGTTCATGAACTTGTGCAGGCCGCCCAATGCCGCCACGCGCTCCGCACCCGGCTTCAGCATCAGGTGGAAGGTGTTGCCCAGCACGATCTCGGCCCCGGTCTCGGCGACCGATTGCGGCAGCATCGCCTTCACGGTGCCCGCGGTGCCGACCGGCATGAAAGTCGGCGTCTCCACCGTGCCGTGCGCGGTCGTGAGGCGTCCGCGGCGCGCATTGCCGTCGGTGCCGAGAAGCTGGAAGGCCAAACTCATCGGTGTACAAGCCTCATCGCCGCAACAAACAACAGTCGCCGTAGGAATAGAAGCGGTATCGCTCCTGCACGGCATGCGCGTAGGCGGCTTTCATCCGGTCGAGCCCGGCAAAGGCCGACACCAGCATGAACAAGGTCGAGCGCGGCAGGTGGAAATTGGTGAGCAGCAGGTCGACAACACGGAATTCGTAGCCCGGCGTGATGAAGATGTCCGTCTCGCCGGTCCAGGCGCGCAGGGCGCCGTCGCGCGCCACGCTTTCGAGCAGGCGCAGCGCGGTCGTGCCGATCGAGACGACGCGCTTGGCCTTGGCGATTGCGTCGACGGTTGCCTGCGGGACCTCGCCCCATTCGGCGTGCATCTTGTGCTGGTCGGTGTCGTCGACCCGCACCGGCTGGAAGGTGCCGGCGCCGACGTGCAGCGTCACGCCGGCGGTCGCGACGCCTGCATCGGCAAGGCGCGCCATCAGCTCGGGCGTGAAATGAAGTCCGGCGGTGGGTGCTGCGACCGAGCCGTCGCGCTTGGCGAACAGGGTCTGATAGTCGGCGCGGTCGCGGGCATCAGCGGTGCCGCCGCGGATGTAGGGCGGCAGAGGGACGGCGCCGGCGGTTTCGATGGCGGCCAGCAACGCAGGCCCGCCGCGATCGAAGGCGATCTCGACCGAGCCGTCCGCATGCTTGACGGCGACCTTCCCGGTCAACCCGTCGAAGGCGAGCACATCGCCTGTTTTGAGCTTCTTGCCGGGCTTGGCGAAGGCCAGCCAACGGTCGGGACCCTGCGCGCGGATCAGCAGAGCCTCGACCTTGCCGCCGCTTGCCCGTTCTCCGATGAGCCGCGCCGGAATCACCTTGGTGTCGTTGAAGACCAGCAGGTCGCCCGGCTGCAGCAAGGACGGCAGGTCGCGCACGGTGCGGTCGTGCAGGCCGTCCCCTTCGTCCATGGGCGCGACATCGAGCAGCCGCGCCGAATCGCGCGGCGAGACTGGCCGCTGGGCGATCAGCTCTTCCGGCAGATCGAAATCGAAGAGGTCGACGCGCATTCGGTCAGGTCGGGCCGATATCCATCACGTCGGAATCGGAATCGTCGCGCGGCGGCTCGGCGTGCGGATCGACCAGGGCCACGAAGCGATGGACGCCGTCGACCACGACGCGGTTCACCCTCTTGCGGGTCTCGAGGCAATGCAGGTGGGCCAACGTCTCGCCGAAGGCGAAGACGATCTGGTTGTTGTCGAGATGGCGCGGGAACAGCACCGGCACCATGTCCCAGCCGGTCGCACCCGTCGATCCCGTGCGCGCGATGGCGTTGGTCATTTCGCCCAGGCGCGCATCGTGATGGGCGACCAGCTGGTCGAGGCGCGTGTGCATGCCGACGAACGGGAAGCCGTGGCTCGGCAGCACCAGCGCATCGGCGGGCAGCCGGCGGAAGCGCGAGAAGCCGTCGAGGAACCAGGTGAGCGCGTCGGCAAACGGCTCGTTCGGCCACACGCCGACATTTGTGCTGATCTTGGGCAATACCTGGTCGCCGGCGATCAGCACGTTGAGCTCGGGACACCACAGTGAGGCGTGCTCGGGCGCATGTCCGCGGCCCACGATCACGTCCCAGCGATGGCCGGCGAGCGTGATCGGATGGGCATGGATCAGGCGCTGGAACGAAGTCGGCAGCGGCACCACGCCGGCGGCGTAGCCGCCCTTGTGGCGATGGAAGTTGGCCACGCGATCGGGCGGCACGCCGTTGCGCATGACATGCTGGGCGCGCGTCTCCTCGCTCTCGACGAAGTCGTTGCGGGCGGCCTGGGCGCTCATGTATTCGCCGAGCGTCATGAACAGCGGCGCGTTCCAGCGCTCGCACAGCCAGCCCGCGAGGCCGATATGGTCGGGATGGAGGTGCGTGCCGATCACGCGGATCACCGGCTTGCCCTTGAGCTTGTCGGCGAAGATCTTGTCCCACAGCTCGCGCGTCGCCTCGGTGTTGATGCCGGTGTCGACGATCGTCCAGCCGTCGGTTTCCTCGATCATCCAGAGATTGATGTGGTTGAGCTGGAACGGCAGCGGCATGCGCAGCCAATAGATTCCGGGCGCGACGTTCTTGATGTCGCCGGGCTCCGGCACGTCGCCGCAGGGGAAGCTGAGCTGCGCCAGCAGGCGCTGCGAAAGGTCGGATGAATCGGGCATGCCGATACCTCTAATGGCTGGTCCGGCCGCCTGTCACGACCGGCGGACGACTGCCCGCCATGCAATATCGCGCCGACAGAACCCCTCTGGCCAGTCGATCAGATCGACCGCCTTGTAGGCCCGGGCGCGGGCTTCCTCGACGGTCGGGGCGCTGGCGGTGACGTTCAGGACCCGCCCGCCATTGGCCACGATATGCGGGCCGTCCGCCTTGGTGCCGGCGTGGAAGACTTGCACGCCCTCGACCTTGCCGGCGGCCTCGAGGCCCCTGATCTCGGAGCCTTTCTTGTACGCATCGGGATAGCCGTTGGCCGCCATCACGACCGTGAGGGCCGCATCGTCGGACCAGCGCAGGTCGAGATGCTTCAGCCCGCCGTCGGCGCAGGCGATCAGCGCCGGCACGATGTCGGACTTCAGCCGCATCATCATCGGCTGCGTCTCCGGATCGCCGAAGCGGCAGTTGTATTCGATCAGCTTGGGGCCGTTCCTGCCGATCATCAGGCCGGCATAGAGCACACCCTTGAACGGAATGCCGTCGGCCTTCATCGCGCGCACGGTCGGCATCACGATCTCGGCCATCGCGCGATCGACCATCGCCTGGTCGAGGATCGGCGCGGGCGAATAGGCGCCCATGCCGCCGGTGTTCGGCCCCTTGTCGCCGTCGAAGGCGCGCTTGTGGTCCTGCGCTCCCGCGAGCGCCAGCGCATGCTCGCCGTCGCAGAGCGCGAACAGGCTCGCTTCCTCGCCCTCGAGGAATTCCTCGATCACGACCGAGGCGCCGGCAGCGCCGAAGCGATTGCCCGCCAGCATGTCGCGCACGGCCGCTTCGGCCTGCTCGACGGTCTCCGCCACGACCACGCCCTTGCCCGCCGCGAGCCCGTCGGCCTTGACCACAATCGGTGCGCCCTGTGTCTCGATGTAGGCCAGCGCTTTGTCGAGATCGACGAAGCGGTCGTAGGCGCCGGTCGGGATGTTGTGACGGCGGCAGAGATCCTTGGTGAAGCCCTTCGAGCCCTCGAGCTGGGCTGCTTCCGCCGACGGTCCGAACACCTTGATACCGACCTTGGTGAGCCTGTCAGCGAGGCCCGCGACCAACGGCGTCTCCGGGCCGACCACGACGAAGTCGATCTTTTCGGCGAGCGCCAGCGCCACCTGGCCCTCGACGTCCTCGGCCGGCACTTCGATGCATTGCGCGACCTCGGCGATGCCGGCATTGCCCGGGGCGCAGAGGAGTTTGGTGCACAGGGGCGAGGCCGAAATGGCCCAGCACAGCGCATGTTCGCGGCCGCCGCCGCCTACCACCAGGATTCGCATGGCGACGCTTTGACCATAGTTTGCGCAGGTCCCACAAGCGGCTAGGGTGACGCCCCAATGGATAACCTCGATCCCCCTGCGGCGCCTGGCGGCGCGACAAGCAACGTCCCGGAATTCTCGGTTTCCGAGCTGTCGTTTGCCCTGAAGCGCGAGATCGAGACGGCCTTTCCGCGCGTGCGCGTGCGCGGCGAGATCAGCCAGCCGTCCTTCCCGCGCTCGGGCCATTGCTACTTCCGCCTGAAGGACGAGAACGCCGTGATCGACGGCGTGGCCTGGAAAGGCACGATCCCGCGGCTGGGCATCAAGATCGAGGAGGGGCTGGAGGTCATCGCCACCGGCAAGCTCACGACCTATGCGGGCTCCTCGCGCTACCAGATCATCGTCGACCGGCTCGAGCTCGCGGGCGAAGGCGCGCTGCTGAAGCTGCTGGAAGACCGCCGCAAGAAGCTCGCGGCCGAAGGTCTCTTCGATCTCGACAAGAAGCGCGTGCTGCCGTTCCTGCCGGAGGTGATCGGCGTCGTGACCTCGCCGTCGGGCGCGGTGATCCGCGACATCCTGCATCGCCTGGCCGACCGCTTCCCGTGCCGCGTGCTCGTCTGGCCGGTGTCGGTGCAGGGCGAGAAGGCGGCAGGCGAGGTGGCCGCGGCCATCGCCGGTTTCAACAGATTGCCGGAAGAGGGACCGGTGCCGCGCCCCGACGTGCTGATCGTGGCGCGCGGCGGCGGCAGCCTGGAAGACCTCTGGGCCTTCAACGAGGAGATCGTGGTGCGTGCCGCCGCAGGCTCGGCCATCCCGCTGATCTCCGCGGTCGGCCACGAGACCGACACGACCTTGATCGACTTCGCCTCCGACCGCCGCGCGCCCACGCCGACCGCCGCCGCCGAGATGGCGGTGCCGGTGCGCGCCGACCTGCTGGCCGAGGTGCTCGACTACGGCAAGCGGACCATGGCCTGCATGACGCGCGCGTTGCGCGATGGCGCCTTCGCGCTCACCAGCCTCGCGCGCGGCCTGGGCGATCCCCGCCGCCTGATCGAGGAGCGGCAACAGAGGGTCGACGTCAGCGGCGAGCGGCTGGCGCTGGCCACGCGCGGGCTTGTCGAGCGGCAGGCGCAGGCCTTGTCGGCGGCGCGGCTCACCAGTCCCGTCGCCGTCATCAACGCGAAGGAGCAGCTGCTTGCCAGCGAAGCGCGTGCGCTCGACGGCGCGATGAGGCGCTTCAAGGGCGATGCGCTTCAGAAATATGCGCGCGCGTTCGATCGTCTCGAACAGCACGGCGAGCGGCTGAAGCGGCATGGCGCGGACCTGCTGCAGCACGGCGTGCGGCAGGTCGACCAGCTCGGCAAGCTGCTCGAAAGCTATTCCTTCCACTCGGTGCTGAATCGCGGCTTCGCGCTGGTGCGTGACCAGGACGGCCAGCCTGTGCTGGCGGCCGCCGGCACGCGCGGCGGCGACACGATCTCGATCGAGTTCGCCGACGGGCGGATCGGCGCGCGCGTGACCGAAGCCACGAGCACGGCGCCGCGCCCGACGCCGCCACCTGCGTCGCGCCGCCGCGACGGCGGCAGCAGCGGCAATCAAGGTTCGTTGTTGTAAGGGGAAAGCCATGACCACCGCGCCGCTGCCGGCCGAGACCATCAAGAACTTCCTGTACGCCAGCACCGCCACCGTCTCGATGCAGATGATGAAGCGCGGCTTCCGCAACTGCGCGATCGGCGGCGTGAAGCCATTGAACCCCAAGGCGACGCGCCTCGTCGGCCCGGCCTATACGCTGCGCTATATCCCGGCGCGCGAAGATCTCGACAAGCCGCCGACGCCTGCCGATCCGCCGTCCGCGCAGCGCGCCGCGATCGAGGAGACGCCGCCCGGCCACGTGCTGGTGATCGGCACGGAAGGCAACACGCGTTCGGGCACCTTGGGCGACATCCTGGCGCTGCGTCTGAAGGTGCGCGGCGTGGCGGGCGTGCTGAGCGACGGGGCGATGCGCGACTCGCCGGTGATCGGCAAGTTCGACTTCCCGGTCTATTGCACCGCTTCGGCCGCCCCACCCAGCATGGCGAACCTGCATCCCGTCGAAGTGCAGACGCCGGTCGGCATCTGCGGCGTGCCGGTCTATCCCGGCGACGTGATCGTGGCCGACGACGACGGCGCCATCGTCGTGCCGCGCCATCTTGCGGACGAGGTGGCACGCGACTCCTTCGAGCAGGAGCGACTGGAGAAGTTCGTCGCCATCCGCATCGGCCAGGGCCGCGAGATCCCCGGCGTATATCCGCCCAACGACCAGACCAAGAAGGACTACCAGGCCTGGATCAAGGCCGGCGAGCCGGAGACCTGGCCCGCCTAGGGCTTCTCGCGCTCCAGGTCGGCCAGGTCGCCGTAGGGCTTGGTGATGAGCTCTAGCAGGTGGCCGCTGGGATCCTCGAAATAGACGCCGCGGCCGCCCCAGTGGCGGTTGATCTCGCCGGGCTGCTGACGCGCGGGATCGGCGTAGTAGCGTGCCCCGGCGCTCCTGAGTTTGGCGAAGGCTGAATCGAACTCCGCATCGCTCACCAGGAAGGCGTAGTGCTGCATGCGCACCTCGCCCTCGGCGTCGATGAAGTCGAGCGTGACGCCGTTGCCGGTGCGCACCGGCACGAAATGACCCCACGGTGCGCCGACCGGCACACCCAGCATGTCGGCCAGGAATTTGGCCGAGGCGCTCTTGTCCTTCGACCAGACGATCAGGTGATTGAGGTCGGGCATGGGCGTCGTCCTCCTGCCGCCGATATTAGAGCCTAGGCGAGGCCAGGCGCCACCACCTCGGTCAGGACCGCGAGGTTGACGCGGTTCTGCTCCGCGCCGGTCTTGCGGTAGTTGCCGCAGTTCATCGCCACGACGACCTGGGCGTCGGGGAAGACATAGAGCTTCTGGCCGCCCCAGCCGATGCCGCCGAACCAGTGCTGTCGCCGACCGTCGATCGTGCTGTCATAGACGTACCAGTGATAGCCATAGCTGCGCGGCCCTTCGATGGTGACGGTGGGCGTCGTGATGCGCTCGACCCAGTCGGCGGGCACGATCTGCTTGCCCTGCCAGACGCCGCCCGCGAGGGCGAGCTGGCCTATCTTCAGCAGGTCGCGCGGCAGCAGCCGGCAACCCGAGGCGGCGCGCGGCTCGCCATCCTTGCTGATGGCCCACTCGCTGGGGCCAAAGCCCATCGGATCGAACAGCACGCGGCGGGCATAGGCCGGCAGCTTCTCGCCCGTGCCCTTGGTGATCAGGCGCCCGAGAATCGCGGTCGCGGCGCCGCAGTAGGTCCATTTCCCGCCAGGCTCACCCACGATGGGCAAGCCGAGGATGAAGCGGAAGCGGTCGGGCGCGGCTTCCATCGCGATCTCGCTGTTACGCAGGTCGTCGCCGTAGGGAACGGTGAGCTCGTCCCATTCGAGGCCGAGCGTCATGTTGAGCACGTGGCCGATCGTCAGCTTCTCGCGGCCGGGCTGCTTGGCAAGGTCGGCATATTCGGGGAACTGGTCGTAGAGCTTCGCCTCGGGCGAGGGCACCTTGCCCTGGGCCAGCGCCACGCCATAGGCGAGAGCGACCACGCTCTTGGAGACCGAGCGCAGGTCGTGCAGCACCTCGGGGCCGAAGACGGTGAAGCCGCCGGTGTTGCGCGAAATGTCTTCGTACGTGCCCTTGCCGTAGTGTTCGAACAGCGTCGTGCCGCCCTTCGAGACCAGCAGCGCATCCAGGCCGCTCACCTTGCCGCTCTGCTCGGCGGCGGCGAGGCGCGACTGGAAGTCGTCGGCGAAGGCGCGGCCCGTGCGTGCGGTCACGAGTCCGGCTCCCAAGGCGGTCAGCAGATGGCGGCGGTTCATCGGGCTTTCTCCCGTGGCGTGATGCGTGCCTGCAATTCGGAATCGAGTACGAAGTGGCGGCGCACGGCGGCGTCGAGCTTGAGCGCGAAGCCGCCGGCTTCGTCGATATGGTCGAGCATCAGCTTGCGCACCTTGGCGGCATCGCCGCGCCGCGCCGCGGCCAGCAGCTTGCGGTGCGCGGCCACGTTGGTATCGCCCAGCTGCTGATAGGCCGGGTCCGAGGGCTGGTCGCCCGTCGCCACCAGGTGGCGCAGCAGGTGATTGATGACCTCGCACATGAAGCGCAGCACGGCGTTGGGATTGGCGGCGGCGAGGATGTCGTGGAAGTGCAGGTCTTCCTGCCGCTGATGGATAGCGTGCGCCTTGCTCGTGGGGGCGGGGGCGCAGGTCGCGATGCTGCGCTCGAGGGCGGCGAAATCGGATTCGGTGAGATGCGGCACCGCGCCCGCCGCGAGCTCGGGCTCGAGCGCGCGCCGCACGGCGTAGATTTGCGCCACGTCGATCTCGCGAAAAAAGAGGTAGTTCTGCACCAGCTGGAACGCGCGATCGAACGGCACCGCGCTGATCGTGGCGCCGCCGCTGGGACCGGTCGACACGGTCACGAGACCCTGCACCTCGAGCGACTTCAGCGCCTCGCGCGCGGTGCCCTTGCTAACGCCGAACAGGTTCTGGAGCTCGTTCTCCTTCGGCAGCTTGTCGCCCGGCGCCAATCGCTGGTCGGCGATCCAGCGCTTGATCTCCTCGACCATCAGGTCGCCGCGCTTGGGCGCGCGCAGGTTCGTCGTGGGCTTCATCTTTCTATTTATTATAATAAATAGGATAGTCGTCAAGCACAGATGGGGCTGATTTTTGTCCGGCGCGGGCCCTTCGGGAGTACGAATCGCGCCGACCCGCGAAGCGTCCGTTCCAAGCCCGCGTGCATTTGATCGGATATAACGACCGTATTCAGCGATTTCCGCACACGCGCTTATTTTCGCGCGCATGGGAAACTTCATTCTTCCGGACGGGCCGCCCGTTCCGCCTCCGCTGCCGCTCGATCCCCGGGTCGCGCGCGAGGAAAAAATCGCCAACGACACCCG